>Ga0100391_1000089_pt1 | contig 108548 bp, 93 predicted proteins | sample CryGeymeta201515_FD_81541 | JGI IMG/M metagenome (GOLD analysis project Ga0100391, IMG submission 81541) | Groundwater microbial communities from Crystal Geyser aquifers in Utah, USA - Crystal Geyser metaG 2015-15 | ecosystem: Environmental > Aquatic > Deep subsurface > Groundwater | place...
CATTGAACTGATCAAAAAAAAGTGGTATGAAGTACATGGTAGCTGAACTTATGTTTAAAACAGAGAAAGCCTGGTAAGAAAATGGCAAAATTTGTATTGTACTGACTGATAAGAAAGAAATCAGATTCCCGGTGTCACTCAACGAAAAGCTGAATAATGCCCCTGTTGAAAAACTTGCCAATATCGAACTAATTTGTAATGGCACGGGTCTGCATTGGCCAGATTTAGATGAAGATTTATCACTTACCGGAATTATGGAAGGCAGATTTGGCAAAAACTAACGGCTTTATTCTTTCAGCTTTTTTTAAGCAAAATACACTAAGCGGTTAACTTGATTGCCCTTGAATTTTTTATTGTTCTCTGCACATTATTCACGCTTCATTTTCATTTTAGCCTTCCAACAGGATAAACCATATATTTTTCGTCCCACCAGGGTGTTTGCCTGTAAAACCAGTTAAGCTGTTCCCACGAATTTTGGGCAAAATCAGGTTCGGCCAGTATTTTGGCTTCGTAGGCTTCGCGCAAGCCCGGAATGCTATCCAACATGCGGCGCGCCAGAGGCTCCATCACATAAGTTTCGGCATATTCTTTTTGCTCAAAAATCGGGTCAAAAAATCCCCATTCCAATAACGATCCGTCTCCTTCGGGCTCGAGCATATGCGCAATTAACCGAACAAGCGGCTGATTTGTAGGCACTTTTATGCTTCCAGCCGGATAGTTTACTATTTGTAGGCGTTTCTTCATACTAAAATCGCGCACACGATGCCGACCCTCGAAAGGCCGTTGCTGCCAATTTATATCATCAAATACATACTGTTCCGCTTCAAATGCAGCACTTTGATTCAACACCTCAAACTGAACGCCATGCCATTTCAGGCGATCAATCACGGCAGTCCATTCCACCGGAACAAGATAAGCCTGTGGGAGTTTGACGACTTTATCCGGCATAAAAGTCTGAAAAAGTGGTAATAAAAAGGTATCCGGACGACTGGCATCATAAACAAAAAGATCTCCTCCGGTAAGCTCACTGATACGCTTTTCGTATTGCACTCCGGCAAAAGGCACCATAATACTATCGTTTTGATCCAGTTTGTATTGCAGCACAAATTCCTGATCTCGGAATGAATGAGAAGCTGCATATTTATCTGCCTCTTTGTTGAGTTGTTGTAATGTTTTCCCTTGTTCAGAGAGCAGCCTCATGCTGTGCACAATAGCTGCCAAGGTAGCATCCACGCGCTGTTCGTAAGGTTTGAGCATATGTGTTTCGAGTAATAAGCCGGCACGATTGCACAGAGCAGTATAACCCTGAGACAGCATTGGCCCCGACATCCAGCTTACCAGCCCACTGCGCGGATCGTGCCATTTACGAAAACTCACATACGGAAAAACAGGAAAACCATCGGCATGCATTGCTTTATCCCAATAAGGCAGAAAAACATCCTTTTGCCAGGCTGTGAGTCCTGAATCCATATTGCCTTCCAACTCGAGGCCATAAGTCATCACATACTGATAATCGGCTCCGTCAGTAGTGTGCGTGTCAATAAAAAAATCCGGATCAAAACGGTGAAAGAGTTTCAACCAGGCCTGCATTTCAGGGGTATCAGCTTTAAGGTAGTCGCGATTCAGGTTATAATTTTGCGCAGTAACACGCCAACCCATTTCCACAGGTACATTCTGGTTGATGCGGCCATAACGGCTAAAACGCTCGTGCCCGTCAACATTGAAAACCGGAATAAATAACAGACTCACTTGCTCGAAAAGTGCTTCATATTTCTTTTCAATCACCTGATCTCTAAGCAAAAGCAACATTGCATCCTTTCCTTCCGACTCACCCGGGTGAATACCGGCCTGCACCATCAAAAGCACCCTTCCGGAATCCTTAATCTCTTTAGGATTAGTAAAGCCGTCACGATCATAAATTACATATTTGATAAGCCTTTGCTGCGGGCTAAAACCAAAATCATCCATAAAAAGTTCGTCCGACAGGGCATCCAATCGTTCTAAAAAACTCACCGTTTCGGTATATCGCGGCGTAGCTATTTTGCTAGATTGTTCATAATAGGTTTGCCAGTCAGCATTTTGAGCAATCAGGCCATCCGAAAAGAAAAGGAAAAGCGGAAAAATAATTTTGAACAATTTCATAACGGATTACAATAAAGGCCAGGAAATAATAAAAAACACCAGTGCCAATGGGGTGAGTAAACGCCTGTCTAGCCGGGTAAAATTCCCACAGTCCTCCGAGCGAAACAGCCCCATCACCTTAAACTCGCCCAATGCCCGCACGAAAAGCATTCCCGACACACCCCAAAACAATTGTTCGATCACATTATCCCTATGTCCATCAAGCAATTGAACTGTGCGAAGCGAAACAATAAAAGCAGCCAAAACCAGCATCACCGACTGCAAAACAAACCATTTCCTTCCCTTAGTGGCTTTATCGTTTGCATGTTGCGGTAGCATATACCAGGTTTTAAATTTCCTAAGCAACAAAATAATCCACGAAACGAGAGCAGCTGTCACCAAACCAACCGCTAATAAAATTCCACTGATTTGAATTATAAGAGGAGGCATATCAGTATTAAGATTTTAAAACAATACAATCATTTCCCATACAAATATCCAGTGATTTTGCTTTTTGAATCAAGGAATGATTTTCGGGAACCAAACGCGTTTTGCCGGCCACATCTGCCAGAGGAATGCTGGCTGTTTCGTTTTTAGTATTTATAACCATTCTGCCGTAATCCTCTCCGGCAATCAAATCAACAGCATGAGAACCAAAACGTGTTGCTAAAATACGGTCGTTTGCCGAAGGGCTTCCACCTCGCTGTATATAGCCCAAAACAGTTTTTCGGGTTTCGATATGCGTATCTTTTTCAATCATACGCGCTACATAATCAGCAGCTGATTCGCCTTCGGGACGCGTTATTCCCTCAGCGACAACAACTATGGAATAAGGTTTCTTTTTATAGGCTCGGTCGAGCAAATAGCGGTTCACAGCTTTGGGATTATATTCCAGTTCTGGTATTAAAATTACATCCCCACCACCAGCCATTCCGGCATAAAGCGTTAGCCAACCCGCATGATGCCCCATCACCTCTATCACCATAATGCGCTTATGCGAATTGGCTGTGGTATGCAGGCGATCGATGGCCTCTGTGGCAATGGTGAGTGCCGAATCAAAACCAAAAGAAAAATCTGTTCCAAAAACGTCATTATCAATTGTTTTTGGAATTCCAATCACATTGAGGCCTTCTTCGCTGAGCTGCCAGGCAGTTTTTTGAGTGCCATTTCCGCCAATGCAAACCAAACAATCCAGTTTAAGATCCTTATAATTTTTCTTGATCAACTTAGGTTTGTCTATCGTGCCATTACCCTTTTTCTTAAAAGGTTTCTCACGTGATGTGCCTAAAATAGTGCCGCCATGTGTTAAAATCCCGGATAAATCTTCCTCTGCAAGTGGCATAACCTCTTTATAAATCAAACCCGCAAAGCCACTCGAAATACCAATCACCTCCATGCCATGTCGCACAATGGCTGTTTTTCCCACACCACGAATGGCGGCATTAATGCCCGGACAATCACCTCCGGCTGTTAAAATCCCAATACGTTTTGCTTTGCCCATAATTATGTTTTTGGTGCTGCAAAGTAAAGATTTTTTCCGTGTTTTAAACCTCCTTATGATTAATTGAAACATTAAAAAACTTTACTTTTACCTTTTCTTTAACAGCATTTTGATGCCACCTGGCAAATATTCAAGCTTATGATTAAATCCAAAATCCCGCTTCACTGGCTTATTCTTTTCGGTATGGGTGCCGGTATCATTTTCGGTCTTATGGCAGTGCTATTAAAGTGGAACAATTTTACAATTGACTGGATCAAACCCTGGGGAACTATATTTATTCGTTTGCTCAAGCTTATTGCCGTTCCACTGATTATTGTGTCATTAATCAATGGAATCAGCAACCTGAACGATGTTTCAAAACTCTCGCGTATTGGACTCAAAACAATTGGCTTATATCTGGTAACGACCGTTATAGCTATTACGGTAGGTTTATTTGTAGTAAATATCACCAGACCAGGCAAGGTGCTGCCTGCCGAGAAAGCGCTTGAGTTTCAACAACGATATGCCGCCAATGTGCAAAACAACCCCAATCAACAAACGGATGATGGACCACTACAGTTTATTGTTGATGTTGTGCCCGACAATATTTTTAGGGCAATGACCGAAAATACCAGCATGCTGCAAGTCATCTTTTTTGCTATTTTATTTGGGATCTCCATGATTTTGATCCCTCAGGAAAAAACAAGACCCATCAAAGCATTTATTGAATCACTCAACGAAATCGTATTGCAAATGATCCATTTGATCATGAAAATAGCTCCTTATGGTGTTTTTGCTTTGATTGCCGCAATAACTGTTGAAGTGGCAGGAGATCAAATTGCTGATACCGCAGCACTCTTTGGTTCACTTGGTTTGTATGCCTTAACTGTGATAATTGGGTTGCTGTTAATGGTTTTTGTAATTTACCCTATCCTTATCAGTACGCTTACTGTAATTGGATTCAAACAATTTATTAAAGGACTTGCACCTGCGCAGTTGCTGGCATTCTCAACCAGCTCAAGCGCTGCCACATTGCCTGTTACGATGGAATGCTGTGAAGAAAATCTGGGCGTAAAAAAAGAGGTGAGCAGCTTCGTGCTCCCGCTGGGAGCCACCATTAATATGGATGGCACAAGTTTATATCAAGCTGTAGCCGCTGTATTTCTGGCTCAGATTTATGGCATGGATTTAACGCTGGGGCAACAACTTACAATCATTCTTACCGCCACACTTGCATCAATAGGATCAGCAGCCGTTCCGGGTGCCGGAATGATTATGCTGGTAATCGTTTTAGGATCAGTTGGCATCCCTACCGAAGGTATCGCCCTTATTTTTGCTGTTGACAGACCGCTTGATATGCTGCGAACCGTTGTCAATATCACCGGCGATTCCAGCATTGCCTGTGCTGTGGCTCATACCGAAAACAAACTCGACGAAGCGCTCATCATCGAAAACAAAGAAAACCTCTGATCATGATACAAACAAAAAAGCTGATGCTACTATTTGTAATGCTACCTCTTGTTTTGGCAGCACAGTATCAAAACATTAAAATTGGAAACTACACCAGCGCCAACGAGCCCAGTATCTGGATCAATCCTAAAAATCCACTGGAAGTTATGGCGGGTTCAAACACCTATTATTGTTATTTTTCAGAAGATGGCGGTTATTCCTGGCAGGCTTCCGAGCTCGTTTCGCCTTCCTATGGCGTTTGGGGCGATCCTGTGATAATCACCGATACTGCAGGCGATTTTTATTTCTTCCACCTTTCCAATCCTGCAATTGGAAACTGGATTGATCGCATCGTTTGCCAAAAGTATAACAAAGCAACCGGTCAATGGAATAACGGGACCTATATGGGACTAAACGGAACCAAAGCACAGGACAAACATTGGGCTGTAGTTGATCCGCAAACTAATACAATTTACGTTACCTGGACACAATTTGATGATTATGGCTCAGCCGATCCGGGCTGCCAAAGCAATATCCGTTTCAGCAAATCAACAGATGCCGGTTTCAGCTGGTCGGAAGCCATTAGTATTAATCAGGTTTCAGGCGACTGCCTCGATAGCGACGAAACCACCGAAGGCGCTGTACCTGCTGTTGGACCAAACGGCGAGATTTATGTTTCCTGGTCGGGACCCGAAGGAATCGTCTTCGATCGCTCGTTTGATGGTGGAGAAACCTGGCTTGATGAAGATATTCCGGTTGATCCGCACATAGGCGGATGGGATATCAACATTCCGGGCATCTACAGAGCTAATGGCATGCCGGTAACGGTTTGCGACCTGAGCCCTTCAAGCTTAAATGGAACCATTTATATCAACTTTGCCGATCAGAGAAACGGCAGCGAAGATACCGACATTTGGCTCACGAAATCTACCGATCAGGGAAACACCTGGTCGGAGCCTGTAAGGGTTAATGACGATCCTGCGGGTAAGCATCAATTTTTTAGCTGGATGACAATTGATCAAACCAATGGCTATTTATATTTCATTTATTACGATCGCAGGGAATACAATGATGCTCAAACTGACGTTTATATGGCCTGGTCGGGCAATGGGGGCGAAACATTTACAAATTTCAAAATCAGTGAAAGTCCATTTGTGCCCTTCGATAATGTGTTTTTTGGCGATTACAATACCATTTCGGCCTATAACAATATGATACGTCCTGCCTGGACAAGGATGGACAATGGTATTCGCAGCATCTATACTGCTATTGTTGACATGACTGTTGGTTTGGAACCACAAGCTGCAATCCCATTTAGCATTGCTCAAAACTACCCTAATCCCTTCAACTCGAGTACACGAATAAGCTTTAAACTAAGTGATGCCGGAAAGGTTAGCCTGACGATATTTGATCAAACAGGCCGCCAGGTAGCTCGTTTGATCAACCAATCGTGGCACGAAAGGGGCAAATACGAATTTGTTTTTCAAAACGAAAACCACAATTTGAAGCCCGGTGTTTATTGCTATGAGTTACAAGCCGGAACATTTAGCCTGCAACGAAAAATGGTTATTGCAAACGATTGAAATAAAGATTATTAGAAATGTTTATGCACCAAAAGATTTTTTTCTACCTTTGGCTTCTGATTTTTTTGCGGATCGCACCTAATTAACTTATGATTCAGGAAGAACTCAAACCCATACTGGAAACCATCAGGCGCAAGGCACTCGAAGTGGGCGTTCGAAACTTATCGTTTGATAAGCTTGAGGCTATGATTGGTAATGATGTTCAAATCCTGAAAAAATATGTGTACTCCAACGAAGAATTGGTGGCTAAAACACTTGAGCTCGAAAGGGAAAAGTTTGCCGAGATATTTATCGAATATGATTTTGAAGGCATGAATGCCATCGACATCCTGCTGATTGTTTCGCGCGAACTGGCGCAGAAATTTTATGATATCTCGCCTTCAATCACTCACGAACTCAAGGGTTTGTTTCCTGAGATTTATCAACATCATTTTGAAGAAAGAATTCGTTTTATCTCGGATAAAATCAGGATCAACCTCACAAAAGGAATAAATCAGGGTATGTATCGCGATGATTTGAGCATTGAGTTAATTGCAAGGCTCTATATCAGCAGATTGATCGATATTCATAACCCCGACTTTTTTCCACCGGAAGCATTTTCGTTTCAAACGCTTTTCGATCAAATGTTCGAAAGCCTTGTTCGAAGCGTTGCAACCACAGATGGCTTAGCCTATTACGAGCAACAAAAAAACTCAGCCGGCTTCTGAATGATTCTTTTTTAGGGTCACCATAAACGGCTTAAACCATTCACATGCTGTTCAGCCACAGTATAAACTGAAAGTGGTTGCTTTTCTTTTTCAGTTATCTCCACTAAATTACAAGTAGTTTAAAATTAATTAACAAAAACTTAGGAAACTTTTTAAACATTTTTAGTTTCCTATTGTTAAAGGTGTTTAATTTTGCGCACTCAAATAATAGCATGATCATAAAAACCTACATATGAAAAGGGTAAGAAAACTTGGAATCACATTTCTCATTACTACACTGTTTTTTAATACGTTGGTATTAGTTGGGCAGGAAAATGGCGCCATGAAACTGACCTTACAAGAGGCCAGAGCCTATGCGTTGGAGCACAATCGCGAACTTCAATCCTCTTCGCTCGAAATCGACAAAGCCAGGTATCAGGTAAAAGAATCTATATCGATTGGTCTGCCTCAAGTAGATGTTGCTATCGCTTACAACGACAATATCGCCTTGCCTGTGCAGCTTGTTCCAGGCGATTTTTTTGGGCAGCCGGGTCAGGATGTTGAAATCAGTTTTGGCACAAAATACAATGCTGCCTTAAGCGGAACAATTAACCAATTAATCTTTAGCGGAAGTTATATTGTTGGTTTGCAGGCTGCCAAAGCTTTTCTGGAGCAAAGTCAAAAACAATTTGCCAAAAGTAAAATTGAAGTGATTAAATCCTCATCAGAAGCATACTTTATGGTTTTAGCAACCAGAGAAGGTATTGCGGTAATCGACTCAACACTTCAGATCACGCGCAAACTGGCTGAAGAAACCAGAATTATTTTCGAAAATGGCTTTGCTGAAGAAACCGATATTGATCAGCTTGAGTTGTTAATTTCTGATTTGGAAGTGAGTAAAACAGACGCTAAAACCCAACTGGAAATAGCAAAATCATACCTGAAATTCCATCTCGGATTAGAAAGCGATGACAATGTTGAACCAGTCGAACAGCTTACTGAACTTGTTGAAAACGCAGCCATAAAAGCACTTTTTACAAGCAATTTCGAAGTGCAAAACAATATTGATTTTAAAATCTTAAAAAATCAGCAGGATTTGGCTTTGCTTCAGGTTAAGCTGGAAAAAAGTAACTATCTCCCAAATTTATCAGCTTTTTTAAGCTATCAAACACAAGCTCAACGACAAGCATGGGACTTTTTTAATCAACAGGGAAAATGGTTTGGAAGTGCCATTTTTGGCATCAATATGAATATCCCCATTTTCAGCAGTGGCCAGCGGTATTCAAAAGTAAAGCAGGCTCAATTTGATTATCAAATAACCCAGGTTGCCGAAGAACAACTCAAAACTACACTCCAAATACAATACGAAACTACACTCAACGATTTAAGAAATGCATTAGATAACTTCGAAAACACGCGCAAAAATAAAGCCATAGCCGAGAAAATATTCCGGCGTACAGGCATTAAATATCGCGAAGGTATGGCAACCAGCCTCGACTTGCTCAACACGCACAACCAATTCCTTAATGCTGAATCACAGTTTATTAATGCCTCCCTTCAAGTACTTAACAAGAGTGTGTCGCTCGAAAGTCTGCTTGCTGATACACTCGAAAATTAACCTTCAAAAAAATGGAGCAGAAAGAACAGGAAATTATTGAACAGGCTATTGCGCTTTTTAACCGATACGGTATAAAAAGTGTTACTATGGATGAATTTTCGAGGCGTATAGGGATGTCGAAAAAAACCCTTTATCAGTATTTTGCGGATAAAAACGAATTGGTAGAAAAAACCGTGAAGGCCATGATCGCGCAAAACACTTGCATGATCGCAGCTATCGAAAAAAAGCAACTAAATGCTATCGAAGAACTTTTTGAGATGTATCATTTTGTAAACGAGATGATTAAATCGCACAACCCAGTTCTTGAGTTTGATCTTCAACGTTATTTTCCAAAAGTTTTTAAAAAGCTACGCGAAATTCATCGTAACAACACCTATAACATGATGCTCGCAAACTTAAACAAAGGAAAAAAAGAAGAGCTTTACAGAGCTGATCTGGATGAAGAAATCCTTGCCAAACTCAATTTAATGCGAACCGAATACATCATGCACAGCGACCTGGTAACACAGGAGGAGATGCACTCCAAATCCTTTTTTCATGAAATATTCAAATACCATGTATTTGGTATTATCTCGAAAAAAGGCTGGATTTATCTGAATGAAAATTATCCTGAATTTGTAAATAACTAAAAGCTAAAATACACGCTATGAAAACCATTAAAATTATCATCACTTTACTTGCAATTGGCCTATTAAGTGCCTGTAATACAGATGAAAATACCGAAACACTCAACAAACAACTTGAAGCCCTGCGAAAAGAACAAAGGGAGCTTTCGCAACAAATTGTTGAAGCAGAACAAAAACTCAAATTGCTTACTAAAGGTGAAGACAACCGACAAAAAGAAGCAGTTGTGCTTCAGCAAATAAGTCCGCTAACTTTTAACCATTTCTTTGAAGCTAGTGGAAGCGTTGAGGCCGTTGAAGAAGCTTTTATCAGTCCAGAAGTAAACGGACAAATTAAAGCTATTTTAGTAGATGAAGGCGATCGGGTGAAAAAAGGACAATTATTGGCCAAACTCAACACTGATATTTCAGAAAGAAACATTGAAGAGCTGGAAACTTCCCTATCGCTGGCCACGGATGTTTTTGAACGTCAGAAAAGGCTGTGGGAGCAGAAAATTGGTTCTGAAGTGCAGTTTCTGGAAGCACGAAACAACAAAAAAAATCTCGAAAACAGACTCGAAACACTTCGTGCACAACTCGATTTGGCCATTATAACTGCTCCAATCGATGGTATAGTTGAAAAAGTTTTTCAAAAAACCGGCGAGCTTGCTTCTCCGGGCATGCGGCTTATGCAACTGGTAAACCTTGACGAACTAATCGTAAGAGCTGATGTTTCGGAAGCCTTTTTGCCTGCAATTCATACTGGCGACAGTGTAAGCCTTTCTTTTCCATCATTTCCTGACTACAAAAAGGCGTTCACCATTTCGCGTGTTGGCAATGTTGTAAACAAAAATAACCGCACATTTGAAATAGAGCTGAGGATAAAAAACGAAAATGAAATCCTGAAACCCAATATGATTGCTGTAATCACAATCAATGATTACACGGCAAAAAACAGCATGATCGTACCCTCAAAAATAATTAAAGAAGATTTGAACGGACGCTATTTGTATGTTGCAGAACAGCAAGACGGCGATTTAGTCAGTCGAAAAAAATACATCACCATTGGCCGTACCTATGGCAATGAAACACGCATTACCAGCGGTCTCAAAATGGGCGACAAAGTTGTGGTTGAGGGCTATAGCCGAATCACCGACGGCAATTTGTTACGCGAATCCTGAAATGACCACTTAGATATAAACCTACTCATGCCTCACGATTTAACGATATAACTAATGAAAGAGTTACAAGAAGATAAGAACCTGGTAAGGGATTTTAAACTAACCAGTTGGGCGCTCCAAAACCGAAATACTATATTTTTACTTACCTTCATCCTGATTGGTTTTGGTTTTTATTCCTACCGTTCCCTGCCCAAAGAATTGTTTCCGGATATTGTGGTTCCAACCGTTATGGTTCAAACCCTTTATCCCGGTAACCCTCCATTGGACATAGAAAACCTGATTACACGCGAGCTGGAAAAAGAAATAGAAAGCGTTGACGGAATCAAAAAAATGACCTCGCTCTCCAGTCAGGATGTCTCCAATATTTTTGTTGAATTCAACACTGATGTTAACATAAAAGATGCCCTTCAGGAAGTGAAAGATGCTGTGGATAAAGCCAAAAAGGAACTTCCCGACAACTTGCTCGAGGATCCAATGGTAACTGATATCGACTTCTCAGAATTTCCGATTCTAAATATCAACCTTTCGGGCGATTACAGTGTGAATGAACTGAAAAATTTCGCCGAATACCTGGAGGAAGAAATAGAAGCCTTCACCGAAATTTCTAAAGTTGAGATTACAGGAATCACCGAACGTGAAATTAAAATCCATGTTGATCAGCATAAGCTCGATGCCTTTAAAATAAGTTTTGGCGATATTGAATCGGCAGTAAAAAACGAAAACGTTTCTATGTCGGGCGGAGAGTTAAAAACCGGGAAAACAACCCGTTCGGTGCGAATCGCAGGCGAATTTACCAATACGGATCAAATCAAAAACATCATCGTGAAGCATGAAGACAATAATATTGTTTACCTGCGTGATGTTGCCGATGTCATATACAGCTTTGAAGATCCTACCAGCTTTGCTCGCCTCAATCACCAGCCGGTTGTTTCGGTACAGGTCATAAAAAAAGGAGGCGAAAATCTGCTCGAAGCAACTGATAAAATTTTCAGATTGCTGGACGAATCCAGGGCCAACAAATCGCTGCCCGAAAATCTAAAGATTACACTTACCAACGATCAGTCGGAACAAATCAAGTTGCAGCTTAGCAACCTTGAGAACAGTATGATCATGGGAATTATTTTTGTGGTGCTGGTACTGTATTTCTTTCTGGGTACCCGAAACGCACTTTTCGTAGGGATTTCAATCCCCCTATCCATGTTTATCTCTTTTATGATCATGGGATTAATGGGTTACAAAATCAATATGATTGTGCTGTTCTCCCTCATATTGGCGCTCGGTATGCTTGTCGACAACGCTATCGTGGTGGTAGAAAATATCTACCGTTTCATTGATAAAGGATATTCCGTAAGGCAGGCAGCTAAGGAAGCAGTTGGCGAAATTGCCATGCCCATCATTTCCTCTACAGCTACCACCCTGGCTGCATTTTTCCCTTTGCTTTTCTGGGATTCCATCATGGGCGAGTTTATGAAATACCTGCCCATGACCTTGATCATCGTGCTATTGAGCTCATTGTTTTCAGCTTTGGTAATCATCCCGGTGATCTCGGCTCAGTTTTTTAAAAAAGAAGATCCCAACGAACGTCCCAACATTCGTAAACGACTTATTGCTGTAGGAATAATGATAGGAATTGCAATAGTATTTTACTTTGCAGGATTTATTGCCTTAGCCAATTTACTCATCGTTTTTGCCTTGATAGGGCTTGCGCATGTAACTTTCCTCGACCGTTTTGCACGCTGGTTTCAAACTGTTCTATTGGTTTGGATCGAAAATGTTTACCTCAACATCCTCACCTTCGCGATGAAAGGCAAAAATTCCCTGTGGATGGTAATTGGAGTTGGTCTGCTGATGGTCGTTACAACAGGCTTTTATTTAGGCAGCAATCCTAAAGTTGAGTTTTTTCCTTCAGGCGATCCAAAATATGTCAATATAAGTGCTGAAATGCCGCTTGGCACAGAAATCAATGCCACAGATTCATTAGTAGGAATTATTGAAGCACACGTATATAGATTATTGGAGCCTAACCAACATATCGTAAAGTCTGTTTTAACGAATATTGGCGATGGTGCTGTTGGCGAAAATGAGGGTTTTTCGGGTCGCGGAGGTGGGCCAAACAAAGGTTTGATCACGGTTACTTTCCTTGATTATCAGGATCGCGGAGGCATCAGTACCGAAAAAATCATGAAACAGCTTTCGGATGAATTATTGGGAGTGTATCCGGGAGTGTTGCTTACTGTTGAAAAACAAAACGAAGGCCCTCCGGTAGGAAAACCTATCAACCTCGAGATCAGTGGGAAAGAATTTGGTGTTTTGCTGGAGCTCAGTGATAGCATCATAAATAATATCAACCAACAACAGCTTGCCGGAATTGAGGGCCTGCAAATTGACCTCGATGTTGGAAAACCTGAGCTTAATGTGACCATCGATCGCGACAAAGCAAGGAGATTTGGCCTATCGACAGCTCAAATTGCGAACACTATCCGAACCGCACTTTTTGGATCAGAGATTTCGAATTACAAGCTTGGTGAAGACGAATACCCCATCCAATTGCGCATGAAAGATCAGTATCGTTATGATTTGGGGGCTTTGCTCAACCAGCGTGTAACCTTCAGAGATCAGGCCAGTGGGAAAATTCTGCAAATCCCTATTTCTGCTGTGGCCAACATCTCATTAAGCTCAACTTATGGGGCAGTAACGCGCAAAGACAGAAGCCGTATGATCACCATTTGGTCTAATGTTATTTCGGGCTACAATGCCAATGAAATCAACGAACAGCTTAAGCTTATCATGGCCGATTACAATCTGCCCGAAGGCTACCGTTACGAATTTACAGGCGAACAGGAAGAACAGGCCGCAAGTATGGCTTTTTTGATGCGCGCCATGCTAATTGCTGTATCCATCATTCTGCTAATTCTCGTGAGTCAGTTCAATTCTGTGATAAAACCCATTATTATTCTTGTGAGTGTTTTGCTGAGTACGATTGGTGTTTTTGGAGGATTGGGAACATTTGGGATGGATTTTGTAGTAATTATGACTGGTATTGGCATAGTCTCACTGGCTGGAGTAGTGGTAAACAATGCTATTGTACTGATCGATTATATTACTATCCTAAAACGTAACCGCAAGCTGGAAATGGGACTTAGCCCCGAAGACGATCTGCCGATAAAAGAATCGATAGAGAGCCTTATCGAAGCCGGAAAAACCAGGCTTCGCCCTGTATTGCTCACGGCCATCACTACAATTTTAGGATTGATCCCGTTGGCTGCAGGTCTAAATATCGACTTTATCGGGTTATTCCAACGCTTTGATGCGGACATCTATTTTGGTGGTGATAATGCCATGTTTTGGGGTCCACTATCCTGGACCATAATTTTTGGTCTAACTTTCGCCACTTTCCTCACCTTAGTGATTATTCCGGCGATGTACCATTTGCTCTACGTTGCCAAGCTGAAATTCTGGCCAGGCAAACTGTCAGAAAAATAGCTGTAAAATAAGTTGAAAGCCCTTTCGTTCACTCAATGAAAGGGCTTTTTTTTAGCCTATTCAAAAAAAAAATTACTTTTGGATATTAATCTTTTCACCTCCATTGAATAAATTAGTACGACATCATCTGGTTCTGCGTAACATGCTTTGCGATTGTTGCCTGAAAGTGATCGGGCTGCTGGCTGAGAAGTATGATTTTGCAGTAATCAAATCCAGGCTGGGAGAAATCACCATTGAATTTGAGCCAGATAAAATAAGGCTGGAAAAGATCACAGAAATTTTGACGGAACATGGTTTCGAAATTATCGAAAACAAAGAAACGCATCTGGTAGAAGATATCAAACGGGTTGTTATTGAGCTTGTGCATCATTCTACTTACAATGCCATGGTTAGGAATTCCGATTTCATTGTTGGCAAATTTAACCTGAGCTATCAGCATTTATCCACCGTTTTTTCGCGCCACGAAGGCATTACACTCGAAAAGTATATCATAATTCAACGTATCGAAAAGGTAAAGGAACTTATACAATTAGAAGAACTTACGTTAAGTGAAATCGCTTATATGATGGGATACAGCAGTGTTCAATACCTATCCACACAGTTTAAAAATATAACTGGCTATTCAGTAACTGAATACAAGGCTTTGCCGGAAAAAGAACGAAAAGGCGCTGGCTAAGGCTAAAAAATTATACAACAAAAACAAAAAATTGTAAGAGCTGCCCTCAAAGGATGGATTAGGTTTGCAAAGTGAATACTTAAAAAAAAACTCAAATATAAACACTATGAAAATCAGAAATAATATAGCCGTCAGCGACAACGGATTTGTATTCAATCCTGCTTCAGGTGAGTCCTTTACCGTGAATCAGGTTGGCCTCGACATTTTGAATATGCTACGTAAAGGCGAAAAACAGGAAGCAATCATTCAGGAGCTTTCCAAAAAATATCAGGCCGATGCAGCAATGATCGAACGCGATTTGCTCGATTTTGAAGCCATGGTAAAACAATATCACCTCTATCAAAATGAAGAATAATAAACAAAAGCTAACTATTGCTGTAACAGGGCTTAATGCCATCGATAGCCCTGGTCCGGGGGTTGCCGTAATCAGGGGATTACGCGAGGCAAAAAGCTTTGATTGCAGGATTATCGGTTTGGCTTACGAATCGCTTGAACCAGGCATTTATATGCACGATTTAATCGAAAAAACATACCACATCCCCTACCCTTCGGCAGGAACCGAAGCACTTTTTAGCCGCTTAATGCAAATTCATGAAAAGGAAAAACTGGATGTGGTAATCCCAAATTTCGATGCCGAGCTGTATTCTTTCATCAAGCTGTCGGATAAGCTTAAAGAAAATGGTATTCATAGTTTTTTGCCTACCATGGAACAGTTTGAAGACCGCCAAAAAATCAACCTGCCCGAATTTGGTAAAAAACATAATATTCATGTGCCACGCAGCAAAGCCATCTATACTACAAATGAAATACACAGCCTGGAACAAGATTACAACTGGCCGTTGGTGATCAAAGGAAAATACTACGATGCCAGTCTGGCTTACAATATTGATCAGGCCAAAACTGCTTTTAATAAAATCAGTGCTAAATGGGGTCTGCCAATTATTGTGCAGGAATTTATCCACGGCACCGAATACAACGTAACTGGCCTCGGCGACGGAATGGGGAATACTATGGCTGCTGTGCCGATGCGCAAGCAATATATTACCGATAAAGGAAAGGCATGGGGCGGCATCACCATCACCGACCAAAAAGCACTCGACCTTACCGCTCATTTTCTAAAAACGACCAAATGGCGTGGAGCATTTGAACTGGAACTAATGAAAAATAAAGCAGGCGAATACTTCCTGCTCGAAATTAACCCACGCATACCGGCTTGGATCTATTTGGCTGTTGGCGTTGGACAAAACATTCCCGAAGCACTTACAAGGTTGGCAATGGGCTGGCCTACAGAAGCTTTTAAAGATTACGAAGCCGGCAAAATGTTTATCCGCTATGCCTGGGATATGATCGTAGATTTAAGCGAATTTCAACAAATTTCAACTCACGGAGAACTATAAAAAATAGAATTATCATGATAACAAAAGCAAGATACGAAAGACCATTGATTAAGAAACTGGAAAGTAATATGCCCAACAAGTTTGGCATGCGTACCGAGTTTGAACCCGTCACCCAAATCGACGGCGTTTCGGTAGCCTCATTAATAGCAGATTACGGCTCACCGGTTTTTGTAATATCCGAACAAAAAATCAGAAGCAAATTCAAAGCTGCCCGTCAGGCCTTCGAAACACGCTATCCTAAAGTGCAGTTTGCATGGTCCTATAAAACAAATTACCTCTCAGCTGTTTGTAATGTATTTCATCAGGAAGGATCATGGGCCGAAGTGGTCTCAGGATTTGAATACGACAAAGCTATTCGACATGGTGTTGATGGCACTAAGATCATCTTTAATGGTCCCGACAAAACCGAGTCTGATCTTCGCAAAGCCATCACCAACAACTCATTGATTCATATTGATCACCTCGACGAATTGTATATGATTCAGGAGATTGCCCGTGAAACCAGGCAAAAACCAAAAGTTGCGATTCGCGTAAATATGGATACTGGAATTTATCCCATGTGGGATCGTTTCGGATTTAATTATGAAAACGGTCAGGCCTGGGACGCCCTAAACAAGATCATGTTTTCGGGTTTACTTGAATTGGTTGGGCTGCACACCCACATCGGCACCTTTATGCTTTCGCCCAATGCTTATGCTATTGCTGCTTCAAAGCTGGCTAACCTGGCTCAACGGGTGCAGCAAAAATATGGTCACGAAGTAAAATATATTGATATGGGTGGTGGTTTTTCGTCGCGCAACACCCTCAAAGGAGCTTACCTGCCCGGAACAGACACCAACCCTTCGATCGACGACTTTGCCGAAGCCATTACTTCCGCCTTGATGAATAGTGATTACCGCCCCAAAACACCTCCATTGCTTATCCTCGAAACAGGACGTGCACTGATAGATGAGGCAGGTTATCTGCTTGGTTCAGTAATTGCCAATAAACGCCTCTCCGATGGCAGAAGAGCCACTGTGCTTGATGTGGGAGTGAATCTGTTATTTACTTCTTTCTGGTACGACCATAAAATTACACCGGCACAGGAATTTACTTCCTACACAGAAGACACTGTGCTTTATGGTCCACTTTGTATGAATATTGACGTGGTGCGCGAAAATATCAGTTTGCCATTGCTCAATAAAGGCGATAAAATTGTGATTCACCATGTTGGCGCTTACAATATGACTCAGTGGATGCAATTTATCACTTTGCGTCCTAATGTAGTGATGATAGCTATGGATGGAAAACCAAACCTGATAAGGAAAAACGAATCCATCGATTCCATTGAAAACCTGGAAGAAATCCCACCACATCTATCACATTTTGAATTATGATATCGGATAAAACCCGTTCGATGTTTCCTCAATTCGGGCAGAGCATTCTCAACAGCTACACACAGGTATTTTTTGCCAAGAATAAATGGATGGCAATAATGCTTGTGGCCGTGAGTCTTATCGATCTGAATGCAGGCTTGAGTGGATTGCTGGCCGTTATAATTGCCAACACCGCTGCTTACCTCATCGGCTTGAATCGAGAACAAATCATCAACGGGTTTTATGGTTTTAATCCCCTACTCGTAGGTCTTGGCTACGGGATTAGCTTTCAGCCTGGTTTAAGTTTTTTTATTATACTGATATTCATTAGTTTACTCACACTTTTTGCCAGTATATTCCTTGCCGGATTACTTAGCAAGTACGGGCTGCCATACCTCAGTTTGCCATTTTTGCTTGGTTTTTGGATTCTTACCCTAAGCAGTCGCAGCATCAGTCAGTTAGAGCTTAGTGAAGGTGGCATCTATTTTCTGAATGAGTTGTTCGATAGAGGCGGTTTCACCTTGTTGCAAATACATGACTGGTTTGAACAATTGCAGTGGCCCGAAATTTTTAAACTGTATTTCAGATCTTTAGGTGCAATTTTTTTTCAACCACATTTATTTGTTGGAATTATTATCGCCAGCAGCCTTCTGATTTGGTCGCGCCTTGCGTTTTTACTTTCATTTGTTGGCTTTACTTTTGCGTATCTTTTTTATATGTTAGTAGGAGCCAGTTTAAACGACCTCACCTACAGTTATATTGGTTTTAATTATATCCTCACTGCAATTGCTATCGGAGGTTTTTTTGTAATACCATCGCTGTACGCTTTTTTGTGGGTTATTATTGCTATTCCGCTACTTGCCTTTTTGCAGATTGCTGCTACTAGCATACTGGAGCCCCTGCAACTCGGAGTGCTTTCGTTACCATTTAATCTGGTAGTAATCAGTTTTCTGTTTGTTTTTAGGTTTCGGGAACGCTTTTTCGACAAACCAGCACTTGTTTATATTCAGCTGTTTCATCCCGAGAAAAACCTCTATAGCTCGTTGATCAACAACCGCAGACTTGCTCATCTGGAACGAATTCCCGTAAAATTGCCGTTCTGGGGGTTCTGGAAAGTAACGCAGGCTTTTGATGGCGAGCACACGCACAAAGAAGCCTGGCGATATGCCTGGGACTTTGAATTTGTGGACGAAAGTGGTAAGGCATACAAAAATGAAGGCTATCAAACTACTGATTATTACTGTTATGGGAAGCCTGTGCTGTCGCCGGCAAGTGGTTATGTAATGGAGGTAATCAACGAAGTGGACGACAATGCCATTGGCGATATGAACCTGCGTCAGAACTGGGGAAACAGTATTGTAATCAGCCATGGCGAAGGTCTTTTTTCGCAATTAAGTCACCTTCAAAAAGGAAGCATTCTGGTGCACAAAGGCCAATACGTTGAACAAGGTACTCAACTCGCTAACTGCGGCAATTCAGGTCGTTCGCCTTATCCTCACCTTCATTTTCAGTTTCAGACTTCCAGTGTGGTTGGAGCCCATACCCTGAGTTATCCCTTTGCAGCCTATCTTACTAAAAACGACGAACTCCGCTTTCACAGCTCAGATCAGCCCAAAATGAATGATTTGGTAAGCAATCAATTGGTTGATGAAACACTTAATAAAGCTCTTCACTTTATTCCCGGACAAACCCTTAAGTTCGCGCTAACAACAAACGATCAGACAGCATTGATTGAGTGGGAAGTGAAAACCGATATTTTCAACCAATCCTACCTCGATTGCCGCCAGACCAATTCTAAAGCCTGGTTTGGAAGTAATACTGATCTTTTTTATTTCACGCGCTTCGAAGGCAATAAAAAAAGTTTGTTGTATGATGTGTTTCTGGGGGCATACCAGTTAGTGACTGGCAACAATCCTGGACTCACAATTCAGGAAAATATCACATTGAGTGAGTTCCCTAATGCCGGATTGCGAGTTTTGCAGGATTTTTTGTCACCTTTTTATCGCTTCCTGAACATCCGGTTTGAAGCTATACAGCTTAAGATTAAACAAGGAATTGGTGATTCACGTATCGCATTCAACACCCAGGTTTGTTTTGAATTAAAAGGCAAAAAGCTCTCTTCGAGGAAATATGCCATTAACTTCGAAGCTGGTGAAATTATCAGTTTTGAAATTGAAAAAGACAACAAACATCAAATCCTGAACCGTGTATAAACTGGCACTCATACTGCTTCTGGGCTTGCTCCTTTCAGCTAGGTTTAGTGTTTCCCAAAATCGGGATTTTATTCAACACGACAGCACATTGTATGCCAATTTTATACAAGAAAACTGGCATCAGGTTTTAACACAGGGCAACCAAATGATCGAACTTGGTTACGACTATTATTATTTGCATTTAAGATTGGGAATAGCGGCCTATAACTTAGAGCGCTATTTATTGGCGCGCAGCCATTTCCAAAATGTATTGTTGTTTTATGCTAAAGATCCAGTTGCTAAAAGCTACCTGTATGGAACCTATCTATTGCTCAATCAGAAAAATGAAGCCGGAATGATTAGTTACAGTTTGCCTTCATCCGAAAAAAAAAGCTGGAAAGTTCCTGTTGGATTCAACATCGAATCCCTTCACCTGGATATGGGTACACAGCATTATAATCATCAGCACAGCATCGATTTCAATACAATAAGCGGAAGAGATCATTTTTATGGTCAAAGTCGCGAATGTGATCAGCAAACATTTTGGGATGCAGGTATTCGTTTTCAATTTAGTCAAGCTGTGAAGGCATATTTTGGCATCCAAAAAATCCATATCAGAGCCAATGATGTATTTGCCTACCAAAATTATAATCTGGTAAGAGATTCAATTGTAGCTGAAGATTGGGGAGAGTCGTATTATTATAGCGTAGATAGCAGCCAGCAAATTCAACGCTTTGCTCACCAAATCGGACAACAATCCTACTACGGGCAGCTGAATTTCGGGATTAATGATAACTTCAGTTTAACAGCAGCTTTACATGTGATACAATGGGATCAAACGCAAACTCAGGCCGAAGTGGTTGATACATTTGCTTCTGATACTGCTTATTATTATTTTGACGGCTCCGAAACATCTTTTTTTGAAATGCCGATATCCAGACTTGAATTTAATGCGTATTCGCTTAAAAGTACAGAATGGGTTTTTTATCTGGGCACACAGATTCAGAGCAGAATAGGTGAAACTGGAATTTCGGCATCCATCGCCCAGATAAGCGCACAGGAATACCTACAGTTCAATTTTGGCCAAACTTATTATCCTTTTGGTAATTTAAAGTTGTATGGTAACTCAACAGTCTCATTTATAAGCGGTAATCAGCGTAACGACTGGCTTTTTTCTCAAAGTTTTTACCTTAAAGTGTATAAGCAAAACTGGATTGAAGCAACCTGGAGTCATGGTAATCATTCAAGCTTCAACTCGGGTAACGCTTATTTGGTTTACAACACGCCCTATGAATCGAAAAACAGGATTAATACGGTGCTTCATGCACAGCTATCCAAACATTTAAAATTAAGGTTGAGTTATTCGTGGCTCGAAGGACGTCATTCTTTTACTTCAACCGATCGGGAAAACGAAAGTTTATCCGAAGGATATTTACCATTTCAATCAAATTTAATCACAGGAGGAATCCAATGGAATTTTTAAAATCGCGCATATTGCTGATTGCTATAGTAATAACAGCAGTAGCTTCACAGGCTCAAACATTTGAAAAACAATCAACTGCATTCGAAAACTCTTATCGGCTCGAAGAAAACGGAAAATACAACGAAGCCATTCAGGAGATTTTAAATGTTTATAACGAATCAAGCTATGAGCACAACCTAAGGCTCGGCTGGTTAAATTATGTTTCAGGTCGCTTTACGGAATCCTTACCTTATTATCAAAGGTGTTTCACACTAAAACCTCTTTCCATTGAAGCTCGCTTTGGTTACGTAAACCCGGCAGCTGCTCTTGGAAACTGGACACAAGTAGAGAATCAATACCAGGAAATTCTGCACATTGATCCCCAAAATACCCTTGCTAATTACCGTATGGCAGTTATTGCATATGGTCGTGAAGACTTTATGACATCCCTCCGATACCTAAACAAGGTAATAAATCTGTATCCATTTGATTATGATTCTGTTATATTACTTGCCTGGACAGAACTAAAATTAGGGAAACTTCGTGAAGCCAAAATCATGTTTCAAAAAGCCAATTTAATTCGCCCTGGAGATGTAAGTGCCAGCGAAGGTTTAAATTTAGTGCGGTAACTTACAGCGCAACTGCTCTTTTTGCAGATGCATCCTCCATGAGGAATTCGTAAAAATAGCCGGAACCTAAGTCTTTATTCAATACGACTTGGCCTTCAAAAACCACTACATCTCCCACAGGAATAACATCCTGAGTAGTAACCGTTAAGTCGAAAAACTTTTCATAAGAAGTTCCGTCTTGAATATGCGCCCAGTTTTTACCCATGATTCCGGTATTGAACTTGGTAACTTCACCAGTTACCTTAATCAGCTGTTGATCATATTTTCCGGGATTTGCAAACAGATCAGAAAGCGGCACAACACCTGCTTCATGTTTGATTTCGATTGGCTTTTTATCGGTTTTTGGTCGTCCTTCGTGCTGCTGAGCGGGAGTTGACAGGCTGGCGGTTTTTGCCGGAATGGGTAAGGTACTCACATCGTCGACGAATAATACAAGATCAAAAGTGCGATCGAGATCACGACTATAAAACTCTTTCATTTCCATGGATTGGGTAAAGTGCAGCATATCACCTTCTTTAGCTTCTAAACTAGGCACTGCAATCCAATAGCGGCTACCGTTTTCAGATACTTCCAGGTAGGTATAGGCATTAGCTTGAACAATGCTTTCCACTTCAACGCTACGGTTTTGAGGATCAACTGCATAGCTAACTTTCGATGTTTCGTTCTCGCACGAAACCAGTAATAGTGATGTGATTATCGTAAGAATTAATGTTCTCATAAGACTGTTTTTAGTAGTTTGATTAGATGACAAAATTAGTTATTTATGACATACCTTGTAGCTAAAGGCGCTATATTATGTGATTATAAAAAAGGAACTGCCAGCCTAATAAGGTTAGCAGCTTCCTAAACAAACCTAATATTCACTCAGATTAATGCTACTCGTGATAGCCGTTTACAATACTTTTGAAATTGCTACTGGGTGTTTTTCCCATTGTACTGAAATACAAATGTATGACCAGAAACAAAAGCAAGAACACGCTTACAATACCATGCAATAAAGCGGTTAGGTAAATGCCGCTTAGGTTAAATACATTTTCGATAATTGTTTCAGGAAACAGCAGTGCAATCCCGGTAATGATCATTACTGGAATCAATACATACATTGTAGCAACATAAGCAACTTTCTGTAATGGGTTAAATTTTCTGTTCTTATTCACTGGAAAAGGTGTATGCTCTCCCTTAAAAGTCCCAGTGAGGTAATAGTTTGCTTGCTTGATAAGTTTTTCGATCAGGCCTTTCAATTGGAGTTTATAGAAACGATTATTCCCAGTGGAAAAGTTTCCGAATAAAAAAATCAGATAATTAAACGAGAGGATAATACCAGCTAAATTGTGGTACGTTACTGCATAATCAAACCTGATAATTACAAAGTCAGGGTTTGAATATTGAAGGCTGATTCCGGTAGCCAACAAGACCAGAAACATTAAAGCGTTGATTGCATGCCAGATGCGCAACCAGATAGGGTATAAATATAGTTTTTCGGCCATAGGAATTATTTCTTTTTAATTCGGAAGAAAACATGAACAGCAACACCAATCAGAGTCAATCCAAACAATATAGCACTTACAATATTCAGATAAATGTTCCTATTGGCTCCAATCACATAAGCCTCGTTTAACAGTACAGCATTAAAAGTACCCCTGTTTTTACGTGCTTCAATGTTTTGATATTTATATAGCTTAGAAATAAGCATCGTACTGTTCGAATGACATTCAACACATTTCTTCACTGCATTTTCTTTGGGTAAAATATTATGGGCAACCCACATTGTATCTTTTGATCCTGTATGACATTCGATGCATCTTACCGCTGAAAAATGCAGTTCGAAGTTGGGAAGAAACTCATGAATTATTTCAAGTGCAGGCTTTAAGGTATCTGAAATGCGTTGAAACTTTACGCTATAGTTATCATGACAGCTGATGCAGGTTTGGTTGTGGTATTCCACAATCTCGGAAATTTTGTTGTTTCCGTGTGTCATTGTCCGATAACTGTGGGGATTATGACACATCCAGCAGTTGAAGCTCTCATCATGTCTGGTAGAATGTACACTTTTGTGAAACTCTTCCTCTATGGCTTCAAAATTAAACTGGGCGTAAGTTGGATCACCTCCATGGCAATCGATACACTGGTACATTTCCTCCAGCCGCAGTTCGGAAGCATGTGGAAAACTTTCATAATCCGGTGAGTGACAATCGGTACAGGCAAAATGACGATGTACACCCCGGTAAAAATCAGCTGTATCATATATAAAGTTAGGATTCATAGCCTTTCGGTCAATCTTTCCCGTGAATTCGTTTTCATACTGATAAATACTATTTGCATGGCAGCTGAAGCATAGTTTGTTTGCTTCAAGACTTGCAGGCTCATCCTCCATATTTACCCCAGTCGTTGCTGATAGCTGCATACTGATTACGCTGCAAAACACCAGTAACAAAATCAATTTTTTGTACATATGTAGCAAGTTTAGAAAAAGGAAAGGTTTACAATAATCATAAATGTTGTTTGTAAACCTTCCCAGTTATTACATAGTGTGAAACATTAATTTATTTCTGCAAAGAGCGAACATAGTTTACAAGAGCCCATCTTTCCTCTTCGTCAGTAATTTTACCTTCATAATTAGGCATTTCGTCACGGCCAATAATCGACATATAATACACTTCGCCATCCGTTACTGAAGCTTGCCATGTAGCATCGCTAAAGTCACCAGGATGAAACTCAAGGTTTCTGGCCTTTGGGCCATCTCCTTCACCCGCATTTCCATGGCAGGCACGACAATGCTTGGCATAAGTTGCTTTTCCTAATCTCAGCAAGTCGGCATCACCTTTAAAGGTGTTTTCTTTTGCTTTATACTCTGCAGGAATATTCCAGGGTTCGCCTTTTTTCTTTTCCTGTGGAGGGGTAAAAGCCCAAATAGCTGTTAATCCAATCGCCATCATACATACAAATAAGATTCTGCTTTTCATTTTTTTAAAATTAATTTAAACATTACTGTAAAATTATCAATGTTGTCCGGAAAAATTATAATGTCGTCCCTACGGGACTTTTTCTTGAATTCTAACGCGCTGACTACCCACATTATGTCCCTAGCGGGACAGTCCCGATAGGGACATAATATGGGTAGAATAAAAGTTACCCCTGTTTATCTCAAGTCCCGATGGGACGGCATTATTACAGCTATTGAGTGACTTTATTTGTATTTTACCGGACAACAATGTTAAATTATCTATTACGTTCAAAATTCTAAATAAGTGCTCAATTCATTACAATATTCTAATCTATATCCAAAAATGCTACCAAGATTTCAACTAGTACAAATCCGAATGACATTCGGCACATAAAAGTGTCTTCCATTTCTCGTTAATATCAACCGGATGCTTAAATTCCAAAAATTCAGCACCTGTTGCATACTCCATTTGATCAGGCGGTCCTTGCTGCTTGATTAAGTGACACAGTGTGCAATCACGTGAGATCGTTTCCTGACGTTCATTTTTAAAAGAGTCGTTGTGACATCTGTAACATCCATTATTTTCCATATGTCCCATATGGCTGGGATAGGCTTTCCAACTGGCCTTCATATAGGGAAATACATTATTGGAATAACCTTCTTTAATGGCCAGTAAAGCCTGATCGATAGATTCTCGTTCTGTTTCGAGTAGCTCGGGATACAACATATCATAATATTCCAGAATTGCAGCATCAATAGCAGCAAATGCGCTGTCTTTGGTCGGAAACTCGTTTCTGAGCACGTCCATTGCAGCAATTTTAATGTCCGGTAAGTCTTTTGAAATTTTTCCGGCTGTCATTGCCTCATCAAAAAACTTTATGGGCGACTTGTAATTATGTGAAGGGCGATTATGGCAATCAAGGCAATCCATGGTTCTAAACTCAAGATTGCTCATTTGTTCGTCACTCAAAGGGTTGTTCTCATCCTGATAAGTCATCACCTCACCTGTTTCCAGATTGGTGTATTTCACCAAAACAATCGTATCACGTTTTAATGTTGTGGAGGCGTATTCAATTTTTACATCTTTATTGATGTGCCAATGAATACCTTCCTGCAACCCTAAAGCACGGTATGCAGGTCCAGTCTTCATCACAAGCCCGATATCCCATTCAGAATTATCCTCATCAGCGATATAATGTTTGTGAAATACGTATTTGCGATCGTAAAATTTTTCGGGCCAGTGGCATTTTTCACAAGTTTCCTGAGCCGGCCTAAGATCATGTAAAGGTGTTGGGATTGGACGCGGGTAAGCATCTGCCATTACCGAATAAACCTGATACAATCCGGATAGTTTCGATTTGACATACCAGCCTGCTCCCGAACCAACATGGCACTCAACACACTGAACCCGTGCATGCGCTGATCCCTGATATGCGACATACTCAGGCTCCATAACAGTATGACAGAGGGTACCACAAAACTCATTTGATTCGGTGTAATGAAATGCCTGATAACCTCCCAAAGCCGACAATACAACAAAAACGGACAGTCCTAAAGTAAACAAAAAGATAACTGATCTTTGCTTTGGGTCATTAAAATCGACAACTGGATAAGCTATTTCCTCATCAGCATGCCGTTTTTTTCTTCGCATATTAACCAATTTCCCAATAAGCGCCAGTCCAATGCCCATGAGCATCACGGCTGGTAGTATAATGAAAGTAAAGAGACCTGAATAATTGTCTCCATCACCAAAAACAAGCGTTACCAGAAACAAAATCACAATCATAAAAAAGGCGATGAGGGCAATCGCACCGCCGATAACTGTTGTCCAACTGTAATAATGCTTTGGCAGTTTCATTGTTTTCAACTTTAGTTATTAATGACTTCTATTTTATTTTATAAATAGGTTTATGGCAAAGACCTAAGTAATTGTCATAAACCTATTCATTAAGTATTGTATTCAAAAATTATCATTTCGTGGAATTAACCTACTTCTTTAAACTTCTAATATAATTGATGATAGCCCAACGGCCTTCATCGTCGGTAATTTTATCTTCGAAGCTAGGCATTTCATCACGGCCAATGAAAGTCATATAATACAATTCTCCATCGGTATGTGACTGAACAGCATCAACAGAAAAATCGCCTGGCCACGTTTCGAGGTTTTTCGATTTTGGGCCATCTCCGGCACCCTCATTACCATGACAAGCACGGCAATGCTTAGAATATAACGCTTTCCCTAGTCTATCCAAAGAGGCATCATCCTTATATGGATTTTCTTTTGCTTTATATTCGGCAGGGATTTCCCATGATCCTGGCTTTTTTTGATCCTGTGGAAACACGAAGGACATCATTAAAAAACCTGTAGTAATCGTCAAAAAAAGAAAAATTTGTTTTGCTTTCATTGTAGTAAATTTTTAGTGAGTAGTTAAATTAAAAGTTCCACAAACGCGTAATTGTAAAACCAAACATCAGATCGCCTTTGGTAAAATCGTTCTGATTATAAAAAGCGTTATGTTGTGGAACAATACCATCAGCAGTTGACACATATATATGAAATGCGTGCGTACTGGTAGCAATTTCCCAACCAAGTGCAAAATTTGGTTTAGATGGGTTTGTAAAAGATCTATGTTCTGAGATTCCTTTAATTTTCAAAGGAACATCATATTGAAATAAGATAGCTGATTGTGGCGAAAACTGGGCACGACCATTGAATCCAACTGAAATAACATCGTGATCAATTAATGAATCGACCTTATTGTAGTGAGCGAAACTGGTATTAAGCTGCAAAGACAGCCAGTAGTTCACCTTACGGCCAACAATTAATTGTGCAAAATAAGACATACGGTCAGTAAAGCCGTAATTGTTTCCAAAAACCGACTCCTTACGGCCATCAATAGCCATATTACCATATAATGTCACTGCAACCGGTATAGTATTATTGCGTGTTTGTTCAACGACTGAATACTTGATGTTGAAATCGTTATACATGTTTAAGCGCGTAATACCGTAACCGATCTGAAGTTTATCCATAATGGTATAATTCATTCCCAATCGGATGTTGGCTCCTGGTGCATAAATGCCAAATAAATCTGAAAAGCTGTTGTCTAATTTGCCAAACTTATGCTGAATTAAAAATTCCAGTGTTTTTGCAGTTGGCACAACAGTAGTTTGGTTATCGATCAACAGTCCACTCTGGAAAGGCGACCTTACAGGTTTGTCTTTTACTTTGGCGGGGGCTTCAGTAGCTTCCTGAGCAAACAAACCATAACCAATAAACAAAATAAGAATAAGTGAAATCGTGTACTTTTTCATATCATAAGGTTTTTTGGTTAGTTATTGTTGGCTCCTTGTTGGATCCACGCTAAAATTAAGGCTGCTTCGCCTAGTGTAAGTTTTTTCCAGGTATGTGTGCTTGAGCTTGGATGCGCATACTGATAAATGGAACTTGATTCCGGGTCAGCTGTATTAACCAAAGCGGGTACTATCGAACTGTAGGCTTTTGCTGCAGTGAAATCTGGTACTGTGGCACCTGTTGTATGACAAGCAGTACAATTATTCCCCTCGTTAAAAATCGGCACTACTGCCGATTGAAATGAAATTGTATCAGTTGGGTCAACCGGATCTGGCTGTGGAAGCTCAATAAAATCGTACGTACAGGCCGAAGCCAGCAATACCAACACAATGACTGCCATACTGTGCTTTAGAATTCTTATTTGATACATAAGTTTAAGGTGTTTGCTTTAAAACGAAAGCTTCCAGATTCCGTTTCTTGAGTTGCCTGGAAGCCTTTATTGGATTAACTATTATTGTTGAATGGCTTCCATAGTATTTTGAAGCACTTTTTTAACATACGATGGATTATGAACACCTAAGCTACGGTCTTCTGATAGCGCTTTGTAGTTCAATACAGCACCAGCAACTTCAGGAGCATAAGTGCCGGAAACAGAATTATCACTTCCTTCATTCATCGCACCCATAGCATCAAGCATGGCTTTTAACTCTGCTAACATTGCAGCCACTTCGGCTTGAAGTTCTTCCGTATTGGCAAGCATACCTTCGATATCACTGTGACAAGAAACACATCCAGCTGTATTTAAAACGGTAGAACCGTGATAATCGTATTCAAGATACATGGTATGTCCACCAGCTTGCGTTCCATAAGCCTCAGCCATATGACAAGTAACACAAGTGTTTTCGATATTGGCATGCGGATGGGTAGTATATCCTGTTCCGGGCTCAAATAAGCCTGTCCCTTTTATCACATTAGCCTGTGGACCATGGTGCACTCCATAACGAATACCTGATATCGTAATGTCATCACCTCCTACAGCAGGAAAAGGATTAACCGGACGACCCTGGTGACAGCTTGCACATTGGCTTCCTCTGCCATAATCAGGTGTCTGAGTTGAATTGTTGAGTGCAACAGCACCTGTTACTGTGAGTTCCCAGTCAGCAGGAGTATAAGTATCATGCACTTTGTGACAAGTGTAGCAGTTAGGTGGATTTGGATTACTGATCGCCGCACCTTCGGCCTCTGGGTCGTAGGTTCCTGTTACATTATAACCAAGGAAACCCTGACTGGTATGGCAGGTAGCGCAATCGCCTGTGTTACGTTCAAAATTACCTCCGATAGCATGGGTCGAATTTTCCCACTGAATTGTTTTTGCAAATAATCCCTGAGAGTTGTCGTGGCATTCAATACAACCGGCGGTTCCGTCCTGACCGTTAATGCCATCTTCACCATCCTTACCGTTAGCACCAGGCAAACCAGCAGGTCCTTCTTTTGTACACGATACGAATGTAAGTGATGCCATGAAAATAACTGTTAAAGCCATGGCTAATTTTTGAAATCTTTTCATCTTTTATGGTTTTTGGTTCATACTGCTACCGAAACATTTTACTAATTCCGGCTTGTATTATTTTTCTAATGCAAGTTTAACAGTAATTACCTTGACCACCAAGACGGCAAAAATGACATTAAAAATCTTGAAGTGAGATTTAGTATAATTTATATGTTGATATAGATCAATTAATTGAAAATGAAGCCTATTAAGGTATTGATTATGTTAGCTTTATAATTTTGTTGAGTTTTTCATCACAAAGGATGAAACAAGCAGGTTTTGTTAAAAAATGTGAAAATCTGTTAAGGTTTTTTAAAATTTATGATTGACGCATAAACTGTTATTGTTCGTTGTAAATCACATGGGAAACCAAAGCTCCCACAATTCGTAATGTCTCCTTATCAATGGCATTTAAATCATCATTGATTGTATGCCAATGCTCAAAAAATGTACCATTGCTACTCGAAGGATTCAGATGGATGATATTTATAGTGGGGATACCGGCAATTTCATTCATTGGCACATGATCGTCATTAATAGGTGATCCTGGCTTATTGACGAATAAATTCCCATAACCAAGATCGTATGCTTTTAACCATACCTTGTCAAGCACCCAGGATGCATACTGCTGCGAAAAATACTCTCTTGGAAAGGTAGGATTTGCAGCCCCAACCATATCCAGCAAGATTCCAAAATTTGCCCTATACGCAGGAATATGTGTCTTTTTACTCCAATATTGTGAACCCAGCGCCCACGAATCTTCTGAATACCTGTTTCTCGTATCCGTTGGAGAGCCATAATCCTCCAAATCAAAAAGAATAATGTCGATGCCCAGTTGCTCTGAAATCGGATACGTTTTTAATAAACGTGCTATCTCTAACAAAACTGCTGTACCACTTGCGCCATCATTAGCACCATCTATCGGTGTACGATGGTTAGCCGGATCTGGATCATAATCTGCATAAGGACGACTATCCCAATGTGCGGCCAAGACAATCCGTTTTTTTGCATCCGGATTAAAAACGCCGATGATATTAACTCCCTCAAAGACCCGTTTATCATATACGCGCATTTTGAATTCTTGCAAATAAAGGGTATCAGCATATTCCTTTATCTTGTCTCCCAGCCAAACAGCACACGCATGATGCGCATCAGATTGAGGCACACGCGGACCGAATTCGAGTTGCTTAACAACAAAATGGAAAGCTGAATCAGCATTAAATTCGGGTACACGGATTGCTGCTTTTTTTGATTTTGGCAAAGCTTTTGTTTGATTGCCAGACTGAGATCCCGAGCTACAGGCATGCAATAGAGCCAAAAGAACGAAAATAAAGGAATGGATAATTACTCTCACTTTTTATTGAATAGTTAAAAATACCTGGCGAAATTACTCGAAAATAAGAAAACCAAATGTTAAATTACCGAAAAGTGCTGCCCGAATTTCTCTGTAAATACATTTTCTATCAAGGGACGTCTCTCTCTATTGGCTAGCTCCATCTCCTTTAAATTGGGATGTAGCACTTCAGGATTGCCAATGTATCCTAATGCAATGGCCGAAACTACTTTAAAGCGCTCTGGCACTTCAAACGCAAGTGCTGCTTTTTTCATATCAAACCCCGACATCTGATGGACATGAAGGCCATCAGCATGTGCCTGAAATGAAAGATGCGCAACTGCCTGTCCGAGATCATAAGCATGAGTAGGATTTGGCTTCCCAGGATTTTTCGTACTCATTGTATCGGCAACACAAAGCACTAAAACTGGGGCTGTTTTGGTCCAAAGCTGGTTAAACTCAACAAAAGTGTCAAAAAGTTTTTGGTAAGTTTCGTCACCTTTAAAACCTATTATAAAACGCCAGGGTTGCTCATTTGAAGCAGAAGGCGACCATCTTGCTGCGTCCAACATGCGATATATCTTTTCATTTTCAATAGGCCTGCCATCAAAAGCTCTTGGACTCCATCTGTTAGCCAACACGGGATGAAGGCCAAATTTGGTGTCGGCAGTTTTGTTTTTATGTTCCATTTTGTCTTTGGTTTTATCAGTTATAACAGTTTAATAATGGGCTTTGTTTTATTCATGGTGAGCTATACAAAAAACAAAAACCCGCAACATTTTTGAAGCGGGCTTTAATGTTTCTGGTTTTAAACCTAATATTCCCATAGGTTTTGCTCAAAGTTCAATATTTCATTTTTAACTCTTTCCGATTCAAGCAGTGCATCAATTCCAAGGGCATAAGACCCGATGTTACGGTCATAAACATTTTCTTCCTTGTAAACATAACTATCAAACAGCCGTTTCCAAAAAACTTCATCAAATGTTCTACGTTCAGCAGAATTTTGCCGGTTAAAAATCTCTGATCGGGCAAGAACATCTCGTGCCTGATCATAAGAAATCCAGAATAATGGCTTTCTGAATTCCTGACCTTCACGCTCAACCATTAAAACCGGACATAAAGCTATTATACGCACCATCAATTGTGATCGCTGCTTATCGAAATACCAGTCCTCCTTTATTTGTAAACGCATCACACGTGTGGGATCAAATCTTGAAAAGATTACTGTGTCATAATCATCGTATGGAAAATAACCACGCTTCAGAGTTTTTCGAATACTATCAGACTCACGTTCCATTAACTGGTTATATGTTAGCGGAACTAAAAACTCATCTGTAGGATTATTTTGTGCATCATACGCCACAAATTTGTTTTCGCGTAAGCCATCGAGCACAACAGTAATAAAATTTCGCCAATTATTATGCGGTACAACAGGATAGTAAAAAGCATGATTCATTTTTTGCCGAAAATCAATTTCACGCCATACCCTTTTCTTCCACATTACATCTGCCTTACGAATTGAAGGAAAAGGAATCGGATCTATATTGATGGTTCCATCGTCTGCAAAAAGACCATCGACAGGTCGTTCATCTAAAATTTGTGCCTTTAAAACAGCTGATATCAGGCTAAATCCAATAAACAATGAGATTAAAATTAATATCTTTTTCATAACATTTCCGAAATTATTATTCTAATTCAAGATTAATCGGGTTAAGCCCTACAATTCGGCCTGCAGGACTTTTGGCCTGAATATTTACAAAAAACAACTTTTGCCCGCGGCGTGCACTTTTGATAGTATTTACCACCTCAGCATTAAAACTATTGCCTCTGATTGTATTAGTATTTTGAAAAGTCCCACCGATTACTGTCTCTAATCTATATGATACAATTTCATAATAAAAATCTTCAAAATCAAAATCAATGAGTTCAGGGATAATCACGTTGGCAGCAAGTAGTAAATCACGGCTAATTTTTCCATCAGAAATACCTGCAATAGCAGCGGTGGGAGATGGGACACGCTTAATCCGAAAATCATAGGACCCAAGTAAAATCGTTTTTCCACTAATTGTGGCTGATGCTGATATAGTAGTCGTTCTTTCTCCATTTGGCACTTCTGCATCCCACGTTCCATCGGGTCTTTTCGTTAGCTTACCTTTTGTAATTGCTGGTGTTATAAGATCACTTGCAATACCTGGTGATGAAATAGCTATCGGATTTTTAAGCTCGGCATAGAGCACGTTCATTTTCAGGGGAGAAACTGTTAAAGCTGGGGGCGCCACAATATATTCACCATTAAATTCATAATGTGTAAGTTCCTGTGTTCTAGGATCCAACATTTCAATTACTCCGGCGTAACTTTGCGGACCAACAGCATTACCCGGGAATTCAAGTTTTACGGTGCCATTAACACTATTGAAAGTTTGTGCCCTTGCAATATTAGCATCGGTAATTTTTTCAGCACCACGAAGAACTTTTACCTGCGATTGTGTTTTCGAATCATAGGCAGCAACAAGAATCTCAGCCTCGTAAGGCTGTCCCTGAAGGATATAGGTAGATTTGGGAATCACTCTGGCAGCTACATTATCAAATTTAAAATCCTTCTCTGTTATATTGGCATAGAGCGTATTAACTGCATCGAATTCGGCTGTCTGGATTTCTGCAATAACTTTATTGAGCAAGGTAATATCAGCAGCCAAAATGGTACGATAAAAATTATAGTACTCCCAATCCTGCGGTGTTCCACTTGCATCCTTAAATTTTCCAGCAGTAACCAGGCCAATTCGGTCTTCAAATTGCTGTCCAATGATTTCAAGCACATAATTACGGTATTCGTTCATTTTTAAAGCAAGTTCGTAGGCCTTACCGTTTTTATTTTGTCCAATCAAATAATTAGTTGGCTCATCGTACTTATCTCGTGAAGGAACACTATTGAGATTCAACACATATTGATCACGCATCTGTCCGGGATTAAACTGATCTGGCACAGCTTGTTTTTTGAAGTAAGTAGCAAGAGCTTCTTCTCTGTTAATTCTTTCGGAACGCGCCACCAACTCAATTTTCATATCTTCGATATGTTCTATCAGTTCGTAGGATTTTTGGCGTACATCCTTGGCTTTTTCCCAGTATGATTCCACTTTGGCCGGCTCAAGTTTATATTGGGTTTCAAACTTGGCATATTGACTGGCAATTTTAGTAGCAAAACTCTGGTTTGTGACTTCCATGCTATCATTAACAACTAAAAAAGCGTCCAGAATATCTTTTGCCACATTTAGAGCCAGCATAGCAGTAAGCACCAGGTACATCATCCCAATCATCTTCTGCCTCGGCGTTTCTTTATATCCAGCCATTTTCTAATTTCTTAGTTTGATCGTTATTTTTGGTCTGATTCTCAATTTCATCTTAAGCTTTTACGTTCATGGCCGTAAGCATATTGCCATAAACTTTATTCAGGGCACTCATACGGTTCGAAAGCTCAGTAAGCTGCTGATTAAACTGCACTGTGTTTTCGGCGGATTGATGAACTTTATCAAGATACTGACCCATAGTTTGATACAGCTTATCACTGGCTTCGGCAGCTTTGCTTGAACCCTGCAACTGCAATTCATAAACAGAATTGAGCGCTGCAAGATTTTTTGAAATTTGCTGTAGTTGTTTGTTATAGCCTTCACCATCGATAGTTCCAAAATCAAGTGCTTCAACAGATTTTTGAATTAAGCTTGCTGATTTAGAATAAGATGCTGCCAATTGTTTTGCAGATGTAGATGCTTCTTTAACAGTTCCTGCAAACTCTTCTGTGCTTCTCATTTCCGACTTGATAATATCAGCAGCCTGCACATAAGCTGTACTTAGTTTGCCAGCATTTTCAGAGGCTGACTTCATATTTTCAATATAATCAACAGTAGCTTTCGCATCCTGACTAAGCACTTCAGATGCCTTTTTGTAATTACCTGACAATTCAGAAGCTGACTTTGTAGCGAGTTTGATATTATCAACGTATTCATTTGTAGCTACAGCAGCATTTGAAATATCCGACATTTTTGAAGCGTTTTCACTCAGTTTTTCAAAGCCTTTGCTTAGCTTTTCAAGTGTAGACGTTTCAATTTTAGCCTCCTTAAACATATCATCAAGCTTTTGGGTGGCTGTTTTTTTGGATTCCAGTTCGTTTTCAACAAGTGTTTCATGATACATTCCGGCTAACTGTGGATAAACCAGACTCCAGTCAGGCTCTACATGTGGTGGCTCAAAGGCAGAAAAGAAAAAGATAATGGCCTCTGTGGTCATACCTATAATCAACATCTCATTAGCACCGGTATAGTGATTAATTTTAAAAAGCGCACCCAAAATTACCAATGCAGCTCCTATACCATAAAGTTTGGCCATAAAGTTTTTATACCCTTTACTACTTAAAAATTTGTTAAAGCCCATAGTTGATATTGATTAAATTGTTATACTCTGTTAAATTAATTCTGACTTAATTATAAACCCTTGAAGCTTTATTGGGATTATCACCTTTATTACGTCCCAGGAAAGGCTGTATGGTTCTAAAGCCGATATAGCTTTTTGCAGTATCCTGATACTCATAAGCTCTGGTTGTAACCTGAAGATAATAAGCGATATCTTTCCATGATCCACCTCTAATTACCTTACGTTTCATTACAGGTGGATCATTTTCTTTTGCATTGTAGGTATAGTTTGGATTCATATCCCAGGTAAAGTTGTATGAAGAGGGATCAAACGCACTGTTTGTCCACTCTGCAACATTACCGGCCATATCATATAATCCCCAGTCGTTGGGCGGGAAATGACCTACAATAACAGTACGCAAACCACCATCAGAGATATAATTTCCGCGCAGTGGTTTAAAGTTAGCCAGGAAGCAACCTTTATCATTGCGTGTATAGGGACCTCCCCATGGATAAGGATTCAGGTGATTGCCGCCGCGCGCTGCCCATTCCCATTCTGCTTCTGTAGGCAAACGAAATTCGGCCAGAGAAACTTCTCCTTTCTTTGCACGCAAATAACTGTTTAGCTTTTCCGTACGCCAAACACAAAAGGCTTTAGCCTGGCTCCAGTTCACTCCTACTACAGGATAATGATCGTAGGCCGGATGCCAAAAATATTTTTCGGTAAGCGGATCGTTAAATGAATACGTATAATCATGTATCCAGGCTAAGGTGTCGGGATATACATTAATCATTTCCTTGCGTACATAAATTGACCTGTTATTCAAACCTTCTGGCCTGTTTGCCAAACCAGCATTTCTAAAATCGGCCCCCTGAACAAACTCCTTTTTGGCTGCTGCTTGCAAGTCGACCCAATAATATTCATAAAATAATTTGCGGGTATCAATCTCTTTTCTTCTAAAATAACGCTCAAAATCAGGAAGATACATATCTTCCAAGACATCCCTTACATCTTGATCCTCACTGTTCCATTCTATGTCTTCTTTCCAATTAAGAAACGGTGGGTCATAAATTTCACCTGTTTTTTTGTTTTCCATTATCAAAAAATCATCAGGCCTAACTTGACCCAGCAATGTGCGAGCAATGGAATCGCGCACCCAGTAAACAAACTCCCGATACTCGTTATTTGTGATTTCGGTTTCATCCATAAAGAAGGCTGAAACAGAAATTGTTTTGGGTTGATGCAATTGCCCGGAAGTAATATCTTCGCCACCAACTCCCATGGTGTAACTTCCTTGCGGAATAAATACCATCCCATAAGGATCGGGCTGATAAAATGGCTTGGATTTTGTGCGAGCACCTACGAGTTCGCCCTGATTTGAATTGCTGCAACTGGCAAGCAACAGCAAAGCAGATGCAAAAAGCAGTAAATTCTTCATCTTTATGCGCTGAGTTAATCTAAAATTCCTACAAGTCATTTTGTAGCTCGTTTTTATAATCAAAATGTGAGTACTTTTTCTATCGTTAAAGCGGCCAAAATTAACAAATAAGATTAATGCCGCTCATTTTTTTTCCAATCATCCTTACAAATACCTTGTATTTCTATAAATTCTTGCCGACCGATCGGGCTGTAGTTTAAAGCAATAACCGATACTGATCTCATGCGATCCAGGCACAACCGATAACCCTAAGGTGTTGATATCGTATGCATAACCTATTCGGATATCCTTGATATAAATACCTGCCATAATACCAATCGATTCCTGAAGCCTATAGTTAACGCCACCCCAGAACTTATTATTGTATAGCATCTTGGCTGTAACATCAATTTGGGTTTTTACGCCATTGTTTTGCACACTTATTGCCGGATGCAGCTCGTAAGCTGGTTTACCAGGAATCGGGAATTCATATCCCGCAACAAGGTAAAACGTCCGATCGCCTATAAAGCTGGCACTACTTTCTGCAGTACTTCCGAGTGCCTTTCCTTTGGTTTCGAACAAGCTGGTTGCAGAAAAACCAATGTAATAAAGATTATCAACCTGCCAAAAAAATCCAAAATTCATATCGAAAAGCATATCCGTTTGCTCGCCGCTTACCAAAATCGGATCGCCTTCATTTTGAGGTTTAAACTTTCCAAAATCCATCGAACGATTCAGCAAATTAACAGCAGTACCAATTCCCAGCCTGCCTCCACCAAGATCAGCATGATAGCTATAACCCAAATTAACCCCGATGTTACTTTCAAATCCAAGCTTGTCTTGAATTATTGACAACCCTACCCCACCACGCAACCAACGAACAGGCATATCCGCTGTTACCAGGAAATTCTCCGGAGCAACATTTTCCCCTTCTCCATCTTCAAAGCCAGACCATTGTTGCCTAACAATACCATTCAAACAAATTCCTTCACCCATTCCTGCAAATCCAGGATTACTAAAGGTGTAAGTGTTTGTGTGGTAGGTAAAAATGGGTGCTTGCTGCGCAAAACTGGCAGATAGGCTAAGAAAATAGATAAGAATAAATACTAAGTTCCTGTTTATCAATTGCATTAGTGAATTTCGGCGATTTTTTTTGTGCGTGCTAAAGTAGTAATTTTCTATCAATTCGCTATGCACAGCGATTCATTATCGAATTAGGTTTGTGAAAAAACAGGTTTTTTTGCGCTTTATTGTGCAAAAATGAAAAACACTAAGAATTAATTCGTTTTGTATGGTGAAGCCATTTTTAGGTAGTAATTTCGCTGCCAAATTTTATCCTAAAACTATTGTCATGGCCTTTATCCAGAAAGACAAATTATTTTCAAAACGATGGATTATCAATTACTTATTAATCATTATCGGATCATTTATCCTGGCATCAGGATTCGTGCTATTTATTACACCCTATAAAATAGTTCCGGGAGGTGTTTATGGTATCGCTATTGTTATTCATTATATCCTTGGAACACCAGTTGGTCTCACGGCGCTCTCGATGGATATTCCCCTCACCCTGATAGGAATCCGTATTCTGGGGCCACGATTTGGGTATAAAACCGTAATTGGGTTTTTACTAACAGCTTTTTTCGTGGATAGTCTTACTTATTTATATGGCGAGAATCCGCTTGTGGCCAATGAGCCTTTGCTGAGCGCTATTTTTGGTGGAGTATTTCTCGGAACTGGCCTTGGATTGATTTTTAAGTCAAAGGCTACATCCGGAGGCACGGATATCGTAGCAATGATCATCAGCAAATATACCAGTTTGCCTATCGGCCAGCTGCTCATATGGGTTGATTCGGTGATTGTTTTGTTAGGTTTACTCGTTTTTCAAGATTGGAAAATTCCGCTATACTCACTCATTGTAATATACATCACCGGAAAAGTGATAGACGCTATCCTTCAGGGTGTTGATTACGACAAAACCCTTTTCATTATCAGCAACAAACACGAAGAAATACGGCATAAAATTATTAACGATCTCAACCGTGGCGGTACTTACCTCAAAGGAAAAGGCATGTACAATGGTGACGAAAAAACCATCATCTTCACTGTTGTTAATCGCCGCGAATTGGCTATGCTTCAGGAATATATCCATCAAATTGATCCATATGCCTTTTTAACTGTTATCAACGCTAATGAGATACTGGGCGAAGGATTTAAATCGTTGCGCGATAAGCTTGAATCCTAACCAATGGCTTTCCTAATCCGCCATCGCCCTTTTGGCAAGTCATGGATAAAAGCCTATACCATGATCTTTTTTGGAGCAATTTTAATCGCTTCGGGTTATGTTTTTTTCATCACTCCCCATAAAATTGTTCCCGGAGGAATTTATGGCATTTCCATCGTTTTGCATTACATCCTTGGCACTCCGGTTGGGCTGATGGCTTTGGCTTTTAATATTCCGCTCACGCTAATCGGCATCAAGGTACTGGGGCCAAGGTTCGGAGCAAAAACAGTTACAGGTTTTGTTCTTACAAGCGGATTTATGGATGGCATCGCTTATTATTATGGCGATTATCCAATTCTGAATGACGACCCGCTCACTTCAGCACTTTTTGGAGGCGCAATAATTGGATTAGGTGTTGGCTTGTTTTTCAAAGCCAAAGCCACTTGCGGCGGAACAGATGTGATGGCCATGATGGCCGGTAAATGGACACACCACCCCTTAGGCAAATTGATGATGATTACAGATACTATTATTGTGGTATTAGGTACAGTAGTTTTTGCAGATTGAAAAATTCCACTTTACTCTTTGCTGGCCATTTTTGTAATGGGAAAAGTAATCGATGCCGTGCTCGAAGGAGTTCAAACAGATAAAGTTGTCCTTATCATTTCGGATCAGTTTGAACATATTGCACACAAAATAACCACAAACTTTAAAAGAGGCGCCACGCTGATTGCAAGTGAGGGAATGTTTGCCAGAAATCCGCGAAATATGCTTTTTGTTGTGCTTCGCCGCCGCGAAATCGTGATGCTGAAAGAATTCATCAGCAGCACCGACCCCAAAGCCTTTATGGTAAGTTTAAATGCTTCCGAGATTTTGGGTAGAGGATTTCGGTCGCTACGCGAAAAACTGGAAGACTAAACTATCTGAATAGCTTTACCACATCATTGCCATTAGCAAAAATCAGGAGGCCAAAAAGCAACACCATGCCAACGATCTGTGCCACTTCCATAAATTTATCGCTGGGTTTGCGTCCGGCAATGATCTCATAGAAAAGAAACATCACATGGCCACCATCCAGTGCAGGAATGGGCAAAAGATTCAATACAGCAAGCATTATCGAAAGGAAAGCAGTGAGACGCCAAAAGCTCTCCCAATGAAATTCGGGAGGAAAAATTGAACCAATCGAAATAAATCCTCCTACGCTTTCATAAGCTTTCACCTCCGGCGAAAACAATAGCTTGAGCTGCTTCAGATAGCCACCAATTCCATCCACAGTTTTAACCATTCCGGCCGGAATAGCCTGTGCAATATTGTAAGACTTTTCGCTGAAATGGAAAAAATCAGTAAGTTGCTGGCTGGGATATACACCAATCAAACCCTGCTCGGGAACTTGCATGGCCAGGTTTACTGTATCAGCACCTCGTTTTACATTAATTATTACATCCTTATTTTTGTACTGTTGAATGCCTTCTCTGAAATCCTGAAAATAACGCATCGATTGCCCGTTGATGCCAAGAATCGTATCGCCAACCTGCATTCCGGCTGCTTCAGCTACAGATCCTTGAGAGAAGGCCGAAGCAATAAAAGGGATTCTCACCGAAAGAAAAAGCGGATTGTCATGTTTTACAAGTTGAGCAATAGCGTTTTCGGGCAAATTTAATGTTTGATTCTTCCCATCGCGTTCAATATCAATTTGTTTAGCATTTTCGAGTATTATGGTAACCGGAATCTTATTAAAATCCTCCACAAATTCTCCATTAACCATCAGGATTTTATCTCCATTCTGAAAACCAAAAGAGCGTGCTAAACTATCTGTGGCAATTCCATAGCGATTTGCTTCGGAGGTTGGTAAAAACTGTTCACCATAAATACTCAGCATGCCAATATATATCACAAATGCCAACACCACATTCATCGTAACGCCACCCAGCATGATAATAAGTCGCTGCCAGGCCGGCTTCGAGCGAAATTCATAATCCTTTGGCGGAAGTTTCATGGCTTCCTTGTCCATCGACTCATCAATCATACCCGAAATCTTCACATAGCCACCAAGCGGCAACCAGCCTATGCCATACTCTGTACCCTTATGTTTGAACTTAAATATTGAAAACCAAGGATCAAAGAATAAGTAAAACTTCTCAACACGCGTTTTAAAAATTTTTGCCGCCGCAAAATGGCCAAATTCGTGCACAACGACCAATATAGATAAGCTCAATAGGAGCTGAACAATTTTTATTACTATTTCCATGTGGTAATGATAAATATTTCTTTAGAAAGGATTTACGTAATGGTGTTAAACATACTAATCCGCTCGATGTTCATACATTTATTAAAGGGTGCAAGATTACTAAAAATCCACTGATGCTTCGTTATTAAAGTCTTCAATTTAAATATTACGACCAGCCTTTTAAACATTTTTATGAAGATGCAATCAAAAAATACAGCCTGAGAAATTAGTTAAATGCGATATAATCCTCCGGATTTATGGGGATACCATTAAACCATAACTCAAAATGCAAATGTGGTCCAGAGCTCAGTTCACCAGAGTCACCAACAATGGCAACCACTTCGCCCGCTTTTACCAAATCGCCCTCGGTCTTTAATAAAACTGAGTTGTGTTTGTAAACCGATAAAAAGTTTCCAGCATGCTGTAAACCAATTATATAGCCTTTATCTGGTGTCCAGTTGGCAAAAATTACTGTTCCTTCCAGCACGGCTTTTATAGCTTCATTGGCATTTGCCACAATATCTACTCCAAAATGCTTATTTCCAGAATCAAAGGCATTTGTAATCAATCCCTTTAAAGGAACAAAAAAGTTAGCCGTTTGCATAGCCCGTCTCTTGCTTTCTGATAGCAGGCTAGCCTGATTGTATAAATTATAGCGTTCGGCCGATTCAAATTCGGAACGTAATAAACTATCTTGCTGGCTTCGCGTCATCCGGATTGTATCAATGGCAGAAGCACGCATCTGGCTGGCATTCGAAAAAGCCTCCACGCTGTCGTATGCTTCATCATATCCAGCTACAATTCTTCTTATATTATTGATATACACATCTTTTTGTTGAAACACACGCTCCAGAGAGTCGGCTCTTCGAGCCATCTCATAAATTCGCGAATTAAGGGTGATATCAGTATAACCCGGGATATATTCCCTGAGTGAAGTGAAAGCTATAATATAGGTGGTAATCACAATTAAAAACACGCTCACACTAACCAGCAAAACAAAAACATTCAATCGGCTCAGCCTGAAACTCAATTTTTCTTCAAAAGTTTCATCATGAAAAATAACCAGCCTATACTTATGCCGGAGCTTGCGGTACCATTTTTCTTTCTTTTTACCTGTTTGCATAATGCCTTATTTCGGATGCAAAAGTAAGTGAAAAACTTTTGCTCCTTATGTATTCAAAACGTGATAAAAGGCTTATCTGCCTGACAATCTTATCTATCGACGAATGATTTTATTATGATGCAGCGATAAAGCGCACTGCATATGATACTCCTATAACTTGATTTACTTACTTTTGCATCCGCAATGTTCTAACAAAAAGACCGCATTGACCACCTTGGATTATAATAATTAGTGGTATGTTAAGTTATGGTAGATAAAAATTATACTGTGCTGAAAAACCGAAACATTTTTTTTAAACTGACGCTGATTGTCCTTGTTTTGTTAGGTTTAGGAGCTTGTTCAACCAAAAAAAACACTTGGACGCGACGAACCTATCACAACATCACAAGCAAATATAATGTTTATTGGAATGGCAACGAAAGTCTTAAAGAAGGGGTTAAAACGCTGAATCAGAATGTTGAAGATGATTACCTGCAAGTGCTGAGGGTATATAATTATGGCAAAAAAAGTGATGCGCAGCGTATTTATCAGCCTATGGACAGAACCATTCAAAAAGGCTCCATTGGGGTTCAGCGCCACTCCATGAAATTTGGAAGCAAAGAGTATGTTCGTTGGATCGACGACAGCTACCTGATGATGGGTAAAGCTCACTTTTACAAACAGGATTATATCAGCGCCCGACGCACTTTCGATTTTGTGTCAAGCCAATTTAACTATAACGACATCAAATATACTGCTGATCTTTGGATAGCCAAAACATACATTGAGCTGGAACAGTACGAAAAGGCAGAACCCATGCTTAGGGCGTTGGATGCCGCCTCGCGCGATAATGAAATGCCAGCCGAAGTGCAACGCAATCTGGAACTGGTGTGGGCCGATTATTATATCGATCGCGAAAATTATGATGCCGCCGTAGTTCACCTGAAACGAGGTATATACAGAAACAACGACAAACAGTTCAAAACCAGAGCCATGTTTATTCTTGGGCAGATTTACGAACGACAGGGCGACCTCACGGCAGCAACTGAACAATTTAAAACTGTGATCAAACGTAATCCTGATTTTACACTTGCCTTCGAAGCACGCATCAACCTGGCCAAAGCCTTTGACACCAATCTGGGCGACAGCAAGCAAATCATCAAGATTCTGAACAGGATGTTGCGTGATGAAAAAAATGAAGCATTTCAAGACCGTATTTATTATGCCCTTGCCGAAATTGCACTCAAAGAAAACAGACAAGAGGATGCCATAGATCTGTTAAAAAAATCAGTTGCTGTAAGCACCACCAATAAAAGTCAGCAAGCCACTTCTGCCCTGCTGGTTGCGGGACTGCTTTTCGACAGGCTTAAATATGTTCCGGCACAGGCTTATTACGACACTGCGGTAAGTGCCCTTCCGCTGGATTATCCTGGCTACGACAGCATCAACAATCGGGCAGGTGTTTTACAGGAATTAGTTGAAAACCTTGTGATTGTGCAAACACAGGACAGCATGCTTCGCATAGCAACTATGGATTCGCTTGCCCGAAACAAAGTTATCGACGGCATTATTGCCCAATACATCGAAGAAGAACAACGTTTGCAGCAGGAAGAACGCCTGGAAGAACAAATGGCCATGATGCCTGGTAATCGCGAACCGCAAAACACCATGGAGCAATCTACCGATTGGTATTTCTATAATCCAAACACATTGAGCTTCGGTTATACAGAGTTTCTCAGGAAATGGGGACGTCGCAGTTTGGAAGATAACTGGCGCATCAGCGACAAGCAAAGTATCAGCTTTGATGAGGGCGGCATGGAGCTGCTAGCAGATAATGAAGCAACTGCCGCCGATTCAGCATCAGCAAACCTTACACCCCGCGATCGCGCTTTTTACTTGCAGAAGTTGCCACTTACCCAAGAACAGCAAGCCAGCGCCAATAAAGATATTGCAGAAGCTTTGAATAACCTGGGATTCATTTATATGGAAAAACTCCACGATATTCCTGAAGCCATAAATGCCTACACTATTTTAAATACCAGATTCCCAGAAAACGAACACCGCCTGCCTTCACTGTATGCTTTATATAAATTGCATAAAGAAAATCAGGAGGCAGAAACTGCTGAAAACTACAAATTAAGCATTATCCGGGATTATCCCGACTCAGACTATGCCCAGGTCTTGCTCGATCCGGAGTATTTCGTAAAAAAAGCAGCTTCACAAAGCGAATCGGCAGCATTTTATGAGAGAACCTACGATGCTTATAAAAACGGCCAATATTTTAGGGTAGTGATGAATGCAGATCGCGCTGCTCAACTATATCCGAACGACACCGCACTAATACCTCGTTTTGCTTTCCTCAAAGCAGTCGCCTCCGGAAGACTCGAAGTAGTTGATACAATGGCGGTGGCTCTGGACAGGCTCATCAAAACCTATCCACAAAGCAGTGTAACGCCGCTTGCTCAAGACATTTTGAGGAATATTGGTAAAACTTACGATCTCGAAGTAGCAGTTGAAATTCCGGAGGATGAAACAGAAACAATTGCTGCCCCAAAATCGCCCTACATCGATAATCCTGATGCACAATATATGGTAATGCTGGTCTGCAAAACAGCCAAAGTGCGCATCGATCCGCTTAAAGTGCGACTTTCTGATTTTAACCAGCGCGAATTTAGCGTTCAAAGCCTGATGATTAAAAACCTGGTGCTTGATAAAGATAATTCCCTGATTACCGTCGGAAATTTTGCCAATCGCAGCGCTGCCATCGATTATTTTGAGGTGCTCAGTCAATCAGATTATGTGTTAGGCGGAATGAGCAAAGCAGATTATAAAGTTTACCCTGTTTCGCTTTCCAATTATCCCATTTTTTACCGAAATAAGGATATTGATGAATATGCGCGTTTTTGGGATTCAGTTTCTCCACAATAACAGCAGTTTTAAAACAGAAAAACTTAATTTTACCTTCAAAAAAACACCTTAATTGATGAAACATAATAAATCAGGAACTGAATCCATCACCAGAAATTTGATTGGCAACGAAACAACAATAAAGGGAGAAATTCAGTCGGCTGGCGACATCAGAATTGATGGTACTGTTATCGGGACAATACGTTCAAATGGAAAGATCGTAATTGGCCAGAGCGGCTATGTTGAAGGCGAACTGGAATGCCAGCATGCTGATATTTCGGGAAAGATAAAGGCAAATTTAAAAGTGGAAGAACTCACAATTCTTAAAGCCACTGCTGCTTTTGAAGGTGAATTAATTACTCAAAAATTATCCATTGAGGTGGGAGCGCAATTTACCGGTAAATGCGAGATGAAAAAACCCTCATCTGATGAAAAAAAACAAAAATAAACCCAATGATTACCTCAATTCCTATGCGCGTTATTCCTCTCTGGCATTTCAAATGCTGTTCATTATTCTGGCAGGAGTTTTCGGTGGCATAAAACTCGATGATTGGTTGCAATGGAAATTTCCGGTTTTTACTGTTATACTTTCTTTGATGGCAGTTGTGTTGTCAATTTATTATGCTGTTAAAGACTTTTTGAAAAAATAAATTATGAATACAGAACTACGTCAATTTCTGCTAAAAACAACACTAACAACTTTGGTTGCAGCCTTGCTAACTTTTTTGATTTATAACACATTAGAAGATAAGTGGACTACCAATGTCTGGCCATTTTTGTTGTTGTTTTTTGCTGCTGGCAACATTGGTCTTTTTGTCCTATATCAGCGCGCAAAAGCAAAGAAATTGAGCAGCTTTACCAATTTTTTCATGCTTGCAACCTTTCTTAAACTTTTGGTTTATCTAGCTTTTATCATAACATATCTGTTGTATAATCGTGAAGAAGCAGTTCCTTTTCTACTGACTTTTTTTGCTTATTATATCCTATTTACCGCACTGGAAGTAAGTGCAGTTACGAAAAAAACAAACTAATGTCTTCGGTCAAAGTTTCTGGTTCACAGCTGAGTTGGTTAGTTTTTTTCATTGTTCTTTTTGTTACATGCTCCGAACGGCTTATTGCCCAACCCGATACTGCTTACATTCTGGATTACAAACACAAACTAACAGCCCGTATTTACAGTTTGGATGAGGCCATAAACCTCGAGATTGACCCTTTGGGTGATGGTCCTGACTTACTTTACAGGCCAAATAACCCACAGCATATTGGCCTAGCTGGTTTTTATAAATGGTTTGGGCTTGGGCTGGCCATTCAAATGCCATTTTTTTTAAACGACAAAGATACTTATGGCAGTTCTTCATCCATTGATTTACGCATAAATGCTTATGGATCATGGATTAATGCCGAACTGGCTTTCGCCAATTATCAAGGATTTTACCTGGAAAACAGTCCTGAAATAGTTCACGACTTCACATCTGGTGATCCATATCTTCACCGCTCCGATTTGGATATCAGAAGTATCAGTGGTATATTTTACCTGGTACCAAATTACCGGAAGCATTCTTTTAGGGCAGCTTACATTCAAAATGAATACCAGCGAAAAAGTGCCGGTTCTTTCTTAGTAGCTCCAGCTTTTCAAATCAATCGTTTGCAGGCACAAAGCAGTTTGATTCCAAAAGATTATTCAGATCTGTACGGAATTTTTGATGAAGATGAACTGGTTAGAGGAAGGTTTAATTTTGTGGGTGTTTTTGCTGGTTATTCCTACACGCTGGTATTTTTAAAGCAATTTTATGTTAATCTGGCTATGCTTCCCGGAGCGTTTTTACAATATTACGACTATCATACCGAAACGGAGCATTACAACAGGAACAAGGCCTATTTATTATGGACATCACGATTTGCTGCCGGATATAATGGTAAATCGTGGTTTGCAGGCATGGGTGGAGTAAGCGGATTCAATAATGCTTTATTACCCTTAAACACTTCTGCATATGCACTTGGTGTTGAACAATTTAGAATTTGGATAGGAACAAGAATAAACCTAAAAAAATGATTTTTGCTGAATAAAATTATCAGCACCAAGAAAGGTTATAGTAAGGATAAAAAACAACCGTTAAGCATAAAACCGTACTTTTGTAAGCTCTAAACTCAACTTAATTAACTCATATGATTTTCATCACAAGAAGAGAACGCTTCAACGCAGCGCACCGCCTTTTCAGAGCTGATTTCAGTGACGAAAAAAACATGGAAGTTTTTGGGAAATGCTCCAATCCAAACTGGCACGGCCACAATTACGAACTTTTTGTGACCGTGAAAGGAGAGGTAAATCCCGAGACGGGCTTTTTAATCAACTTAAAACTGCTTAGCAAACTGATTCGCGAAAAAGTTACGGATCACCTTGATCACAAAAACATTAATGTTGAAGTGCCGTTCATGAAAGGAAAGTTTGCCTCTACAGAAGTGCTGGCCATGGCAATTTGGCAGCAAATTGAAACCGACGTAAAAGCACTTGGCGCTGAGCTTCATTGCGTTAAGCTGCATGAATCAGAAAATAATTTTGTTGAATATTTCGGTCATTAAATATTCCCAATTTAAAGGGTAAGCATCATGAAAGAAGCACCAAAAGCCTTACTTGGCTATGAAAAAATTGAAAAGTTTGCACCTGAAAAACTTGATCAACTCGAAAAACACTACAAGGCAATCCTTGAACTTATTGGCGAAAACCACGAACGCGAAGGACTCGTTGATACACCGCGCCGGGTTGCCAAATCAATACAATTTTTAACACAAGGCTACGATCATGATCCGCGTGAGATACTTCTCTCTGCGAAGTTTAAGGAAGATTATCGCGAGATGGTAATTGTGAAAGACATTGAAATTTTCTCACTCTGCGAACACCACATGATTCCCTTTATCGGAAAAGCTCATGTGGGTTATATTCCCAACGGTTACATCACCGGATTGAGCAAAATAGCCCGCGTGGTCGAAGCTTATTCGCGCAGATTGCAAGTGCAGGAGCGTTTAACTACTCAAATCAAGGTAGCCATACAGGATGCTTTGAATCCGCTCGGTGTTGCGGTTGTTATTGAAGCCCGTCATCTGTGCATGGCTATGCGCGGCGTTCAAAAACAAAGCTCCGTAACAACAACTTCCGATTTTACAGGCGCCTTCAGAAAAGCCGAAACACGATCGGAATTTATCAGCCTGATTAGCTCAAACCTTCATTAAATTATTGATTGGCATTAATTTAAATCAGACATTATGAATCAACTCAATCATTCTTTTACAACAGAAACAACATTTAAGTCTCAAACTTTGGCAAAAACCTTTCTGGCAAATGTTTTTAGCTGGATGTTTCTGGCTTTGGCCATAACAGCGCTTGTTGCTTATATTGTTGCGGGTAATGATGCTTTTATACAGTTTATGTTTAATACGGAAACTGGTGGTATGACCATTGGTGGTTGGATTGTGATGCTTGCGCCATTGGGTCTGGTATTCTGGATGTCGATGGGATTTGCAAAAATGAGTGCACAATCGCTCACTTTGATTTTTTTACTTTACTCCATACTGATGGGGCTCAGCCTGAGTTTTATCTTTTTGGCTTACACCGGTGCCTCTATTGCAAAAACTTTTGTCATCACCAGTGGTATGTTTGGTGTGATGGCATTTGTTGGCTACACCACAAAAACCGATCTGAGCCGCTTTGGCTCCCTAATGATGATGGGATTAGTAGGTATTATTATCGCTTCCGTGGTCAACTTTTTCCTGAGAAGCCCAATGATGGATTATATCATCAGCTTTATTGGAGTGCTTGTATTTACAGGTCTCACAGCTTATGATGTTCAAAAATTAAAAAGACTGGGAGCCTCAGCGCTGCAACAAGGAGATACCCTTCGGAAAGTAACTATTATGGGAGCCCTGACGCTTTATCTCGATTTTATCAATTTATTCTTATTTTTGCTGCGCTTTTTCGGCAATCGCAGATAAAACAAAAACTCACACGAGTAAACACAAGAATCTCTCAAATAAAATGAAGTCTATTCTTTCTAATTGAATATCAGCATAACCAATTGAATTAAAGAAAGCTTGAAAATAAACAGCCGCTAAGAGACAAATCAAACGAAAAACATGAAAGCTTACGTATTTCCCGGACAGGGAGCACAATTTGTGGGTATGGGAAAAGATTTGTATAACAAATCAGCCCGGGCAAAGGAACTTTTTCAAAAAGCCAACAGTATCTTAAAGTTTAAGATCACTGATTTAATGTTCGAGGGAACAGATGAAGACCTCAGACAAACCAAAGTTACCCAGCCTGCCATATTTCTACATTCTGTTATCCTGGCACTTACAATGGAAGACTTTAAACCAGATATGGTGGCGGGTCACTCATTAGGAGAATTTTCAGCACTCGTTGCAAACAAAACACTGCTTTTTGAAGATGGACTTAAGTTGGTTTTCAAAAGAGCTTTGGCCATGCAAAAAGCCTGCGAAACAGAACCCGGCACAATGGCTGCTATCTTAGGATTGGAAGACAAAGTAGTCGAAAACATTTGTTCAGGAATAAATAAGGAAATTGTTGTTCCGGCAAACTACAACAGCCCCGGTCAGTTGGTGATTTCAGGATCTCAAAAAGGCATTGAGATTGCCTGTGAAAAATTACTTGAAGCCGGTGCCAAAAGGGCTCTGCCGCTCAAAGTTGGCGGCGCATTCCACAGTCCTTTGATGGAGCCTGCCCGCGTGGAACTGGCCGAAGCCATTGCTTCAACAAAATTTAACAGAGGTATTTGCCCGATCTACCAAAATGTTACCGGACAGTCAGTTAATGACCCTGAGATTATCAAAACCAATCTTATTGCACAGCTTACCGCACCTATTAGATGGACGCATATCATGAATAATATGATAGCCAATGGAGCCAAAACGATTATCGAAGTTGGCCCCGGAACAGTTTTGCAAGGCCTCTTTAAAAAAGTTGATCGCAACATTGCTACGATGAGTGCAACTGTATGATAAATCGTTTATAAGATGTTCATATAAGCCATCCTATCATAATGTGAAGGATGGCTTAATTTTTTTTTGATCATGGACAAAAACCAGTATTATTATTACGGCCAAACATTCCAAACCGAATCAGGTGAAGAAATTCCTGACCTCCGAATCGCTTATCAAAAGTGGGGAAAGCTAAATTCGAAAAAAGATAATGTGATTTGGGTTTGTCATGCCTACACCGCAAACGCTGATGCGCAGGATTGGTGGCCGGGTATGATTGGACCGGGATTATTGATGGACACCGATCGCTATTTTGTGATTTGTTCCAATGTTATCGGTTCGTGCTATGGTACTACAGGCCCACTCGACCTCAACCCTAAAACAGGAAAGCCCTGGATGCGTCAGTTTCCAAAAATTACAGTTCGCGATCTGGTTAGGGCTCATGAAATATTAAGAGAATGGATGGGCATAACAAAAATTCACCTGATTATTGGAGGATCTATCGGAGCCTTTCAGGCACTGGAATGGGCTATCATGTTCCCTAAAGTAATTGAAAACATGGTTTTTATTGCAAGCAATGCTTTTGCTTCACCCTGGAATATTGCCTTTAACGAAACTCAAAGAATGGCAATTAAGGCCGATTCAAGCTTTTTTGATGATACTCCCAATGGCGGTAAAAAAGGCTTGAAAGCAGCACGCGCTATGGCGCTCATAAGCTATCGAAATTCGAAGGCTTATAATGCAACACAAAAAGATGAAAGCCCCTCTCTTTCAGGAAATTTTAAAGCAGTAAGTTATCAGAATTATCAAGGAGAAAAGCTATTAAAACGTTACAATGCTTATAGTTACGTTATCATGTCGCATCTCTTTGACAGCCATCACATCGGCAGAAATCGCGGAACTGTTGAAGAAGTTTTATCTCGAATACAAGCCAAAACACTCCTTATCGCCCTTGACACTGATCAGCTTTTCCCTCCTGAAGAGCAAGCCTTTATGGCACATCATATTCCTAACAGCAAGCTGATAACCGTAAAGACTAACTTTGGCCATGATGGATTTCTAATCGAAACAGATCAGATATCCAATGGGGTTAAAACATTTCTTGCAACGGTATATCCCAAATAAATATCTTTAGTTCAAAAAAATATACTTTTGTCGTTTAAGACAAGCATGATAAAATCAAGAGAAAAGAGCATTATCAGGGCATCCTGGACAGCCATACTGGCAAATGCCTTTCTGTCGGTACTCAAAATAGTTGTAGGCTTTTTATCGGGCAGTATGGGGCTGGTAGCCGATGGGATAGATTCTGCGGGTGATATTTTAGGATCGCTAATCACCCTTCTTACGGCCCGTATCATATCGCGACCGCCAAATATCAAACATCCATATGGATACGATAAAGCTGATACCATTGCTTCAAAACTTCTGGCATTTCTTATTTTCTTTGCTGGCGCACAACTGGCAATAGCCACATTTAGCCGTTTAGTAAGTGGTGAGGAAGGGGTTATCCCGGCGCCGATAGCAGCTGTTGTGGTAATCATTTCCATTGCAGGAAAACAGCTTTTGGCGCATTATCTGAGAAAAACAGGGAAAAAAATCGATAGCCCGATGCTGCTCGCTAATGCCAAAAATATGCAAAATGACGTTATCATTTCGCTGGCAGTTTTGTTGGGACTTATCTTCACACATGTATTTAATTATCCGTTACTCGACGTTATAACAGCCTTTGCCGTAAGTGTTTGGATTATGATAGTTGCTATAAAAATTATCATCCGATCAAGTCGCGAACTTATGGACGGGCTGGACGACCCCGGTATTTACAGTACAATAACAAATGCTGTTGCACGTATCAACGGAGCCCACAACCCACACCGCATCAGGGCTCGAAAAATGGCTCATTATTATATGATTGCACTCGATATAGAAATTGATGGCAAAAAAAGTTTAAATGAAGCACATGAAATTGCCCATAATGTTGAAGATGAAATTAAAAGACAGATTAAAAATGTTTATGATATTCTTATTCATGTTGAACCGCTTGGTGCCGACCGAACACACGAAGCCTTTGGTGTGTCGCCCGGTGACCTGCTAAACAATCAAAATGATTAATTGTGGGTCGTAAATAATTTATCTTGCTTATCGGTTCGTTTTCGACAGCAAATTGGTGTCATTTTATATCTTTGCAGCAGTTTTTTCTTTGCTCATTTCCTGCAAAACGCAAAACCCATGATACTGTTTTTTCAGCCTACTGTTAACCGCATTATTGCACTGGAATCCAATTCGAAACCTGATCAGGACACCTTGCAAAAGCTTACCTGGCTTTTTGGCGGAGCCCGACAAATCCAGGAAAAAACAATCAAAGGTTTTTTCATTGGTCCACGCAAAGAAATGATAACCCCCTGGAGTACTAATGCCGTTGAAATAACCCAAAATATGGGTATCCAGGACATTAGCCGTATGGAGTCGTTTTATAAAACCGATAAAACAAATACCGACTACGACCCCATGCTTCAGGCACGTTATCATAACCTCGATCAGCTCTTGTTCCATATTGAACGCAAGCCCGAAGCCATTCGCCATATCGACGACCTTGAAGTTTACAACAATCAGGAAGGCCTTGCACTTAGCGATGATGAAATAAAATACCTGGAAGAAATCAGCTTAAAAATCAACCGTAAACTTACTGATAGTGAGGTATATGGATTTGCTCAGGTTAATTCTGAACATTGCCGTCACAAAATTTTTAACGGAACTTTCGTAATTGATGGCAAAACAATGCCGGAAACTTTATTTGCCTTAATCAAAAAGACTTCAAAAGAACACCCCAACAGGTTAGTTTCGGCCTATAAAGACAATGTAGCTTTCATTCTGGGACCGCAGATTGAACAATTTGCTCCTGCCACACAACACCAAGCCGACTTTTTTGAAATAAAAGATATCCAATCGGTCATTTCCATAAAAGCAGAGACGCATAATTTCCCCACTACAGTAGAGCCTTTTAATGGCGCCTCCACAGGAAGCGGAGGAGAAATCCGTGATCGCCTGGCAGGTGGTAAAGGATCTGTTCCCCTAACCGGATCAGCTGTTTATATGACGGCCTACCCGCGTACCGAGGAAAATCGTAGCTGGGAAAACGCTTGCGAATCACGCGACTGGCTTTATCACAACCCTGCTGATATCCTGATCAAGGCATCGAACGGAGCCTCTGATTTTGGAAATAAATTTGGCCAGCCGCTTATTAATGGCAGCTTACTCACCTTTGAACATAAAGAGCAAGCCTATTTTGGATATGATAAGGTGATCATGCTAGCAGGTGGAGTTGGTTTTGCAAAGGCAACTGATAGCCAAAAAGAGAAACCCGAACCAGGAGATTTAATCGTGGTGCTGGGAGGCGACAACTACCGCATCGGTATGGGTGGTGGTGCCGTTTCGAGTGTAGATACGGGCGAATTTAGCAATACAATCGAACTGAATGCTGTGCAGCGTGCCAATCCGGAGATGCAGAAACGCGTCGCGAACGTTATCAGGGCAATGACCGAAAGCACGGTAAATCCTGTACGCTCCATCCACGATCATGGTGCAGGAGGACACCTAAACAGCCTTTCGGAACTCGTTGAAGACAGTGGTGGAATAATCGAAATTGGGAAGTTGCCCGTTGGCGATCCAACACTATCTGATAAAGAAATCATTGGAAATGAATCGCAGGAAAGAATGGGTCTGGTAATTCATCCCAACTTCATGGAAATCCTGCAAAAAACTTCAGAAAGAGAACGTGCACCTATGTATATCGTAGGAAAGGCAACTGCGGATCAACAACTTGTTTTTCAGAAAGATGAAACAGTTTGCCCGATCGATCTGCGTCTGGAATACCTCTTTGGCAAGCCACCCAAAACAGTTCTGGAAGACCAATACAAGCCCTACAAATTTGCTGCTTTGCAATACAACTTTGATGATATTTATTACTACATCAATCTGGTGCTGCAACTCGAAGCAGTGGCATGCAAAGACTGGCTAACCAATAAAGTTGACCGATCGGTTACTGGCAGGGTGGCGCTGCAACAATGTGTCGGTGCCGTTCAATTACCCTTGAATAATCTCGGCATAACAGCATTGGATTACAGAGGCATTAAAGGAATTGCTTCAGCACTGGGACACGCTCCTGTTGCAGGATTGATTGACTCACGCATTGGTTCACGTCTTTCGGTAGCTGAGGCTTTAACAAATATCCTGTGGGCGCCATTAGAAGGCGGTCTCGAAGGTGTTTCATTAAGTGCCAACTGGATGTGGCCTGCTAAAAATCCCGGAGAAAACAGCAGGCTGTATATGGCTGTGAAAGCCCTGAGCGATTTTTGCCTCGAGCTGGGCATCAATGTGCCAACGGGAAAAGACAGCCTCTCGATGACGCAAAAATATCCGGATGGCACCAAAGTGATGGCTCCCGGAACAGTAATCGTTACGGCAGCAGCAGAAGTAAAAGATTTGAAAAAAGCTGTAAAACCTGTTCTGAAAACCGATCTTGAAACTGCCATCGTTTACATTGATTTATCATCAGATGACTTTGAACTTGGCGGCAGCAGTTTTGCTCAGCTTTTGAACGGAATTGGAAGCAAAGCCCCAGATGTTAAAGATGCAGCTTACTTCAAGCGCGTATTTAATACGCTGCAGGTTTTGATTGATCAGGAGCTCATAATTGCTGGTCACGACGTTTCGGCTGGTGGTTTGATCACTACCTTGCTCGAAATGAACTTTGCCAATACTCATTATGGCTTGGAGATCAGTCTCGATAGTTTTCAAAAGCTGGATATCATCCAGCTGCTCTTCAGCGAAAAGCCTGCGATTGTTCTGCAACTGAAGAAAGATTCTCCAGCTTTCGAAATACTTTCAAAAGCACAAATTGCCTATCACACCATCGGGAAACCAATAGCAGACCGACTACTTATTTTGCATCATTTCAAAGCATCCTATAATCTGGATATTAATGCGATGCGCGACAGTTGGTTCAAATCGTCCTACTTGCTTGATAAAATGCAAAGTGGTGAAAAACATGCCCTGCGAAGGTTTAAAAACTACAAAAAGCAAGACCTTGATTTTAGCTTTGGAAAAAACTTTACAGGCAAGCTCAGCAGCTTTGGATTAGAAGTATCCAGAAGAAAACCTACAGGCATCAAAGCAGCAATTATCCGCGAAAAGGGTGTGAATGGTGATCGGGAAATGGCCTATGCGCTGCACCTGGCCGGCTTTGATGTGAAAGACATCCATATGACCGATCTCATCAGTGGCCGTGAAGACTTATCAGACGTTCAAATGATCACCTTTGTTGGAGGCTTTTCAAATTCAGATGTGCTGGGATCGGCCAAAGGATGGGCCGGCGCATTTTTATACAATGCCAAAGCAAAACAGGCACTTGAGAATTTTTATGCCCGTCCTGATACATTGAGTCTGGGGGTTTGCAATGGCTGCCAGCTTATGATGGAGCTTAATCTTGTTTATCCCGAGCATCCCGAAAAAGCTTTGATGCTGCATAATGAATCCGGCAAATTTGAGGCGGGATTCCTCAACGTTGATATCCCGGCCAACAATAGCGTTATGCTGAATAGTCTTTCAGGCAAAAGACTTGGAGTGTGGATTGCACATGGCGAAGGCAAATTCAGCTTCCCATGCTATCAGGATAAATATAACATCGTGATGCAATACGGACAAGAAGCTTACCCGGGTAATCCCAACGGAAGTGATTTTGCAACGGCTGCTGTTTGTTCGAACGACGGACGCCACCTGGCCATGATGCCTCATATCGAAAGGGCATTTTTGCCCTGGCAATGGGCACACTACCCCGAAAATCGTAAATCAGACGAAATAAGTCCCTGGATTGAAGCTTTTGTTAATGCCCGCAAATGGATCGAACTAACTAATCAAATAAAATAAAATCATGAATTATAAAACAGTGATCATAACAGGTGCAACGAGCGGAATAGGAAAAGCCACAGCAATTCGCTTTGCTGCTAAGGGCTGGCAGTTGGTTATCACCGGCAGGCGAACAGAAAAACTTGTGACTCTCCAAAATGAAATTACTGAAAAGTATGCGACCAAAGCAGTAATTCTTACACAGGATGTTCGCAATCCTGAATGTGGCAATGAGCTTCAAAAACTTCTCAATGAGCTGGAAATTAAGCCTGATCTTTTAGTTAACAATGCAGGGCTGGCAGCAGGTTTCGCTCCTGTTCACGCAAGTGAAACCGACGACTGGGAGCGCATGATTGATACCAATATCAAAGGATTGCTATATATTTCGAAAGCCATTGCCGCCATGATGGTTCAGCAGGGTTTTGGTCATATCATTAACATTGGTTCTATTGCAGGCAAAGAAGCTTATCCGGGTGGTAATGTTTACTGTGCCACAAAACATGCGATCGATGGCCTCACAAAAGCCATGCGCATGGATTTGCTGCCTCACGGAATCAGGGTGAGTCAGGTTGCTCCAGGTGCTGTTGAAACAGAATTTTCACTTGTTCGTTTTAAAGGGGATGAACAAAAAGCTCAAAATGTTTATAAAGGTTTTAAGCCACTTACTGCCGAAGATATAGCTGATGCGATTTGGTATGTGGCCAGCGTACCATCACATGTAAACATAAATGATTTATTGATTATGCCAACTGCTCAAGCCAGCGCCATGCAGTTCAATAAGCAAATCAACAGCTAATCAGAATCTTAATTATTGTTATTTTTTTCTTAATATTGCTGCCACATTTATTGCTTGTGTTGGTTTAAACGGCTATTCAATAGCTTATTAAGTTTATTTTTATGGATAAAAGGATTACACGTACCTTTGATTTACTGCCCTATTATGAGCAAAAATTCCAGCCTAAAAACGATGCTCTGGCCGGAAAAGAGAATGGACAATGGGTAAAATATGACATTACAAAATTCCGCGAAATTGTTGACAATATCAGCTATGCATTGTTACATCTTGGTGTCGAAAAAGGTGATAAAATCGCTACCATTTCCAACAACTGTCCAGAGTGGAATTTCATTGATTTTGGTGTGCTCCAAACGGGAGGCATCCACGTTCCTATTTATCCAACCATAAGCGAAACGGATTATAAATACATCCTGAAACATTCTGAAGTTAAATATGTATTTGTGGCCAGCAAAGAACTCTATCGAAAAATTGATCACATCCTGCCTGAAGCCACCAATGTAGTTGATGTTTATACCTTTAAAACAATAGAAGGCCTAAAGCACCTTAATGAACTTATCATGCTTGGCGTCGAAAACCAGGCACCTGAAAAGCTCGAATCCATCAGAGCTAATATCAGTCCGGATGAAATTGCTACAATAATTTATACCTCAGGCACAACAGGAAATCCCAAAGGCGTAATGCTTTCCCACAGCAATCTTTTGAGTAATGTGGCCGCTGTTAATCATATTTTTCCAGTTGACGAACATTGCAAAGCAGTGAGTTATTTGCCGCTTTGCCATGTGTATGAAAGGATGAATATTTACACTTATATCTATCTGGGCGTGAGCATCTACTATGCCGAGAACATGGGAACAATAGCAGATAATATTCGCGAGGTACAGCCCGAAATCCTGACAACCGTGCCCCGATTGCTCGAAAAAGTTTATGATAAAATAATCGCCAAAGGGCTTAAGCTAAAAGGAATAAAAAAACAACTTTTCTTTTGGGCTGTCAATCTTGGCAATCGTTACAAAGCAGAGCAGAACAATGGATTGTTTTACAACTTGCAACTTGCACTTGCTAATAAATTAATTTTCTCGAAATGGCGCGAAGCCCTTGGTGGAAAAATGAGGCTTATTGTTTCGGGCGGAGCAGCTCTTCAACCGCGTTTGAGTAAAGTTTTCACTGCCGCTAAAATTCCAGTGCTGGAAGGTTATGGATTAACCGAAACTTCACCCGTAATTGCTGTAAACACACTTGAATCGGGCGGATTAAAGTTTGGAACAGTCGGTAAAGTCATTAACAATGTTGAGGTAAAAATTGCCGATGGAGGTGAAATTTTAGTCAAAGGGTCGAATGTGATGAAAGGCTATTTTAAAGACCAAGCCTTGACGTCAGAAGCCATCGACAAGCAAGGATGGTTCCATACGGGTGATGTTGGTGTGATTGATGAATCAGGTCACCTGCAGATTACCGGACGCATCAAAGAAATCTTTAAAACCTCGATGGGCAAATATATCAGTCCGGCCTTGATCGAAAATCGTTTTAAAGAGTCAGCTTTTATTGATGGTATCATGGTGATTGGAGAACATCAAAAATTTGCAGCAGCATTGATCGTCCCTAATTTTGATCACCTGCGTTCGTGGTGCAGGATAAAAGGAATAAAATATACTTCTGACAGTGAAATGATTACGCATAAAGATATCAAACTGCGTTTTAAAAAAGAAGTAGATCTTTACAATGGTTTTTTTGGAGATTTTGAGCAAGTGAAAAAATTTGAGCTAACGGATCATGAATGGACCGTTCAATCAGGAGAATTAACAGCAAATCTTAAACTAAAAAGAAGTTTTATTGCTAAAAAATACCAGGAAAAGATCGACAAAATCTACAGTGCTTAAATCAAAGTATTAACAACTAAACCTGTCAACTGCATGAAAAATGCCCGTATTTTTGATATTCTGGATGAATTCAGAAAAACTGAAACAGCTGATAAAGAGATTTTTGCAGCTCGCAAAAACGGTAAATGGAACAGCATTACAGCTGCAAAATATGTAGCAACAGTTGATCAGCTTAGTCTTGGCTTTTTAGAATCAGGGATTAAAAAAGGCGACCGTGTAGCTACAATTCTAAAAAACTGTCCCGAATGGAATTATATCGACATGGCACTATTGCAAATTGGCGCCATTCAAGTGCCAATTTATCCTACCATAAGTGATAATAATTACCAGTTTATATTTAACGATGCCAGCGTAACCTACATCATCATTTCCGACGAATCTTTTCACCTCAGGATCAAGGATGTAGTGAACGAAGTTCCCAGCCTTGAAGGCGTTTTCAGTATCGAAAAAGTAGATGGATTACGCCACTGGACTGAATTGCTCGATCGTGGCAAAAACTCCGACAAAGAAGCTGAGCTTGAGAAGCTTCGCGATAGCATTGATGCGCAGGAAATGGCTACCTTAATCTATACCTCCGGAACTACCGGAAATCCAAAAGGCGTAATGCTTTCGCACCAGAATATGATGAGCAATGCAGATGCTACTATCGAAATTCTGGCACATAATCCGGCGAGCAGGGTGCTTAGCTTTCTTCCGCTGTGTCATGTGCTCGAAAGAATTATGAACTACACCTATCAGCGCCATGGTGCCAGCATTTATTATTGTGATAACCTGGATCAGATTGGCGAATATATTCGCGATTCAAAGCCTGAGATGTTTACCGCCGTGCCTCGTGTTCTGGAAAAAACCTATGAAAAAATCGTTCGTAAAGGCCGTGGACTAAAAGGCATCAAAAAAGTGATCTTTTTCTGGGCAATCAGCGTAGGCGAAAAGTATGAGCCATGGCAAAAAGCAAGCCTTTGGTACAAATTTAAGCTTAAACTGGCACGCAAACTCGTGTTTAGTAAATGGCATGCTGCATTCGGTGGCCGCCTCAATGCAATCGTAAGTGGTGGTGCCAGCCTTCAAGAACGTATTGCACGTGTTTTTTGGGCAGCCGGATTCAAAATTATGGAAGGTTATGGCCTCACCGAAACTTCGCCTGTGATTGCAGTAAGTAATTTTTTGCCAGGCGGCGTAAAAATTGGAACCGTTGGCCCTGCCCTGCCAGGCGTGGAAATAAAAATAGCAGAAGATGGTGAAATCCTGACTAAAGGCCCAAATGTAATGCTCGGATATTACAAAAGGAAGGACCTTACAGCTGAAATTATTGACACAGAAGGCTGGCTGCACACTGGAGATATCGGGCAGTTCGAAGGAAAATTCCTCCGGATTACAGATCGAAAAAAAGAAATTTTTAAAACCTCAGGCGGAAAATATGTTGCACCTCAACAGGTTGAAAACAAACTGAAAGAAAGCGCTTTTATTGAGCATGCCATGGTTGTAGGTGAAGGAAAAAATTATGCCGCTGCTATTATCATTCCCGATTTTGCTCATCTCGAATCCTGGTGCAACGTAAAAGGCAAAAAATTTGAGGGCAAAGAAAAAATCATCAAGGATCAGTTGATTATCAGCCGCATAGAGCGCGAAATTAATGAGAAAAACAAACAGCTGGATCACATTGAGCGTGTGAAAAAATTTGTGCTGCTCGCTGATGCCTGGAATGTGGAAACCGGTGAACTTTCCCCCACAATGAAACTCAAAAGAAAATTCCTGATGCGTAAATATGCTGTCTTAATTGAATCCCTTTATGTGAATGCCGGATTTAATGCAAAAGTTTAAAGAGCATTTCGCGGTACAATTCATCCACTCCAATGTCCTGACTCTTATAACCTTTCGACTTGAGGTCGTATTCGCGGAGTATGCTTATGCACCTTACTGCATCAACTATTTTAAAATTACGAGCGGCTTCTTGTATGTCCTGAACAAAAAACGGATTGAGCCCTAATAAACTTGCCAGGTTGTTGCGACTTTTGTCATGGGCATAATGTACCTTTAAAACACGAATGAAAAAACCATACAAATTTATTGTTGTAAGCAGCAAGGGATAATCTTTTGGATTAGAACCAAAAAACCGGATAATCTGATTGGCGCGCAACACGTCTCTTTTTCCTATGGCTTTTTGTAATTCAAAAACATTGAAGTCTTTTGAAATACCGATGTTGCGCTCCACATCTTCATCAGTAATTTTTTTCCCTGCCGGAAGTGCTATAATCAGCTTTTCGAGTTCGTTGCGAACCTTATGAAGATCATTACCCAAAAAATCTGCAATCATCTGACAGGCTTTTGGTGTGATGGCATAGTTTTTTTGTACCAGGTATTGCTCAATCCATTTTGGGATATGATTGTCATATAGCTTTTTAGACTCAAATAATACCCCACGCGCTGCTACTTTTTTTGCCAGGGTCCTGCGTTTATCCAGTTTCTTGTACTTATAATTGATTACAAGAATGGTGGTTTCGGGTAGCTTTTCGATATAGTCTTCCAGCTTATCAATTTGCTTGATGTCTTGCGCTTCTTTAACAATCAAAACCTGATAATCGCCAGTCATTGGATAATTTCTGGCCTGATTTACAATAGATTCCACATCAACATCGCGGCCATAAACCACCATCTGATTAAAAGCTTGGTCAGCAGGATCAAGTACCTGCTCTTCAAGCATATCCGAAATGGTATCAATAAAATAAGGCTCGTCTCCCATCAAAAAATAAATAGGATGGTAAACCCTATTACGAATATCCGCAACAATCTGTTCAAAAGTAAACGCCATAATTAAAAACGCAGGTGTTTAACAGTTATTCCATTATTGATAAGCTGCTGCAAGGCATCAATACCAATTTTTAAATGGTCGGCCACAAAGCGGTGATTTACTTTTCGATCACTATCCGATGTTTTAACGCCTTCGGAAACCATCGGTTGATCAGAAACCAGCAACAAAGCTCCCGTAGGGATTTCATTGGCAAAACCCACCACAAATATTGTTGCAGTTTCCATGTCAACGGCCATCGAACGCGTTTCGATCAGGTATTCCTTAAAGTCATCATCATGTTCCCAAACCCTGCGGTTTGTAGTATAAACAGTTCCGGTCCAGTAATCGCGCCCATGATCTCTTATTGTAGTTGAAATAGCTTTTTGCAGACTAAATGCTGGCAAAGCCGGAACTTCTTCCGGTAAATAATCCGTTGATGTACCCTCACCGCGTATCGCTGCAATAGGCAATATTAAATCACCAACCTGATTCTTCTTTTTTATGCCACCACATTTACCCAAAAACAAAACAGCCTTGGGATGTATAGCGCTCAAAAGATCCATTATGGTTGCGGCATTGGCACTTCCCATACTGAAATTAATGATGGTGATATCTCCAGAAGTGGCGCAAGGCATGGGATGATCTTCGCCAACGATAGGCACATTATGCCATTGCGCAAATAACTCGAGGTATTGATTAAAATTTGTGAGCAGTATATATTTTCCAAACTGATCAATTGGCAAACCCGTGTAGCGCGGAAGCCAATTTTCGACTATCTCTTTCTTAGTTTTCATTCGCTAAGTTTTATCTTACAAAATTAAGGGTTTTATAAACGTAACTTACACCTTTCGGCTCGATTTGGTCTTTAGTATAATTCCGCCATAGCCTTTTTCGCAATAAAATCTCATAGTCAATTATCTCCTCTGCTTTAGTTATTTATAACTGGATATCAGAAGGCTCAATTTTGTATATTTGCCACAGAAAAGGATTTTTCGACGCTTGTATTTATGGAATGGTTTAAAATAAAGGAATCAGAGAACCAAATTAAGGTTTTTGATCCCATCAGAAGACGGTACGTTGTGCTCACACCTGAAGAAAAAGTGCGACAACAAGTAATGCATCTGCTGGTGAATAACCTTTATGTGCCAGTAGGATTGATTGCTGTGGAATATACCATCAAAGTAGGAAGGCTCACAAAACGCTGCGATATTGTTGTATTTTCTGAAAATCACAAACCATTGATGATTGTTGAATGCAAAGCCACACACATCGAACCAGGACAAAGTGCTTTGGATCAGGCTGCACGCTACAATCAGGGGCTCCAGGTGAAATATCTGATGATCACGAATGCAGAAAAATATTATTTATACCTTATTAATCCTCAAAACGGAAGTTTAACACCATGTGAGCAATTGCACGATTTTGCAACTATGAACCACGAAAACTAAAAAACCTCAATGAAAAAGCGTACGCTCCCTATAATTATTCTTTTATTCAGTTTTTCCATACAGCTCCTGCAGGCGCAAACCGATACAAGTAAAATAACAGATCAGAATGCCGATGCTCAAGACTACCTCTTGATTGCAAAAAGTTTTTACGGAAAATCTACTGAAAAAGCCTTAACATACAGTCAGATGGCTTTGGAAAAAGCTAAAGTTTCCAATCTTGACTCCCTGCTCGCTCAAGCCTATAAAGCTGTTGGAATAGCGCATTTTTATGCTGGTAATTCAAATAAAAGTATTCAACTTTTCGACTCTGCTCTTGTTATCTTTAAACAGCTGGGCGACACGTTGGAAATCGGAAATATTTATAATAATTTGGGCATTATGCAAGCCGATATTGGTGATTACAACGCCTCAGTTGAGATGTACCTCAAGTCATTACAAATCCGTATCGATCAAAAAGACTCTGTTTCGTTAAGTCACCTTTACAACAATCTTGGCTCATTATATTACCAGCTGGAAGCCTTCGAAGAAAGCCTCAAATATTTTTCAAAAGCTTTGGAATTAGCTGAATTACAGCAGGATTCAACTGGTATGATGAGCTCAAAAAATAATATTGGCCTTGTGCTTATCAATTTAAAAAAATACGAAACGGCATTAGTCACATTTGAGGAATCGGTTGAAATTGGCAAGCGTAATAACGACCAAATGGGAATTGCCAACAGCTATCACAACCTCGGGATGATAAATTACCTAAAAAAGCAAATCGACAGTGCACTTTATTTTTACTATGCTGCGCAAGCAATTTATAATCGGGTTGGCTATCTTGCCGGCAATAATTACCTGGGACGCGGCAATTGCTTCTTCGAAATGAAACAATATCAAGATGCTTTGTCTGATTTTAATAAAGCTTTAGAAATCAGCTACACAAACAACGATCGTGAATTACGCCTTGATGCCTTACGCAACATTTACGAAACACACAAAATAACAAATAATAATGCGGGTGCTCTTGCAGCTATTTCAAGCTATCACAGCCTTTTCGACTCTGTAAAAACACTATTTGATTCAACTGCCGTAAAAAACCTTCAGGCACGTTTTGAAATTGATAAGCACTTACGCGAAGTAGATGCCCTAAAAAAAGAACAAGCTATCCAACAAGCCTTATTGTTAGAACAAAAGCAAAAACTTCTTTTTCAGAAAATAATTAGTTACATCAGTCTTGTCTTTCTTGCTGCAGTGCTCATGTTTCTGTATTTTCTGTTCAAGCTATACAAGCATAACAAACAAGCCAACAAGGTATTAAAACAACAAAACCTCGAACTGGAAGAAGCCCGAAAATCCATTAAACAATCTCACACCTCGCTACAGGAACAGGAAATGCTGCTGCGAACACTAATCAATGCTACGCCAGATATTATTTGTTTTAAGGATGCCCAAGGTCGCTGGCTCAAGGCTAATCAAGCAGATATTGAGCTGTTTGGGCTCACAGAAGTAGATTACATAATGAAAACTGATGCTGAACTGGCAGCATACAGCCCTGCGCACAAAGAAGCTCTTATCAATTGCATGGAATCAGACAAAATAACATGGCAAAAAAGAAAAATCACCAGAAACGACGAAGAAATTCCGGATCCTGATGGAAATATGAGAACGTATGACGTGTTTAAGATTCCGCTTTTCAACCCCGATGAAACACCAAAAGGGTTAATTGTTTGGGGAAGGGATGTAACCGATCGTAAAAAAGAAGAGCAGAAGTTAGCAAAAGCCCTGCTCAAAGCAGAAGAATCTGACCGGCTCAAAACAGCATTTTTATCAAATATGTCGCATGAAATACGTACCCCTTTAAATGCCATTATTGGTTTTAGCGAATTGCTTGATGATGAAAGCCTTACAAAAGCTGAAAAAAACCAATTTATACAATTGATCCAACAAAATGGAGATTCCCTGCTTAGCCTGATAAACGATATCATAAGCCTGGCAAAAATTGAAGCTGGTGAAACCCACATCAAGCCAGAAGCGGTTTCTCTCAAAAAAATCTTCGAAGATTTAAATGCTACTTACAAAAATTTATTGGTTAAAAGAAGAAAAGCACATTTGAACTGGAAACTCTCGATTCCACAAGAAGAAGTCGTAATCAACACAGATTTTGCCAAATTGAGACAGATTTTAATAAACCTGCTCGATAATGCCATTAAATTTACAGAGGAAGGTGGTATTATGTTTGGATTTGTTGCAAACCGAAATAGCAATCAAGCGATTGAAGAAGTAGAAATTTTTGTTCAGGACAGCGGAATAGGCATCGCATCCGATCAACAGCGAAAAATCTTTAGGCGATTTACCAAACTCAATGATGATGGCAAAAAAATATACCCCGGCACAGGATTAGGGCTCAGCATTGTACAACAATTTGTACAATTAATGGGCGGTAGTATTAAGTTGGAATCAAGCCCTGGAGAAGGAACGCGCTTTATTGTTGTTTTACCCCTGTTTAATCAAGCACGCGAAACAGCCTTAAAACAAAGTAAACTTTTGAGTAATCAATATAAATTTGAAAACAAAACCATACTAATTGTTGAGGACGTTGATTCAAACTACGAATTATTAAATATCATTCTTCAGGCTACACGGGCTAACGTTTTGAGAGCAGTATCAGGAACAGAAGCAGTTGAACTATGCACTACAAATCCTGCTATTGATCTGGTTTTAATGGATATTCAATTACCAAAACTCAACGGGCTTGAAGCCACAAACCGAATCAAAGCTTTTCGGCCTGAACTACCTATTATTGCTCAAACAGCTTTTGCAATGAGCGAAGAGAAAGAAGCATGTTTTGCTGCTGGTTGCGATGCCTATTTGGCAAAACCAATCAAAACAGAATTGATGCTACCCGTACTTCACGAAATCCTGAAATGCTAAGCCTGAAAATAAGTATGAATCAACCGTTATTATTTTATCAAGTATTATAGTTTCCAAAAAATAATTAGAAAAAAACTTTACATTTGCAATGTAAAATCATGACTTATGAAGAGCCTTATCATTAAAATCGTTTTGTTTGCCGTGATTATCTTCCTTGGATACATGGTGTATGACAGCATTAACAAACCGCTGGAGTTCAAAAAAGAAAGAGCTCAACGCGAAGTTGAAGTCGTAAAGCGACTCAAAGATATTCGTAATGCACAGTCGCTTTACAAGGAAGCTAATAATTCCTATACACCCAGTTTTGACAGTTTGCTGGCATACCTAAAATCCGGAGAAATCCCTGTCGTAAAGCTGATTCCCGATCCTGAAGATACAACTTTTACAAAAACCATTGCTGATACACTCGGGTATATCAAGGTGATGGATTCACTTTTTGGGAAAAGACCAGGTTTCAATGTTAATAACCTGCGCTTTATACCTTTTAGCGATGGCATTGAATTTGAAATGGATGCCGGAAGTATCGACAGAGGTGGCGTTAATGTAAGTGTTTTTGAAGCTAAAGCACCCTTTATGGCTTACCTGAAAGGAATGGAAGAACAAAGAATTTACAATATAATTGCTGCCGAAGAAGATATTGACAAGTTTCCAGGTCTTAAAGTGGGTTCAATGACAGAACCATCAACCGACGGAAATTGGGAGTGACATTTTTTAACCATGATTGCCCCGTCGAAGCCAACACTTAGTCTGATTGACAAGTCCTTTAAACAGGACTATTCAAAAAACTTTCAAATGACCATTCGGATTGCTCCGGATGGTTTTTCATTTGTTATTTTTTCGCCCGAAAAACAACGTTTCGTAGGATTGGAAACCTACAGTTTTGCTCCGCAAAACGAAGCAATTCAACTAGCCAATATGCTGGATGAAATTATGATGAAACAACCCTGGATTGCTTACCCTTATCAGCAAGTTAAAGTGCTTATTGACAACAACAATATGGCACTGGTACCAAATCCTTTGTTCGAAGAAAAAGAAAAAGGAACATACCTGGCCTTTGCTCAGCCTTTTCAAGAAAATAGCAGAATAGCAAGCGACCTGCTCAAAACAGCTGATGCTACAATTGTTTTCTACCTTTCGAATATCCTCACTGCAAAAATCAAAGAATTCTGGGCCAATGCCAAAATACATCACCTCAGCAGCGCATTAATTGAATCCATTTTGATTGCTAATAAAAATATTCAAGCTGAGCCTGCGATTTTTATTCACGTCAGAAACCGTAGTTTTGACATGCTTGTACTCGAAGGGCAAAGACTAAAATTCTACAACCTCTTCCGATTCAATACCAAAGAAGACTTTATTTATTTTCTGCTATTTTCGATGGAACAACAACAGCTAAATCCGGAAAAAACTCCTATAATATTTTCAGGAGCCATCGATCAGGGTTCGGCCATTTTTGAAATTTGCGAAAGATATATCAGAAATGTCAGCTTCGAAACACGTAACAAAAGCTTTGATTATAGTTATGTTTTTGAAACGCTGATTTGGCATCAAAACAGTTTACTTTTCAATATGCTCCAATGCGAATTATAAGGGGAAAATACCAACGCAGGCAAATCGTAGCGCCAGCAAGTCTTCCGGTACGTCCAACCACTGACATGGCAAAAGAAAGCTTGTTTAATATCCTCGAAAATCATCTGGAGCTGGATCAGCTAAATGTATTGGATCTTTTTTCGGGTACAGGAAATATTGCCTACGAATTGGCCTCACGTGATTGTGTTAATGTATTAGCCATTGATCAGCACCCCGCCTGTGCACGCTTTATCAGATCGATAAAAGAAAAATTAGAAATCGAAAATCTACAGGTCTTACAAATGGATGTGTTCAAATTTGTACCCACCACCAAGCAGAAATTTGATTTAATCTTTGCCGATCCGCCATACGAAAGCACTCATTATCAGTTGCTCGTTGAATTAATTTTTAAACACCACTTGCTCAACGAACAAGGTCTGCTCGTTATTGAGCATTCCGGAAACCATAATTTCTCATCACATCAGGCATTTGTTGAGCTTCGCCGCTACGGGAGGGTTCATTTCAGCTTTTTTAGGCAGGCATAAAAAAACCGGCCTTAAGCCGGTTTAAAGTTTTAATATTCATCTTCATGAAAAAAGAAATCTTCCTTGGTGGGATAATCGGGCCAGATATCTTCGATACGTTCGTAAATCTCGCCTTCATCTTCCATTTCCTGAAAATTTTCAATTACTTCCTGTGGGGCACCTGAGCGAATAGCCCATTCCAATAATTCATCCTTTGTTGCCGGCCAGGGAGCATCTTCGAGTTTTGAAGCTAATTCAAGTGTCCAATACATAATTCCTAATCTTAAGGTGAAATTTTTTGCAAAAGTAATTTTTTTTTAAAGGAAGTCAAGAAAAAACAATAATTTCCTGAAATGAACTAATATCGTGCATTCCAGACTGTTTCCACTGCCCCATTATGATATCCCAAATACCTCGCAAGCACAAAAAAGTAGTCGGAAAGGCGATTCAGGTACTGCAGATCTATGGACTCAACCGGATAATGCTCACTCAGGCGCACTGCCAAACGTTCTGCCCTGCGACATATTGTTCGGGCTACGTGGCAATATGATACTACCATATGACCTCCCGGAAGAATAAAATTTGTAAGCTCAGGCAAATCATTGTTCATCCTGTCAATCTCCTTCTCCAGAAATTCAACATCAACCTCAAACAACGAGGGCATTGGTTTTGGAATAACTGCTCCTTTATCTTCAGCCAAATGCGATTCAAGGGTAAATAGCCTGTCCTGAATTTCCAACAAAGTTTTTCGGCTTAGTTCATCCGAACCCTCATGATCCCTTATAAGTCCTACAAAGGAATTCAACTCATCTACAGTTCCATAAGCCTCGATTCTGTCATGATATTTTGGCACCCTGGTACCTCCAATCAAAGTCGTTTGACCTTTATCGCCAGTGCGTGTATAAATTTTAAATTCATCTGTCATAGTAGCATATTTAGGCTTTTAACAAGCCAAAAGTCGGTTTGTTTAAAAAGAGCTACAAATTGTAAATTATTGACGCTGCGCAACCACGATGATATTCTTGTTCAAATCATCTGATTCTATCCTTCCGTCGCGCAAACGCACCACACGATGGGCATGCATAGCAATATCTTCTTCGTGCGTAACCAATATTATCGTATTACCGGCTTTATGAATAGTTTCGAGGAGTCCCATAATTTCTACTGAAGTTTTAGAATCCAGGTTTCCGGTTGGTTCGTCAGCCAAAATAATTGACGGACTATTCACCAGAGCTCTGGCAATAGCAACGCGCTGGCGCTGACCACCTGAAAGTTCATTTGGCCGGTGCTTAATACGGTCAGTTAACTGCACATCTGCCAAAACTTTTTCTGCAATTTCGATGCGTTGTTGCTTACCAATCCCGGAATATACCAGCGGCAACATTACATTTTCGAGTGCAGTAGAGCGTGGAAGCAAATTAAAGGTTTGAAAAATAAATCCAATTTCCCTGTTTCTGATATCGGCCAGCTCATTGTCATTCATCCTGCTTACGTCCTTACCATTTAAAAAGTAAGAACCGGCAGTAGGCGTATCCAAACAACCCAAGAGGTTCATCAAGGTTGATTTACCAGATCCGGAAGGACCCATCAAAGCAACATATTCATTTCGTTTGATATCAAGCGTGATTTCATCAAGCGCCTTAACGATTTCTGTTCCAACTTTATAATGCCTCGAAATAGCATTGAGACGAATCACATAATTATCCATGAGCAAGCTTTTTGGGAGAAACAAAGTTACTAAACATATTTACATCCGAAGTGTAAAATGTTGCTTTGCAATTCCCTTTCTAAAAAATACCAACCCAAACTGAAAAAGATCAATCGTTAGGCTTACCTCTTCGTGTTGTTGAATCTGCTGCCAGGCTTCATTCATATCCGTTGACCAGTGTATATCATCGAAAATAAAGATGCTGTTTTCGTGCACCTTGGTAAGGCAATGATGAAAATAATCCAGAGTCGGAACTTTCTGATGATTGCCGTCAAAAAAAACAAGATCAAGCTTAGGCAAGCTATTCAATACTTCCGGCAGCGTTTGATTAAAGTTGCCGATTACGGTACTCACATTAGTAGTTTTTAGTCTTTCAAAACTTCCATCAGCCACAGAGGCCATTGAGGCACAACCTTCTAAGGTTATAACCTTGGCCTCCGGATTACCCATTGCCAGAGAGGCGGCACTTAATCCGGCAGCTGTACCAAACTCGAGTACGAATTCAGGTTTAAAATGACGGGCTAATCTGAAGAGAAGACGATTATACCGCTCAGCATGCGAGCGTCTTTTCACAAGTTTCTGCACCCTTGCCCGATAGGTTATAAAATCTTTTGACCCTGCGGAAGCACCAAAATCAACTGTTTCAATCAAATTGCGATTGCTTAACAAGCGTTTACGTTGCCGATGCAGCAAGTCATATTCCGGATAGCTTTTGCTATCCCGCAAAACCTCTGTTGCAAGTTGAAAAACAACTGGAGAGTGCAAATTGTGCGTTCCTTTCGCTCTAAAAAAATATGACAGACGCTGAACTATGCTATTTAGGGAGTTCATCTAATATCTTGGTTTGTTATACTCAGCTAAAATAAGAAAAAATATTGCCAAAAAACCTACTAACTTAAAAAAAAACCAACTCCCCTCTCATTCAAAAGCTATCTTCTGAAGAAAGAAGACACTTCTTGGATTGTCGCGTACAAGCCTGCTATTGCTGATTTTTTGATTGGCAGTTACAATAAAATAATTACCATACCAAGGCATCAGTTTGCCAAAATTCTCTTCGAGCAGCCGATCATTTGAAAACCTCAAATCCAGATTGGTTTTGGCTGGCTCGCCAATCAACTCTCCGCTCAGATTCATGAGTTTGCTATGCAGCACTCCTTCGTGATATGCTGCTGCCAACACCTCATGTTCGAGCAGGGAAACAAAAACATGACGATCAAGCTCAAATGTTATTAAATCGCGCAGCTGGAAAGTGTTTAGCCAATTTACTTCTCCATTTCTGTCGAATCCAACCAATAAAGTATTAAAAAACTGATATCCCTCAAAAATGGTATAACTGTAAGGAATTGGCCGGCCATAAAAATCATAATCAATGCGCGATTCCACCCGATAGCGCGGACGGAAAGCCTCCGCCGAAAAAATTAACAAACTATCCTGACTCATCAACTGCGGCTCATAAAACTGAAAAGCAATTTCTGTTTCTTCGAGTTTGGCTTTTCCACGCGACTGCTGTTGCCTGAGTCGCATCAGATCCTCGCTGGCCAGTGCAATGTCAATATTGGGCAAACTGGCAAATGGATGGTACTTGATGCTGCTTTGTCCGTTTGCTTGCAACTGTAAATAAAACATACCGGCAGCCTCTCTGCCTATGGTTTCCTGGGCATTTTTTATCGCAGTGGGTTTGTTTTTTTCCCTTTCATAAGTTCCAATTGCTACAACTTCTCCCTGCTGACTAAAAAAGCCAACTGAAGCCAGATACCGATATTGTTCATCCACAACTTCAAAAAGATTGACCAAACCACCATTCAAGTCGAAAAATAAAAAGATATCTGCTTCAAAACGCTTGTTTCCAAATCGTTTTACAAACACACCAAATCGCTCATCAGTTTGCAGCACAGCGATTTTCTGGATGATGTATTGTCCTTCTGCCAGAACATCCAGTGCTTTTAAACTGCCCCTTGAAAGATCAAAAAGCAATAAATCGGCAAGATTATCCGCCAGGTTAATTCCTACCAGTAGTTTATCTTTGTGCGCAGCAAACGTTTGGATTTGTGATTGAGCAGGAAAATCTCCGCCCATCAAACTGAATTTATCATTTCGCAAATGATAACTTACAATTTCATATGCAATAGGTTCTTGCTTTTTTCCCGTGTTTTTGATAAATAAAACGATCAATCGCTCCTCTGTGGATAGAATTTTATGGATGCGCATTCCCTCCGAAAGTGCTACCAGCTTAACCCATTGCTCGGTGAGATTGGTGTCGAGTTTCGTAAAAAACCACTTCCGCTTATTGTTTTCATCCAACTCGCGACTTTCGTAAAAAAGCATCATTCCATTTTCACCCAATAACTCATAACCATATGATTTGATATCTAATCGTGTAGGCAATTCCATTCTTACAGGCTCATATTCCTGAGCCTGAACAAAATAACCAACAAGAAGAAGTACCAAAATAATGTAAGCGAAGCGTTTCATTTGAACGTTATCATTTAGCAATAAAACGAAAGTACGGATTATTTATGACTTCCTTCGCGTAAAAAAACAAAAACTGCACAAGGAAAATTTCCAAGTGCAGTTTTCGTAAAATAAATATGAAGATTATTTTACAAATCGCGTATGAGTGCTTGTTCCATCATTAAAAACAAAGCTGATAACATAAACACCTTGCTTTAGGTTTGTAGCATCCAGCTGATTACTGCCAGTTACCAAATTATTACTGAAAACAACTTTACCGTTCATGTCAGTAATTTGCACATTTGCCTCATTATCAAGCTTGAAATGAATTTGATCTACTACTGGAATTGGAAACAATTTAACTGTTTTAGCACTCAATTCATTCAAGCCAACTGTTCCTTCGCCAATTACGCGCACCCAGTCAACTTCCCATGTTGAAGCAGCAGCAGTGGTTGAAGTATATTTAAATGCTACAAACATTTTAGGATTTGCATAAGAAAGCACATCCAGCGAACCTGATTCTGCCCATTCATAACCGCCTGGCGACCAGTCGAATTGATCAGTAAGATCTGTCCAAGAGAAATCATTTGGATCGCCTTGTCCGTCATAATCATTCGATACCATCAGGCGAAGTGGATCGCCGTCAAAATTATAAGCCGTGCGGAAGCTGAGGGTTGCAGACTGCATATTGGTGAGATCCATTTCGGGACTTATTAACCAATCTTCATTGAGTAAGGCACCACCAGAATAGCCCGACATACGAGCAAATTGATCATCACCAAAGGTGCTGTGTGACCATTCCTGATCTCCAACAACATTAAAAGTGCTCATCACACCCAGATCCTGATCAAAAGGCTCATTGAGCAATGCAACAGTATTTGTTGTAGTTACAGTAGTTTCGGGATAGGTTTCATCGGTTTTGTAATCGATGTTTTCGCCCAAATTGGTATAAGGGAAAATAGCAAAATGATAGGTTGTATTAGCTTCTAAAGCATTGAAAGCATGAGCTTCCTGACCAAAAGGCACATTCCATGCAATGTATCCCAAGGAGATATCGAGGTTATTGGCAACAGGAGTGCCATCCAACGGAAGATCAATATTTAGTCCTTTTGTAACTATGGTTTCACCAAGAATCAAATAGGCATCCGGCAGCTGCTCGCCTGTGGCGTCAGTCCAGCTTAAGCTTACTCCAATATCCTGAGGCTCTGCCGCAAAAGCTGAAGGATAATTTGTAGGCTCGGGTTTGATGATTAAATCACCACTAATTGAAAAATCATCATAAAAAACAGAACCTCCTAAATTACCATCTTGTTTGTAAACACGTACTTCGAAACGAAACTTTGCTGCTGATGCAGGAGCTGTGAGCACTTGCGAATAATGCATCCAATTGGCATTATCTTGGCTGTAGGTTCCAGGCCGCAATACATCCGCATCATCATCCAAGTAAGTATTGCCTTCATCCATCCAGTATGACCAGATACGGTGACGAGCTGCCGGATCATTATCCAAAAAGTAATACGCTATGGTGTAGGTAGTTCCGGGAACAATTCCTTCAACATCCTGCTGAAAGTCGAGTGTTCCATCACCAGAGGTGTGACGGGCAGCAAAACTTCCACCATGAACAATAGTTGATTCTTTAGAAATACTTTCGATTTTAGTCCAGCCAGCAGGTTCATCATCAGAATTCCAAACCTCCAGATCTCCGTTTACAACAATGTTTTGGGCTTGAAGCGGCAAGAAAAATGCCACTAGAACCACACTCAAAAAAGTAAAAATTAAATGCTTCATAAGGTATAAATTTAAGAGAATAATCAATTTATTACATCTGCAAAGTTAAGGATAATTGAGAAGTGTTTGAGATTAAAATTGCATTAAAAAAGGGTTGATTATCAATGAATCAACCCTATGGTATATAGTGAGATTAAGTTACTTTCGGTTTACTTTTTATCGTCAACCTCTTCAAAATCCACATCAGTTACTTCATCGTCGCCACCCTGTTCGGCTGAGGAGCCTGCATTGGCATCAGCACCAGGCTGAGCACCATCCTGAGTCTGCTGTGTATTTTTGTACATCTCTTCACTGGCCGACTGCCAGATTCCGTTCAGCTTTTCCATTGCGGTATCGATAGCAGGAATATCCTGACTTTGATGAACCTTTTTCAGTTCTTCGAGTGCTGCTTCAATTTCCGACTTTTTATCAGCAGGAAGTTTATCTCCATATTCTTTCAACTGCTTTTCGGTCTGGAATACCAGCGCATCAGCTGCATTGAGCTTGTCTATTTTCTCGCGCTCTTTTTTATCAGCTTCGGCGTTGGCACTGGCCTCATCCTTCATTTTCTGAATTTCAGCATCAGTTAGTCCCGAAGACGCTTCGATACGAATACTCTGCGATTTTCCGGTAGCCTTGTCTTTAGCCGCAACATGCAAGATACCGTTAGAGTCAATGTCGAAGGTTACCTCGATTTGCGGAACGCCACGTGGTGCCGGTGGAATATCGTTAAGATGGAATCGTCCGATACTTTTGTTCTGATTAGCCATCGGCCTTTCGCCCTGCAACACATGAATTTCAACAGAAGGTTGATTATCAGCTGCAGTTGAAAAAGTTTCAGACTTTTTGGTAGGGATAGTTGTGTTCGATTCGATAAGCTTTGTCATTACACCGCCAAGGGTTTCAATACCCAGGCTGAGTGGAGTAACATCGAGCAACAGCACATCTTTTACCTCTCCGGTAAGCACTCCGCCCTGAATAGCAGCTCCAACAGCCACTACTTCATCGGGATTCACACCTTTGGAAGGCTCTTTGCCAAAAAATTCTTTTACGATATTTTGGATCGCAGGAATACGTGTTGAACCACCAACTAAAATCACTTCGTCAACATCACTTGCTGACATTCCGGCATCTTTAAGTGCCTGCCGACAAGGCTCAATTGTTCCGCGAATAAGTGAATCGGTGAGTTGTTCAAATTTCGAACGGGTGAGCTTACGCACCAAGTGCTTTGGCACACCATCAACCGGCATAATATAAGGCAGGTTGATCTCTGTTTCTGTAGAGCTGGAAAGCTCAATTTTTGCTTTTTCAGCTGCTTCTTTCAGGCGCTGAAGTGCCATAGGATCCTTACGAAGATCAAGACCTTCATCTTTTTTAAATTCATCAGCAAGCCACTGAATAACAGTTTCGTCAAAGTCGTCGCCACCAAGATGAGTATTACCATTGGTCGATTTTACTTCGAAGACCCCTTCACCCAGTTCAAGGATTGAGATATCAAAAGTACCGCCACCAAGGTCGAAAACTGCAACTTTTACATCATTTTTCTTTTTATCCAGACCATAAGCCAAGGCTGCAGCAGTAGGTTCGTTGATGATACGTTTCACCTTCAAACCGGCAACTTCACCAGCTTCTTTGGTTGCCTGACGCTGCGAATCGCTGAAATAAGCCGGCACAGTAATTACTGCTTCCGTAACCGTTTGCCCGAGGTAATCTTCAGCCGTTTTCTTCATTTTTTGAAGCACCATTGCCGAAATCTCCTGCGGGGTGTACATGCGATCTTCTATCTGAACGCGTGGCGTATTATTTTGACCTTTAACAACTTTATACGGTACCCGACCAACTTCTTTAGATACCTGATCAAATGTTTCTCCCATGAAACGCTTGATCGAAGAAATGGTCTTTTCCGGGTTTGTAATGGCTTGACGCTTTGCAGGATCACCCACCTTGCGTTCTCCATTCTCAGTAAAAGCCACAATGGAAGGTGTCGTACGACGACCCTCGCTGTTCGGGATTACAACCGGCTCGTTACCTTCCATTACTGCAACGCATGAGTTGGTTGTTCCAAGGTCAATTCCAATTATTTTTCCCATTTAGTTTTCCTCCTTTTTATCAAAATTTATTTTTTAATTCTTGAGCTTTAGACTGCTTTTTGTCAAGGATTGTGCCAAAACCAAAAGATTAAAAAAAGTGCCTTATCAAATGGAAATGTTGTTTTCCTCTTGGTAAATAATAACAGCTAATATTATTGATAGTCAGCATAATAGGATATCACTAAATCCTTAATAGCTAAAACAAACAATATGAATGACAAAAAGACAGTCTGAAATAAAAAATAAAGTGTCAGTTGCGATTACCGGTTGAATACAAAACCCCAATCGTGGTCTTCCACCAGTTTGGTTTCGCTCAAAACACTTAGGGTGTAGGTTTGCTGTGCCTGACGTCTGGCAGAAAAAATGCCATAACCATTTGCTATATTGGTGTACTGGGGAATTTCCTGAACAATGCTATTTGAAGGAGCATTCACATCGATAAAAGTGCTCAGCTCTTCGCCACCAGCCGAAATGGTAAGTACTACTTCATCAGCCCATCGCCTGACGTTAAGTACATCATCAAGTTCCTGACCCAAACGGGTATAAAACTCTTCTCCCAAATAGCTTACACTCATACCTTCACCTCCGTCAAGCGTTTGAGACTTGCGCATTCCCAAATTCCAATTCAAAACTTTAAAAACAGTATCCGGATTGCCAGGCCTTAATTCTTTGTAATAAAACTTGAGGTTAACCTCATAGCGCCTGCCACCACGAGCCGAATTCCATTCAATTTGTGTAGCAACCGTGGAAGCAAAATTGATTCGGTTTACCGGTCTGAGGATACCAAATGAACCAATCATATCGGTTTTGGCTTCAATAACTTTTGCTTCGGGTGCAACTTTAAGGGTGTATTTTGCATTAACATCTAAGGTAGCTGTGGTAAAATACAATAACTGACTAGGAAAATAGAAAATCGAATCTCCGGCCAATTTGTTATAAATGGTTATTGTATCCAATATAATAGGATTGAGGTCGGAACTATTTTTTCTGCCTTGCAGGATCACATTTAACTTTTCAGCATAATTACTCGAATCCGGATCTTTCGCAATTTCAAGCGCATTTCCAGGACCTAAAAACGCTTTGGTAATTTTTACAAAATTGGTGTCCTGCCCGGCATCAAGCAAACCATAAACGATAGTAATATCTTTGTAATCAGCATATAAATCAACATCTGTGCTACAAGCACTTATTCCGGCAAGCAACGATAATAAAACTATAACAGACAAGAAGCTATTTTTGGATTTCATTCGTTTCGATAATTAAATTTTGAAAAACAACAACAAAACCAGAATTTCTGTAATGCTAAGAACGGACAAAATTACGATATATTTTCTCCTGCACAAACACTGACCAGTAATCGGTTGTGGGTGACCTGATAAATGAATGCTGTGACTAATTTATTTTCTTTCAAACCAGGTTCTTTTACAGGTAAGTCAGTCATAAAGCCTATAAATATTCACCAATTGCTCGTTTTTAATTAAATTTTAGCGATCCACAGCGATTTAGAAACTAAAAATGTAAAAGCCTGTCAGTTAAAAAACCTTTACTTTTGCTTGTTAAAACAAAGCTTTATGTATTCTTCCAAAGATATCCCAAAGATTACCACTCATGTGCTTCAGGAGATGAAGCTTAAAGGCGAAAAAATTGCCATGCTAACAGCCTACGATTATTCGATGGCTCAAATTCTTGATGAAGCCGGCATTGACGTTATATTAGTTGGCGACAGCGCTTCCAACGTGATGGCGGGTCATAAAACCACCTTACCAATCACACTCAATGAGATGATTTATCACGCCAGTTCGGTGGCACGTGCTGTGCAACGATCTTTGGTTGTTGTGGATATGCCTTTTGGAACTTATCAAGGGAACTCCAAGGAGGCGCTTTCGTCGGCCATACGGATAATGAAGGAATCGGGTGCCAATGCCATCAAACTTGAGGGTGGAGAAGAAATTGTGGAATCTGTCGACAGGATACTTAGCGCTGGCATTCCAATTTTAGGCCATCTGGGCCTTACTCCTCAAAGCATCAATAAATTTGGAACTTATGTTGTGAGAGCCACCGACGATAAAGAAGCCGAAAAACTGCGACGCGACGCTAAAATTCTGGAACAGGCCGGATGTTTCGGTATTGTTTTGGAAAAGATTCCTGCACATCTGGCAGCCGAAGTAACACAAAGTGTTAGAATTCCAATTATTGGTATTGGAGCTGGAAATCAGGTTGACGGTCAGGTTTTGGTTTTACATGATATGCTGGGTATTAATCAGAAATTCTCACCACGATTCCTGAGACGGTATCATAACCTGCATGATGAAATCAAAACAGCCGTTTTCAGCTACATCAGCGATGTAAAAACTTCCGATTTCCCGAACGAAAGAGAACAATATTAAATTTTTCCAGAACTATCATTAGCTTATGCCCCATCCGTTTGAATCGCGCATATTATTCGAAGATAACCACCTCTTAGTGATCAACAAACGGCCGTCAGAATTGGTTCAAGGCGATAAAACCGGCGATAAAAGCTTGCTGGATGAAGCAGCTGAGTACCTGAAATGGAAAGGAAACAAACCAGGAGCAGCTTTTGTTGGACTGGTTCATCGCATCGACAGGCCGGTAAGTGGAGTGTTACTATTGGCGAAAACCAGTAAGGCATTGAGCCGGCTAACAGTTCAGCTTAAAGAAAAAAATTGGCAAAAAATTTACCTCGCTCTTGTAAAAAACACACCGCCACAACCAACCGACAGCCTCACTCACTACCTTAAAAAAAACGAAAAACAGAACAAATCGTATGTGGTGGCACCCGAAACAGCAGGTGCAAAACAAGCCAAACTAAACTACAGCTTAATCGGTTCGCTGGATTTTTATTCAATGCTTAAAATTGAATTACTTACAGGCAGGCACCATCAAATCAGGGTGCAACTTGCTGCCATTGGATGCCCCATCAAAGGTGATCTTAAATACGGCGCCAAACGTTCAAACCCTGATGCCTCTATCAGTCTGCATGCCTGGAAACTAAGCTTTGTGCATCCTGTATCAAAAGAAGTATTAACTATTGAGGCTCCTCTTCCAGTGGATGAACCCTGGCCAATTTTCAGCAAGATGCTCTAAATGCGTTTTAATGGGGTGTTTTAGTTTCTGCTTATTCACTTCACTCAGCAGTTAAATTAGCTACCAAAGCCCAACTTACTTTCTGCATTTCAACTAAATATAGGGTAAAGTACGTAAACAATTCGGTGTTTTACCACATCAAACTGCGCCTTTACCAGCTTTACTTTTGTAGCGTATTAACTATGTTTAAAAACCTCAAAAACTATCCATTATGAGAACATTTCATTTAGACTTCAGAAAAATCAGTCAGATTGCACTGTCGGCAATCATTATAGTAGCTTTTACGCTTGCTTCGTGCAACAAAAAAGACGACGACAATCCAGATCCGGTTGATCCCAACAATCCTGGCACTGAATCACCAACACCACAACTTGGATCAGGCACATTGGTAGCCATAAAAACACAAAATATCACCGCTACTCCTATCGGCGACATCACGACTACAATAGGGCTTGGTGTTGCTGTATTTACGGGTGATGGCTACAATTCTTTCAATGATGCCGGAACCGTAAAACTAAAAGGCAGTGACCTTACCAAACAATCAAACAACAGCTACACTTTTACACCATCGCTCACCAATCCGACCGGCATTGATTTAAGTGGCGACATCACCTGGGAAGTGTCTGGCAATGGCGACGTGCCGGCATTTTCACACACAGTAACAACCGCATTCCCAAGTATAGGTGCTATTACCAGTAGTTCCGATGTTTCAAAATCAGGCTACACACTTACTGTTGCATCCCTAAATAATGCAGATTCTGTATATTTTCAGGTAGGCAGTGTGTTAAAAGTACTACCCGGAAATGCTGTTTCATGCGAGTTTACATCCAGCGATCTGAGTGGTTTAGGAACCGGACAATCAATTGTTCAGGTGGCTCCCATTAAAATGAGTAATGCAGCATATGGTGGAAAAACTTATTATTTCATCAATGAAAGTACAAGCAGCATTTCGGCAAATATAACCAACTAAAAAGTGTTTATTTTAACAAGTTCAATGCCTGTGAACCTCATTTCACGGGCATTTTTTCTTTAATGAATGTCGGGATTGATGAATATAATTTCAGTATTTAACAGGATATCTATTATTTAACCCTACTCTAAAGGGATTGTTTGATTTTCTTCGGTTCCTTTAGGGATGGGGATAACGAAGAAAATCATTATCGTTTTATTTATGAATCCAGATACTCATATTTTCTTTTATTCATAAGGGTTTTAATTATTTACATTGGACTACTTATTTCAAAAAATGCTTTCCTTTGCATCTACCGCGTGAATGCGAAGATAAGCTCCTTTATAAATGAAAAAACACCTCTGCATACTGCTGTTAGCTTCTAATTTCGTAATCAGCCTAACAATTCACGCACAACGTGTTACTCAACTTTCTATCGATCAGGACTCGGCAAAATATACTACGACTGCTTTTCGGGCAATAACTTTTGAATTGGATACTGCATTTAATGACAAAACTTTTCTCCATACGGCTGAAAAAACTTATACCATTTTACCTGACGAACATGTTCCCATTACCCATGGAAAAATTAAAAGCAAGCTCATCGTTTTTGATGCGCCTCAACATAGTTTTAGTATTGAAACTACTGATCCTGAACAAATCAAGATCGCTTACCTCATTTACACACCTGACATTAAAACAGAAATTAAGCTAAAAAATCAACCTCACGACAGCTGCTCACAACCACCAATGATTATGCAGGAAGTGTGGCGTGCGGGATTGCCCGACCCTGATTACGAGCGAATCCCAAATACTGTTCATAATCAAATCATTCATCATTCGGCAACGGATAATGAGCTCACAGATTACGTGAATCTGATCCGAAGTATTTATATTTATCATACAGAGGTAAATGGCTGGTCTGATATAGGTTATAATTACCTAATCAGTCCGGATGGTTTACTTTTTGCAGGAAGAGATCCGGGCGATAATCTGGCTCAAGACGATGTGTTGGGGGCTCATTTTTGTGCAGCAAATACAGGAACTATGGGCATTTGTATGCTCGGAACTTTTATAAAACAGACGCCAACACCAGAAGCACTTTCTACTTTGAATCACTTAGTGAGCTGGAAAGCAATTTGGTCGAATCTTGACCCTCAAGGCACATATTCGCATCCACTCAATCCAAACCTGCCCACTATTGCAGGCCATCAGGATGGTTGTGCCACAAGTTGTCCGGGAGATTCTTTGGTGAAATTGTTACCTCAAATACGCGCACTTAGCTTAGAAACCCTTTACAATTGCGGCGTATTTCCGGGTTTACGCACGATAAACAATTCATCATTATTAAAGATTTCTCCAAACCCAACAAACAGCGCCACAATAAATTATAGCTCGTCACTTCAATTAAGTAGTGCCGCTTTGTTTGATTTGTTTGGAAATCAGCTTGTTGTTTGGCAAAGTCTAAGCCCCGAAAAATCCCTCCATCTGCCGGCAACAATTAAAGAAGGGCTTTATATGATCAGATTTATTACGATAACCGGAAATGTTATAACCCAAAAAATCTTAGTGATCGATTAAGTTTAGCGTGTTTTCGCTTTTTAACGGTAACCTTCTTAGAGGTTATTACGTAAGAAATACTATTTTTGTTTAGGATTACTACCCAATAAATCGAGCGCTTATACCCAGTTACTGATGGAGAAATCAGACGAAACAAAACAAGCCCTTCTGGCAGAAATTTCAACGCTGAAGCACACTATAGTCAAACTTCAGGAACAATTACACCTGCAAAATCAGCAGTCGGAAAAAGATATTGAGCATCGTTTGGCAGTTACCATCAACAATATACCGCTTGCCATTTTAAATCTTGATCGTTTTGGCTACATTACTGCTGCAAACCCGGCTTTTCTAAAAACATTTAATACCACCGCCGCCGACGTCATCAACAAGATGAATGTGAAGCGTTTTCCTCCTTTTCAAGGCACAGAGCTTAGTTTTAAAATTAATCAGATGATTGATCATAAAACAGGCTTTGATATTGAAGCTCCTTTTCCGCTTAACAAAGAAAAAGACACCTTTTTTAAGTGCCGTGGGACTGTTGTATCGAGTAAAATGAGCGATGCACTTTCCTTTATCATTATCATCGGCGATGTTTCAAAGCGAAAAATGACAGAGTACGAGCTAATCAAAGCACTCGAAAAAGCGGAAGAGTCGGATAAACTCAAAACTGCTTTTCTGACCAGCATGTCGCACGAAATCAGAACGCCCATGAATCATATCATCGGATTTGTTGATTTTTTGCGCGACCCTGAATTGCCGGCTCAAGAAAGGGAAGAATATTCACAAATTGTGTTTGATAGTGGGCAGGTTTTACTCAGGCTGATCGACGATATCATTGATATTGCAAAAATTGAAGCCGGACAAATGCGGCTGCACAAAACTAATTTTGTATTGAACGAACTTATGCACAACCTCTACCGTTCCTACGATCAGTTGCGCACGAAAAAAGGAAAGCAAAACCTTCAGTTTAAGCTCACCACCCCTCAAGATATCAGCAATATAACCGTAAATACCGATGCCGTAAGGCTTCAGCAAATTTTAGGCAATTTACTTGATAATGCTTTTAAGTTTACTGAAAGCGGCTCCATTGAAATGGGTTATGAAATATCGAACGACCAGTTGCAATTTTTTGTGAAAGACACTGGTGTTGGCATAAGCCCCGACAAACACGAGTTGATTTTTAAACGTTTCAGGCAACTCGATTATAGCAGTACCAAAAAATACGGCGGCACAGGCCTGGGACTTTCAATCATCAAAGGTTTGATCGATTTATTGGAAGGTTCACTTATGTTGGATTCAACACGCAATGTTGGATCCACTTTCCGTTTTACATTACCAGCTGCCATTGTGCAAATAGAACACAAGGCATTTCATGCTGGCGACGATCAAAAACACACGTATCACTGGCCAGGCAAGCAAATACTAATCGTTGAAGATGAACGAACCAATTTCAACTTGCTGATGATTATGTTGCGCCCTTCGCTTGTGAACATACTTTGGGCTATGGACGGACAAGAAGCCATCGACATGATAAGAGAAGCAAAAGAACATATCGACTTAATTTTGATGGACATCAGGCTACCCAGAATAAATGGATATGAAGCCACAGAGACTATAAAAAAAGTAAATCCTACAATTCCAATTATTGCCCAAACGGCCTATGCCATGGATATCGAAATACAGAGAGCCGAAAGAGCCGGATGCGATGGCTATATTACCAAACCTATTGATCGCAACCAACTTCTCGAAACAATTTATTCTTTTTTAGCTGATTAACGTGTTCTTAGCTCAACAGTTTTGATACCCACATAACGCACCACAGCTGCCTCACCTTTGTGCCATTCACCTTCGCTTAATATCGTTTGTGTTTCACTAAGATGGTTCAGCTCCAAGGCGCTAAAATCCGATGATATTAATTTACTATCGTAAAGCATTTCAGCATTTTTTGGCCCACCCGAATCAAAATGCAGCTGGTTTTTGTGAAACGATTCCATAATCAGCAATCCGCCTGGCTTCAAACTTTTTACCAATTCGTTGTGTACCTTTGCTCTGATTTGTGCCGAAAGATGTACAAAAATCAACGCAATGGCATCGTAAGTATTTTCAGGCAAATTGAGCTGCGCAAGATCCTGAATTTGATAATCAAGCTTTGCTTTGCGTCGCTCAGCTAGTTTGAGTGCTTTTGCTTTTCCGGAAATACTGTAGTCAACAGCAGTTACATCCCATCCAATGGTAGCTGCCCACACAGCATTACGACCTTCACCCTCGCCGGGAAGCAAAAGTTTTCCGGGTGGGCGCTCCCTTAAAACTTCACTAAAAAACACATTAGGAGCCTCACCATATAGGTAAGCTTCCTGAGCAAAACGTTCGTCCCAAAATAATTTCATAAGGCTCTAACAGCGGGGCTTAAATATTGTTCAACAGACGATTTTCTGCATTATTGCATGCTGTAAATTGCTAAATTTGCTGCGGAAACAAATTTTTTATCCTTAATAAAACGTGATATGTTGAACAAAATGAAAAACTTACTGATCCTAGTAGTACTCAGCCTGGGATTATTTCGCATGGAAGTGAAAGCTGATGAAGGCATGTGGATTCCAATGTTTATCGAACGCCTGAACTATGAAGACATGCGAAAAATGGGTCTTCAGCTCACAGCAGAAGAAATTTATAGTGTTAATCAGGGCAGCCTGAAAGATGCCATTGTTATTTTTGGCCGTGGCTGTACCGGCGAAATCATTTCAGAACAGGGGCTTCTACTTACCAATCACCATTGCGGATATGGTTCGATACAGTCGGTAAGCACTGTTGAAAACGATTACCTATCCGATGGTTTCTGGGCTAAAAATAAGGAAGAGGAAATCCCGATTCCCGGCCTTACAGCTCAATTTCTAATTCGTATGGACGACGTTACCAGCCGCATGCTCGAAGGCATTACGGCTGATATGACGGAGAAAGAACGCAGCAATAAGCTAAACGAAAACCGCCATGCCATTGTGGATGAAGCCACCAAAGACACCCACTATAATGCCGTTGTGAAAGACTATTTCGAAGGCAATGAGTTTTACCTGCTCACCTACGAAACCTTCAAGGATATCCGCCTTGTAGGCACACCTCCCGAAGCCATCGGAAAATTCGGTGCTGATACGGACAACTGGATGTGGCCACGCCATACCGGCGATTTTTCGATTTTCAGAGTATATGCAGGATCAGACAACAAACCGGCTGAATATAGTGCTGATAACAAGCCTTTTAAACCCCGTCATTTTCTGCCTGTCTCAATCGCAGGAATCGAAAAAGGTGATTTCTCCATGATTCTTGGAAATCCAGGAAGTACTGACAGGTACCTTACTTCGTGGGGTGTTGATCTGGCCGTGAAAGAAAGTAATCCTACCATCGTAAAAATTCGTGAAGAAAAACTCCGCATCATGCGCGAAGGTATGGATGCCAGCGAAAAAACACGCCTGCAATACGCCTCCAAATATGCCGGTACTGCCAATTATTGGAAATATTTTATCGGCCAAACCAAAGGGCTGAAACGCTTAAAAGTTGCCAACAAAAAACGTCATATCGAAGCTGATTTTAATAACTGGCTCGACAAAAATCCATTAATGAAAACCCAATACGGAGAAGCGCTCCCTTTAATCGAAAATGCTTACCAAACTATTGGCGAATACAACCTGGTACGCTGGTTTATGATGGAATCTGTTTTGCGCGGACCAGAAATTCTGGGTTTTGCCAACCGTTTCAATCGCCTTGCCGAATCATTGGCTGATAAAGACACTGACGAAGCTACAATCAAACAGCAAACTGAAAGACTAAAGAGTGCTGTTGAAAATCACTTCAAGAATTATAATACCGGCATCGATCAAAATTTGCTGGCAAGTATGATGCAGATGTATTACGAAAATGTTGCTGTTGCACAACAGCCTGAGGCACTTAAGGAAATAGAAAAAAAATACAAAGGAGATTTTAATGCCTACGCTGCTGATGTATTCAATAAAACTGCTTTTGCCAAAGAATCATCAGTAAATGCATTGCTCGACAATCCAAAGGCTAAAACCATAGAAAAAGATCCTGCTTACGCATTGGTGCGGGCTTTTGTTGCCAGCTACAACGAAATGATGGCAAAAACAGAAGATGCTTATGACAATCTCGATAAAGGAAACCGATTGTTTATGGCTGGCCTGCGCGAAATGCAGCCGGATAAAAAATTCTATCCAAATGCTAATTTCAGCCTTCGATTAACTTACGGAACAGTACAGGATTATTACCCAGCTGATGCTATTCACTACGATTTCATTACAACCACTAATGGAATATTGGAAAAAGAAGACCCAACAGTATCGGAATTTGTTGTAGCTGATCGGTTGAAGGAGATTATCCAAACGAAAGATTATGGCCCTTACGGTAACAAAAACGGCAGCATGACTGTTTGTATGCTTACCACACACGACATCACAGGAGGAAATTCCGGAAGCCCCGTGATTGATGCCAAAGGCCGTTTGATTGGCCTTGCTTTCGATGGCAACTGGGAAGCCATGAGTGGTGATATTGCCTTTGAACCTGAGTTGCAACGTACGATCAATGTAGATATTCGATACGTACTGCTCATTATCGACAAATTTGCCGGTGCTCAAAACCTGATAGACGAAATGGTAATTGTGAAAGATCGTCCGGTTTTGAAAACTGAAAAAGCTGAAACAGCAGTCGAAGAAGCTATTATGCTTGAATAAAAACGGTGAAAGATAATTTAAAATCCCGGCAGTATAGCACTCGCCGGGATTTTTTCTTTCTCATGCATTCAAAATATATTTTTGCAATTTACGTTTCATGCTCATGCTGAAACATTTTGGTTTGCTCCTTCTTTTTCTTATATCACTGCAGCTCCTGGCAATGGGTGCAGAACCCGACTGGAAACGAATCGAGGCAACTTTCCAAAAGAAAAACCCAAAGTTAAAATCCATCGATGCACTCGCTGACTTTATTCGCGAACACTTTCCCGAGGAAAAAGAAGCCGCAGCAGCCATTTATTGGTGGTTGGGAAACAATATTACCTACGATTTGCAAGCTTACCGGCAAGCTGGAAATACACGAAACGAAAGTCTTCAGATAATACTCGAACGTACTTTTAAACAGCGCAAAGGTGTGTGCGAAGGCTATGCCGGTATTATGGACAGCGTATTCAGGCTTCTGCATATTCCTTCATTTAGTATTGGAGGCTATACGCGTCAAGGAGAAATCATTAGTCCGGTGCCGCATGCCTGGGTAGCTGCAAAAATTGACCAAAAATGGATGCTTTTTGATCCAACATGGGCAGCAGGATCACTTATAGGCAAGCGCTTTGAGACCAGATTTGATCCAGGTTTTTTTATGTTAAAACCAGATCAAATGAGGCTTACACATATGCCATACGATCCTATCTGGCAATTTAGTGAACAGCCACTTTCGCATCAAGATTTCATCCACAGTAAGTTTCAGCAAACAAATTTGATTGGGGTTTTTGCTTACACCGATTCCATAGCAGCCTTTGAAAATTTAGATCAGAATACCCAAATGCTTGCCGAATATCACCGCATTCTGCGCTATTACTATCCACATAATGCCATAAACACACGTCTTGATTTTTTATCTCAAAACCTCGAAATTGCCCGCTACAATCAGGAAGTTGATTGGCTGAATCAGGCAACTACAAGCTATAATCAGGCTGCAACATCCTATAATGATTGGGTTGATTGGCAGCAGCGAAACGGCTCGCACCATTCAGAAACAAGCGACCGCCTGCTACTTGATTCAGGCAAAAATATGGCCAACAGTTTAGGGCTGCTGAAACAATTGCAACAAGCTTCGCCTGAGCTCCGCAAAGGCGTCCATTCGCTCGACAAAGCCGTCAACTCCCTTAAAAAACAACTGGAAAAAGAAGGGTTGAGGTTTGAATGAAATTATAATTCAATAGATTTTGTAAAAGAAAACATTTTCATTTTTTCTTACCTTTGACAAATGGTGTTGTTTGATCAAAAACCCTTACTTAAGAAAAAGCATTGATTCGACAAAGTAATTAATTTATTACAAGACTAAGTCTATCAATATCAATCCACTGAGTTATTATTAAAATTGAATCCACTGAGTCAAATTTTTATTTTTTTCAAGTTAATCGACTCAAGATTACAGGCAAAAAAAACTAAATGAAGAATTTTGGAAAAACTATAAAACTCTTTCTTATTGACGGTGATCCAAACGGGAGAATGTCCGGAGAACTTTCAAACTGGACTGGCAAAGCATATAAAATCCCCAGAATAAAGGTGAAAGAATGTTCCGATAGGCCAGATTTAAATAATCCTGGTGTTTATCTGCTTTTCGGAAAAGATGAGACTGGTAAAGATCTTGTTTACGTAGGGGAAGCCGAAATTGTTCTAAAAAGATTAACACAACATTTAACTCAGAAAGACTTCTGGAATGAAGCTATTCTCTTCATTAGTAAAGATGAAAACCTAAACAAAGCTCACATCAAATACCTTGAAAATGGTTTATATGAAATTGCTAAAAAAGTCAATAGATATCAAATAGATAACACAACTATACCTGCACAATCATCAATTTCGGAACCTGACAGAGCTGAAATGGAAGAATTCATAGAGAATATTAAAATCATAATAAACACTCTCGGTCATAAAGTTTTTGAAGAAAAGAGAGAAAGTAAACCAAAATACAAGCAGGAGCAAGAAACCTTTTTTATTCAAGCAGCGCGTGGAGCAGATGCACAGGGAGAACCAACATCAGATGGTTTTGTGGTATTAAAAGGTTCTAGAATTGCAAATTCAGCAGTTCCTTCACTTTCTTCAAATTTACTTCGTTTAAGAGATTCATTAATTGATAACGGAATTATCCAAAGTATTAATGGGATTTATGAATTATCAGAGGATTTTGTTTTTTCAAGTCCAAGCACAGCAGCTGTTGTTGTTTTAGGCAGAAATGCTAATGGATTAACCGAGTGGAAGCTAAAAGATGGAACTACGCTTAAATCTTTCGAATCGAAAAGCATATAACCACTAAAAGCAATCTTAAAAGCAAGTTGTTTGAAAGCTGAATCCAGTTGCTCAAAAACCAAACGCTAAAAAAACCAAAAGAGCTGTTTTTTGCCTCCGCTCGAAAAAAATCGACAACTTGACCCTAAATCAGAAAATTATTTTTAAATTTGCTAAAAATAGGTCAAATCATTTTTTGATTAAACTAAAATAATGGCAAGTTTCGGACACTTTTTAAAAACGGAAAGGGAAAAAAGAGAATGGACACAAACTGAATTCGGTGCGAAAATCGGAATCAACACAAGTGCCATTAGTCGAATTGAAAACGGCAGTCAAAAATTCAGTAAATCAAAACTAAAGAAACTATCCGAGCTGTTTGAAATGGATTTACAATCTGTTACAGATTTGTTCTTTGCTGACAAATTTGTTAGAGAAGCCTTAAAATATAAATGCTCTGGTTCTATTTTTACTGTGGCTGAAGATACTGCTAATTATTATCGCAACACTAATGTAAAACAAGGAAAATTAGAATTATAAATGTCCCAAAGAAAAGAACAATTAGCCAACTTGGTAGATAGATACCAAAGCTTTAAACGAGAAGGCCGTTTAAATTTAAGTTCAGAAGAAACTATTAGAACTTGGATTAACGAGCTTCTTTCTATTTTTGGATGGGACGTAAGGGATACTTCTCAAATATTACAAGAAAAAGTATTATCCACAGAAGAAAAAAGAAGGCTTGAAGAAATCGACTCTACCTCTACAAGACCTGATTATACCTTTAAGCTAAACAATCAAAAACTTACTTTTTTAGATGCGAAGGCTGTTTCAGTAAACATTGAAACAAGTAATACATCCGCTTTTCAAATAAAATCTTATGGTTGGTCTATTTTGGCTCCTTGTGCATTTTTGACAAATTTTGAAGAATTAGCCATATATGATTGTACGTACATCCCGAATCAAGAACAATCTGCAAACCTTGGTAGAACTTATCTGAAAATAGATGAATATGTTGATAGTTTTGAGATTTTAGAAAACCATCTTCTCAAAACCCATGTCATCAATGGCAATCTTGAAAAGCTCTATTCTAACACATTAAAAAATGTTTCGAGCATTCAAAAACTAACGCCTGATTTTGTATTTGCCGAGCAACTTGCAAAATTTAGATTATCACTTGCAAAAAATATTGTTGAAAGGAATAAAGAGCTAATTAACGACAATACCGAACTGTTATCCTATCTGACACAGGTAATCATCAATCGCATCATTTTTATAAGAATTTGCGAAGCGAGAAGGATTGAAAGAGAAGGCTTACTGCTCTCTTTTTTAGAAAATGATTTTTGGGTTTCATTTAAGGCTTCCTCCTATAATGAATTCTTTGAACACTATGACGGTCCTCTTTTTAACAGAATAAACGACCTTCAAACATTAGAAATAGATAATGTTGTTATAAAGGAATTAATAGCCTTATTGTATTATCCTTCTCCTTATCGTTTTGAAGTTATACCTACAAAATTATTGAGTGACATTTATGAAATATTCCTTTCAAAAAAATTAGTCATTGAAGATGGAGAAGTTTCTGAAAGGCTTAAGTTGGAATACATTAAAACTAACGGAGCAATTAGTACTCCTCAATTTTTAGTACAGGATTTACTAAAAAGAACCATTCTAAAAGAAAAGCTACTAGAACAAGGGTATGAAGGACTACTAAATACTAAAATTTTAGATTTTGCCTGTGGTAGCGGAATTTTTTTGATTGAAACTTTTGATTATCTGCAAGACATTATAATTGAATATTATACTCAAAACCCTTCAACGGATTACAGCACGTTCTTTTTTCAGAATTCAGATGTAACAACCCTTACAATTGAAGGGAAAAGGCAATTAATATCAAACTGTATCTATGGAGTTGATATAGACCCAGAAGCAGTAGAAGTAGCACGAATGTCACTTTCATTAAAAGTAGTGGACAGTTCAGAATATTACGAAAATTATCGAGAAATTGGAATTTATGGAAGCCAGATACTAAACAATGTAGGCAATAATATTAAGTGTGGCAATACATTGGTGTCAACTGACATTTCAACGAAGTATCCTCAAATTATTTCAGACCAAGACCAACTGTTTAGAACAAATGCTTTTGATTATAGAAGTACGGGGGGATTCTTTGAAATCTTTAATGCAAAAGATGGGTTTGATTATATCATTGGTAATCCACCTTATGTAGAAGTAAAGAACTACAATGTGGAATATCCCATAATGCACCAATATTTAAAGGATGAATACCATACAACTAAAAATGGGAAGATAGATTTAGCGGTTGCCTTTATGGAACGTGCTATTTCAATTTTAAATGATACAGGAAAATTAGGCTTAATAGTTCAAAGGCGTTTCTTTAAAACTGATTATGGCAAAAAATTCCGTGAGTTTATCACTTCGGAGAAACTTCTTTCGCAAGTCATTGAATTTGAATCTTCAAAAATATTCCCTAACAGGGTTACATACATAGCAACGCTAATCATAGATAAGTCCAAACCTGAAAATATTTCATTCCTGAAAATCGAATCGGAATTAGCAGAAATTCCCTCAACATTGCGTAGCATAGAAGCCTTTGAAATCAATGATTCAAATTTTACAGTAATTCCTGCAAATGCACTAAATCAAACTCCTTGGAATTTTGAAGATGCAGATTTGTTGAGCATTAAGACAAAACTGCTTGACCAACACGGAAAATTTGGAGATTTTGCAAAAGTAAAAGTTGGTGTTCAAGTATTATGGGACAAAGCATATCATATTAAAATAAACTCAATAAACAATGACGGAACGCTAACAGGAAGCACGCATCTTGAAGAAAATATCAGATTGGAAATTGATGCCTGTCGTCCGTTAATGGCCAATGAAAGGTTTTATCCTTTTTGTGAAGATGTAACTTCAACTTATGTGATTTTTCCTTATGATACGTCCATTGATGAAAATGCTCCAATCACGTTTTCAGAATTTCGGACTCGTTTCCCATTAGCAGGAGCGTATCTGACTCGTCACAAAGAAGAAATCGTTAACAATGTTGAAACTTGTGAAGGAGACGAAAATTGGCATCTATTTACAAGAGTTCAAAATCATAAGGCAGTTTATCCCAAAATTTTGTTGCCTATGACTGCAATTGATACCTACGCCACCATAACACAGAATTCTTTAAATTACTGTGATAATGCCAATATGTTCTTCATTGAAATACCAAACAAAAGTGAACGAAATCTATATGCAATTGCAGGCATCATTAATTCAACTTTGTTTTCCGTACTTGCAAGGTCTATTGCTCTGAGCCAACAAAATGGTTATTTCAAGTTCAATAAGCAGTTCATTGAACCCATTCCTTTCCCGAAGGTTAATTTCAACACAAATAATGATTTGGTGGAACAAACTTCAGCGTTGGCACAAAATATTGAAGAAAACCAAAAGCAATACACAAGAGCATCCCCACGACAAAAGACTACACTGAAAAACCTGTTAGAATCCCATTGGAATGCTTTGGATAGCAAAGTTTATGAGCTGTATGATTTAACAGATAATCAAATCTCTTTCTTCAATGAAAAAGGTAGGAATATTAATCGTATAGAAATATTAGATAGATTATGATTAATAAAGAAATATCTGAATATTTAAATAAGTTGTCTGATAATTTGTCGATTGTCAATAAACTTATTGTTGGTGCGTATCTTGAGTTCAACAATATCAGCATAAGCAATAATAAACTTATACTTTCTTGCATTGAAGGAAATGACAAAGATACCGTCCAGAGATTTATACATTTGATAAAACAAAAAAATGGAAAATTCGATTTTGAAGATGTAATCCATTTATTTGAAACCAGTATTCCTTCAAAAGATATTACCGTTAATGGTGCGGTTTACACTCCCAACTACATTAAAAATTATATTGTTGATGCAACTCTCAACAAATTTTCTGACACGGAGCTACCAAACATAAAAGTGGCTGATATTGCTTGTGGAACAGGAGCATTTTTATATACTGTTGCACAAAAGATAAAGACTAAATCTCTAAAGAGTTACTCTGAAATCTTTAAAGAAAACATATTTGGACTCGATATTTCGGAATATACTATCCAAAGAGCAAAACTACTTTTGTCTTTATTGGCTGTTTCAAACGGTGAAGATGAAAGTGAATTTAATTTCAACTTGGAAATTGGAAACGCTCTATCCTTTTGTTGGGAAGAAAAAGACATTGATAGTTTTGATGCAGTTATAGGCAATCCGCCTTATGTTAGAGCAAAAAATTTGAGTGAAGAAAACAAAAAGCTCTTATCGAATTGGGAAGTTACCAAAACAGGTAATCCCGATTTGTACATTCCTTTTTTTGAGATTGGTTTAAAGTATTTAAAACCAGATGGTTTTTTGGGCTACATAACCGTTAACACGTTTAAAAGAAGTGTAAACGCAAGAAGTTTAAGAGATTATTTCAAAAGAAATCAATTTGACTTAACCATTTTAGATTTTGGAAGCTCGCAGGTTTTTAAAAACAAATCAACCTACACCTGCATTGTTTTTGTAGAAAAAAACAAATCTAATTCAATTAATTACCAAAAGGTTACAATTGAAAACATACAAAACAAGAACATTAGTAATTTTAATAGTATTAACTATAATCTTCTTAATAATAAGAAAGGATGGCTTTTAAACAAAGCGACAGTCTTACAAACAATAAACAAAATAGAATCCACAGGCATACCATTAGGCGATAAATTTCCTATACGAAACGGTTTAGCTACATTGAGCAATGATGTTTTTATTTTTAAACCTGTTGATGAAGACGAAAAATATTTTTATCACCAAAATGGAAAGCTTCACAAAATTGAAAAACAAATTTGCAGGGATATAATAAAACCTAACAGACTCAAATACGAAGCTGAAATCCCCACTTTAAAGGAGCAAATTATATTTCCTTATCATCAAGAAAATCTTCAAGCAAATCTATTTGATTTAAAGTCAAATAAAATACGAGTTTTTGATGAAAAATATTTTGAAGAGAACTTCCCTAATGCCTTTGCCTATTTAGAAGGGAATAAAAAACAACTATTGAATAGGGATAAAGGCAAAAACAAAAAATATAAGTGGTTTGAATTTGGCAGAACACAGGCATTAAATGATTTTGGAAAAAAATTGTTATTTCCTTATATGGCAGGTCAACCTTATTTTGTTTACTCGGACCAAAAAGATTTGCTGTTATACGCAGGATATGCAGTTTATTTTGATTCTGAAAGAGAACTAAAAGTTTTGAAAAGGATTTTGGAATCAGAAATTTTTTGGTACTACATAAAGCATACAAGCAAGCCCTATTCAGGTAACTATTTTGCATTGGCAAAAAACTATGTCAAAGATTTTGGGATTTGTGAATTGGACGAAAATGAAAAAGAATATTTACTGAGTACCGAATCCCTTGATGAACGTAATAAATTTTTGTTAGATAAATATGAATTGAATAACCTGATTTGATGACAGTAATACATAAAATTGCCTTCGCTTAAAGCAATACACATTTGTAAGCTGCAAAAGAGTATGTCTTTGCCAACGCTGATAAATGGAAGATTAAATAAATACAGATAGCTTTCAACATTGTATAGGTTTAGTACGGGTTGAAGTACTAAAGTTAAACTGATTGAACATTAATTAACATATCAGCTGACTGAAATTAAAGTTCTTCTAAACCTGCACTTCGCATATAATCGACCACTAAAAGAAAATTTTTTGTTTATTTTACCACCCTCTCATAGCCCCAAACTCAAACTCAACAATTCAGCAATATCGTAGTTTTTCATCCGATCTTCCTGGTTTTTGTATTTGATGCCATCGGTCATCATCACCATACAAAACGGACAAGCCGTAGCAATGATATCTGCTCCGGTAGCAATAGCTTCTTCGGTGCGCTCGATAAAAACTTCTTTATCGCCTTTCTCGGCTTCTTTAAACATTTGTCCGCCGCCGGCCCCACAGCACAAGCCAAAACTTTTGTTGCGTTTCATCTCAACCTTCACAGCAGGTATGGCATCCAGCACCGAGCGCGGCGCTTCATATTCGCCATTGCCCCTGCCCAGGTAACAGGGATCATGAAAAACTATTTTTTTGGAAGCGAAAGTCTCGGAAATGCCTTTAAAATAACCGGCTTTCAGCCTTTCGGCCAAAAATTGCGAATGATGCCAAACTTCATAATGTCCGCCTAGCTCAGGATATTCATTTTTGAGGGTGTTAAAGTCGTGCGGGCAACAGGTCATGATCTTTTTCACTTCGTAACCGTTCAATATTTCAATGTTTTGCAGTGCCTGCATCTGAAAAAGCATTTCATTTCCTGCACGCCTTGCCACATCACCGCTATCGGTTTCTTCAATGCCCAATACGGCATAATCAACGCCCAAATATGCAAGCAGTTTTACAAATTCGCGGGTCACCTTTTTATAGCGATCATCGAAAGCACCTGCCGACCCCACCCAAAAAAGCCATTCAGGCTTGCGTCCAGCAGCTGCCAGCTCAGCCATAACGGGTACTTCAAGTTTTATTTTATTTTCTGTCATTACACTTTCTTTAGTCGTTCCTATTACTTTGTTTTCAGGCTTTTTGGTTCATGTACAAATCCTCGGCCCAGTTCATACGGTCTTCGGGCGAAAACTGCCAGGGAGCGCCATTGTTTTCGATATTCGTAAAAGCGGTATTCAATCCCGAAGGTGCTTTGGATTGCTCCAAAACCATGTAGCGCCGCATATCGAGAATAAGCGAAGGCTGATTGATATTGATCGGGCATTCCTGCGCACAGGCATTGCACATGGTGCAGGCCCACAATTCCTGTTCGGTAATATAATCTCCAATCAAGGATTTTCCGTCATCAAAAGCTGTACCTTCTTTCATCAGTCCTGCACCTTTTTCTTTCATTCTGGCACGCACATCCATCATAATCTTGCGGGGCGAAAGCAATTTACCGGTGATATTAGCCGGACAAACGGCAGTGCATCTCCCGCATTCGGTGCAGCTCAGGGCATTCATATAATTCACCCAGTTTACATCGTTAGCATCCGACACGCCAAATTTCGCTATGGGTTCATCCGCAGCAGCATCCATAGGTGCAGAAGGATCGAGCATCAGTTTTACCTCTTTGGTAATGCTGTCCATATTATCCACTTTACCAAGCGGTTCAATGCGGCTGACAAAAACATTGGGAACCGACATAAACACATGGAAGTGCTTGCTGTAAGGCAAAACATTGGCAAATGTAAAGATCAGCAGGATATGAAACCACCAATTGAAATGATGCCAGAAAATGATATTTTGATCCGACATAGCGGCAAAAAGATCGGCCAGACTTTGGCTAACCGGATATACGCCTTCAAAATTTTGCCCGGCATTGTGCATCTCAAGAAGGTAAAAAGTATTCATGCCCAGCAAACTAAGCATCAACAAGAGGATGAATGAAAGCGCCAGATTGGCATCTGCCTTGGAAACGGGTTTCATCTCAGGACCATAAAAACGCTTCACATGCAGGAAAAGCCTCCTGAATAAAAACACTAAAATAGAAAACGCAATAATAGCTGCAAATATATCACCTGTAGCCATCAAAAAATCATAAAACCATCCCATAACAGCAAAACTCCGTACAGTGCCGAAAAGCCCATCAACAACCATTTCGATGCTGCCAAACAAAATCACCATAAAGCCCCAGAAAACCAGCGCGTGCAAAAATCCCATCACCGGATGGCGGAATATCTTTTGCTGCGCAATCGCCACCTTAAATGTCTCCTTTAATCGAGCCGGAAAATCTGAAAGGGTTTTCTTTTTGGTATATCTAAAATTGAAAAAAACGCGCCGCATCGTAAAAGCAAACACCCCCAGGGTGATCAGCAAACTCAGCGCAAACAAGATTTGTGCAGTCATAAAGCGATTTTTAGTTCAGTTAGCACTGCAATAATACATAATTTCAGGAAATAAAAGCCTTCGTACTTTCGATTCCGACATCAGAAAATACTGATTTTTAATTGTTAACATCGTGAAAATTGCCATGTTAACTTTTTCACAGCACAATTAAATTTAGATTGATTTTGAATAAAAATTGATCCCAAAAAAGCATAAAAACACATTTGATGCTAAAAAACCAGAAACACAAATAGCTATTTATCGAAAACCAATATATTTGTATCAATTTCACAAAACGATGCTAATTCGAAGGTTATTCCTAATTTTTACACTTGTTTCAGCACTTTTTCAAGCCAAGGCCGAAAAGTATATCGAAGTGAATGAAAATTCATTTTGGATCAACCGATTATCGTTTACGCTCATCGGGCAACCTGATCGTTATGTAGCACTTGGTGACTTCGAAAGCATAGCAATTCCGATCAAAAGAGCCGGAAAACTCATCCTGGTAGATGCCATTGCTGATAGTGTTTCGGGCAGCCTGATTTTAGATACCGGAGCTACAGGGCTGGTGCTCAACAGCATCTATTTCAGAGACGGACGACCCAAGCATGGATATGTAACGGGAGGCGTAACCGGAAAACTGGAGCAGGTGCAACAAAAAATTATCGGCAATTTCCATTTTAATGAAGTAAGCTATCAAAATATTCGTGCAGACCTCACCGATCTTGGTCATCTTGAATCGGCCAGACAAACAAAAATCATCGGTTTTTTCGGTCTGATTTTATTTCGCAATTTTGAAGTGGTGCTCGACTTAAAAAACAATCTGCTGGAGCTTCATCGCCTCAACAAAAATGGCGAACGGCTGAACAGCCAATCGCAGCAGCCGGTTCCCGATCTCGAACTGCCAATCTACAACTATAGTGATGTATATTTCGTTGAAGGAAAAATCAGCAACAAACGTTACACTTTTTGTCTCGACACAGGAGCCGAAGCTAATGTTTTGCATAACTACCTCCCGGATAAAATTATGAACACCATAACGATACTCAGAAGAAACAAACTACGTGGTTCGGGCAAACAATCAACTGAAGTTTTTTACGGCCTGATGAACGATTTCAGCATTGGCGACAGGGCTATAAATGGCATGCAAACGCTGGTAACCAATCTTAACGCGATGAGCGAGGCTTATGGCCAACAAATTGATGGCATGTTGGGGTGTGCCTTCTTCGAGAAAGGTGTTTTTTACTTCAATACAACGAAAAAAACACTTGGTATTTGTTTCTATAAAGCTGATGTGCCATGAAAAAACTCCTGCTGTTTAAAATAGTATTCCTGATAGGCCAACTATTGGCAGCCCAAGACTTTTCGGAAGGCGCACGCATACACAAAGGGCAGTTTCAACTGATTGTTGAGCTTGGAATAAGCCTTGAAGAGCAAGCTGCTTTTTTGCAGCAATATGATCTGGACAGTTTGATGGCGGCCAGGCTCTTCCGGCAGGATTTTCGTTACATCAACGACTCCACAGCCTGGAAAGTAAGTTTGATTTCACCTGATAAAGTATTGCTTACCAAAGCACTATCAGCACAAAGCGAAGCAGAACCTGATCTTTCGACTATCATCCTCTCCGAAATTTTTGCTCAGGAGAGTCCTTCCCCGATTCCGGCTGACTTTACAGCAAATTATGGCATCAACCGGCTGCTGGATGCTTATGCCTTTCAGCAATATCAAAAAGAAAGCTGTTTTTTCCTGCGCGGACATAAAAAAGCAAGCAAGGTTATGCTGGCCGGTTCGTTCAACAACTGGAACACCATGCAAAATGCCATGCAAAAAACAGATAGCGGATGGGTTAGCTGCCTGCCACTTAGCCCTGGAAAGCACACTTACAAATACATCATCGACGGGCGCTGGCACAAAGATCCGGCTAATAAAATTACTGAAAACAACGAACATGGCACAGTTAATTCTGTAGTGTTTGTTTACAATTACAAGTTTGAACTAACTGGCTTTCAAGAAGCTACAAAAGTTTATCTTGCCGGCAGTTTCAACAGCTGGAATCCGGAAGAGCTTCGCATGCAAAAAACCGAATCGGGCTGGCAACTCCCCATGTTTCTGCGTAAGGGAACATACACCTACAAGTTTATTGTGGATGGCCGCTGGATACTTGATCCGGAAAATCCTGATCAACAAGCTGATGGCAGAGGCAATATCAATTCGGTGTTGAGTTTTGGAAATAAAATTCAATTTATTTTGCCCGGTTTTCAAGACGCTAAAAAAGTGGTGCTCAGCGGCTCGTTCAACAATTGGAATCCAGATGAAATACAACTCGAACGCACGCCTTACGGATGGGAAACCACCTATGCCATGGCTCCCGGCTTGCACGAGTATAAATATGTTGTTGACGGACAATGGATGCACGATCCGGCCAATCCTTGCACCACAGGTGAGCCCCCCTACCTAAACTCGCTTATCGCTATCGAACCCAACCACATCTTTGTTCTCGAAGGCAACAGTGATGCCATAGAAGTACTTGTTTCAGGATCTTTTAATGGCTGGCGAAAGGACGGCTACCGCATGCAGCGCCGAAACAACAACTGGATTTTCCCGATTCATCTGCAACCAGGCCGATATACCTACAAATTTGTAATTGACGGTCAATGGATATTGGATTCCGACAACCCTTACTACGAAAAAAACGAGTTCGACACCGACAATTCGGTACTTTGGATAGAACAGGAATAGGCCTCATTGAAGTGGCTTCAGCAGAAATCCCTTAACTTTGTCAGCAACCTAAACGATAATATTATGCTGCACTTCGAAGGAAACATTCCCTCCAAACTACCTCAAACCGGCACTTCCATTTTTGCCGTGATGTCGAAAATGGCACAGGAGCATGGTGCTGTGAACCTATCGCAGGGCTTTCCTGATTTTCCTATTGCTACGGAGCTTATTGAGCTCGTAAACAAAGCCATGCGCGATGGCCATAACCAATATGCCCCAATGCCGGGTTTGCCAAAACTGCGTGAAGCCATTGCCGAAAAAATTTACAACACCTATCAAATCAGCTATTCGCCTGATACAGAAATCACGATAACGGCAGGCGCCACACAAGCTTTGTTTACTGCTATTGCTGCTTTTGTTGGAGAAGGAGATGAAGTGATTATTTTTGAGCCCGCCTACGATAGCTATGCCCCTGCCGTAAAGGCGTGTGGCGGCATTGTGAAATTTGCACAACTCAAACAGCCCGATTTTCATATCGACTGGGACGAGGTAAAGCGGATGGTTAGCAACCGCACCCGCATGATCGTAATCAACAGCCCGCACAACCCAACAGGAAGCTTACTTAGTGAAGCAGACTTAAAAGCGCTGGAAGCCCTCACTCGTCAGTCGGATATCCTGGTATTAAGTGATGAAGTGTACGAACACCTTGTATTCGATGGTAACCGACACGAAAGCGTTTGCTATTATCCTGAACTGGCCGCCAGAAGCCTGGTGGTTGCCTCGTTTGGAAAAACCTTTCATGCTACCGGCTGGAAAATGGGCTATGTGTTGGCACCAAAAAACCTCACACACGAATTCAGAAAATTGCATCAGTTTGTTGTTTTTGCCGTAAACACACCCATACAGCATGCCATTGCCAATTACCTTAGCAGTCCGGCTCACTATCAACAGCTTGGGAGTTTCTATCAGCAAAAAAGAGATCTTTTTGTGCAACAGCTAAACCACTCCCGCTTTAAAATCATACCGGCCAAAGGAACATATTTTCAGGTGCTGGATTACAGTGCCATCAGTGATTTGCCTGAAATGGAATTTGCTGAAAAACTAATTAAAGAGTATGGTATCGCTTCGGTTCCTTTGTCGCCATTCTACAATCAGCATGACAACAATCACCAACTTCGGTTTTGTTTTGCCAAAACCGATGAAACCATCCAAAAAGCTACTGAAATACTATGCAAGATTTAACATTAGCATTCATTCAGGCTGATCTGCATTGGGAAAACCCATCTGCCAATCGTGCTCATTTTCAGAAGTTGATCAATCAAATCGATCAACAAACCGACTTGATTGTCCTGCCCGAAACCTTTACAACTGGTTTTCCGGTTGACCCGAAACTTTGGGCCGAACCTATAGCAGGCGAAACGATGCAATGGATGCAGCAAACAGCAAAAAATAAAAACACTGTAATAACCGGCAGCATTTTGCTTGAAGCTGATGCGGGATTTCAGAATACCCTCATTTGGATGCGTCCGGATGGCAGCTACGAAACCTATGCCAAAAGGCATGTATTTCGCCTGGGCGGAGAACATAAACACATACTTCCCGGAAAAGAACAACTTTTTGTAGAACTTAAAGGATGGAAGATTAAACCACTGGTTTGCTATGATTTACGCTTCCCTGTCTGGAGCAAAAACACCCTAAAGGATGACACTTTTGCTTATGACCTGATGCTTTATGTAGCCAACTGGCCTGCCGTGCGGGCCAAGCCCTGGCAACAAATGCTCACGGCGCGTGCTATCGAAAACCTGGCATATGTGCTGGGCGTAAACCGTATCGGTAGCGATCCGCAGGGTGTCGCTTATCGGGGTGATTCGAGACTGCTTGATTTTAAAGGACAAATACTTGCGCAAGCGATTGCAGAAAAAGAAGGGGTAGTTGTTAAAAAACTAAAAATGGAGCATTTGATCCGTTTCAGAGAAAAATTTAATGTCGGGCTCGACTGGGATGCCTTTGATATCAAGGAATAACGAAATATCTCGATGCACGAATAACTCAGATCTACTTTTTGCTAACTAAATCAGTTTTAGTAATTATTTGAAATTGAAAGCTCTAAAGTGATATTTTTGCCACTCAAAATAATATGAAATGAATATTGTGATAGCCGGTGATGGAGAAGTAGGTTTGCATTTGGCGGAAGCGCTCGTAAACAGTAACCACAACATCACCATTGTTGACCCGCACGAAGACTTACTCAAAATGATTGAGTCGCATACCGACCTGATGACCATCACGGGCGATTCAACTTCCATAGGTGTTTTGCAGCGCGCCAATGTGCGCAAGGCCGATTTGGTGATTTCGGTTGTACATGATGAGCATATTAACCTGATGACTGCCATTCTGGCCAAGAAATTAGGTGCACAAAAAGTGATTGCCCGCGTAAACACCATGGAAAACCTAAGCGCAGAGAGCTGGAAAATATACCAGGAACTTGGTATCGACGGACTGGTATCGCCCGAAGATATTGCTGCCCAGGAAATCATTACCTTGCTCAAACAAACTGCTGCCACCGAAGTATTTGATTTTTCGGATGGTAAGCTACAGCTTTTCATGATCAAACTGGAACACGGAGCACCTGTTTTGCATAAAACACTCAATGAAATAGCCAACGAATACAAACACCTTGATTTTCGTGCCATCGCCGTACACCGCAACCGCGAAACTTTTATCCCGCATGGTGAGGACGTTTTTGAAGAAAACGATCTTTCGTATGTCATCACCAAACCTGAGGCAATAGACAACCTGCTTCGTATGGGCGGAAAAGTGCACCACGACATTCACAATGTAATGGTTGTAGGAGGTGGACGCGTTGGTCGAATGACCGCCAAACGCCTCGAAAAGGATATGAACATCAAATTGATTGAAAAAGATAAAGAGCGCTGTATATTTTTAACCGACTATCTTGAAGATACACTCGTGGTAAATGGAGATGCCCGCAACCTTCAACTGCTCGAAGATGAAGATGTTCGCAGCATTGATGCTTTTATTGCCGTAACAGATAACACCGAAACAAATATTTTAACCTGTTTGCAGGCACGTGCTTATGGCGTTAAAAAAACCATCGCCCTGGTTGAAAATATTGATTATATCGACATCTCTCAAAACATTGGTATTGATACTATTATCAACAAAAAACTAATTGCTGCCAGCTATATGGTGCGTTACACCATGGGCGCCGAAGTAACCTCGCTAAAATGCCTGAGTGGTATTGACGCCGATGCCATGGAGCTGATTGCCCGGCCAGGATCTGCCGTAACACGCAAACCTATTCGCAAACTCAACATCCCCGATGGCGCTATTATTGGTGGCATAGTGCGTGGCGAAGAAAGCTTTATTGCCATGGGTGATTTTCAGATTGAAGAAAACGACAAAGTTGTGGTATTTGCGCTGCCCCATGCCATTCATAAAATCGAAAAGCTCTTTCATTAAAACACTGCTATGAAAAGCTTTATGCGTAAGATCAATTTCGGGCTGATCATCAGAATAATTGGCTTTTTGCTTATTGTAGAAGGGGTGTTCATGTTTACTGCCCTGCCTTTTACCTTTCAGTATTGCGGTTTGGAATGCTATGCCATTCCAATTTCAGGACTCATTACCATTGTGATTGGCGGGCTAATGTTTTTGCTTAACAAAAAATCTTCTAAAAATATCGGCAAGCGCGAAGGTTTTATCATTGTAACATTCACCTGGTTGCTCATCTCCCTTTTTGGTGCGCTACCTTATTACATCAGTGGAACAATACCAAGTTTTTCGGATGCTTTTTTTGAAACGATATCGGGTTTTACTACAACAGGTGCTACCATTCTTACGGATATTGAGGCCATGCCCAAAGATTTGCTTTACTGGCGCAGTCTTACACACTGGCTGGGGGGAATGGGTATTATCGTGTTTACAGTAGCCATTTTACCCATTTTAGGAATTGGCGGCATGCAGCTTTTTATGGCCGAAATGCCGGGCATCACTTACGACAAACTCCACCCCAGAATAACAGCAACAGCAAAACGGCTATGGGGGATTTATGTGTTACTCACTGTTTTACAAACCCTTTTACTGTGGGCAGGTGAGATGGACTTTTTTGATGCCATCAACCATGCTTATGCCACTATGGCAACAGGCGGTTTTTCGACACGTAATGCAAGTATTGCAGCGTTTTCGCCTTACAGTCAGTACGTTATAATCATATTTATGATACTGGCAGGCACTAATTTTACGCTTCATTATTTTGCCCTGCACGGAAAAATCGCACGTGTTTTTAAAGATGAAGAATACCGTGGATACATTGCCATCATTGGAATAATTACTTTTATTATTACCATCGGATTGCTTATCGTGGGCAATACCCATCCGGAAACTGCTTTTCGTGATGCTTTGTTTACTGTTACCTCCATTTTAACAACAACAGGATTTGCAACAGCCAACTACCTGATGTGGCCTGCAATCCTCTGGATGTTGATTTTTATGCTGATGTTTATCGGCGGATCAGCAGGTTCTACAGGAGGTGGCATGAAAATTATCAGACAAATGCTCTTAATAAAAAATTCATGGATGGAACTTAAAAGAGCTATTCATCCTAATGCAGTTTTGCCTGTACGTTTCAATAAAAAATCTGTGTCGCAAGATACCATTTACAAGGTGATGGCATTCTTTCTGATGTATGTGCTGATCTTTTCGATGGGCATGATTGCCCTTTCGGCATTGGGACTCGATTTTCAAACGGCTGTTGGAGCCTCCATAGCCAGTTTGGGTAATATTGGACCGGGAATTGGAAATGTGGGGCCTGTAGATAATTATGCCTTTATGCCGTTAGGCGCAAAGTGGTTGCTTGCTTTTATGATGCTGATGGGGCGTTTGGAAATTTTTACTGTTTTAATCCTTTTTTCGCCACAGTTTTGGAAGCGTTGATATTTTTTTAAATGTTAAACATTTTCAAAAAAATTTTTTTTTGAAAAAAAAAGTGCATTTTTGTAAAATTATTACAACACCAAAAAATCATTCTTTTTATGAAAACAATTACCAAACTCTTGCTGTTGCTGGCTGTAGTTGCTATGTTCGGCCCTGGATGTGAAAAAGCAAAAGATTTGCTTGATGTAAAATTCGATGCCAACTTTAAAAGCGATTTAAATATCGATGTGCCAACAGGGACAAAAAGCGCGACTTTTAGTGCCGAAGCTACTATTGATCCACAATCAAATACTGATTTTGCTGAATATGGAAGTAAAATCAAAGAAATTGAAATAAAAGAAGCAAAAGCTACAATTCTGGCCATCAATAAAACTGTAGTTATGGAAAATGCTGAGATTTCTGTTACATCAGGCAGCATGACACCTGCAAAGTGGAATTATAGCAATGAAACATTAGCTGTAGGAACCGTGCTTACATTGGGCAACGAAAGCGGTCAATGGGATAATGTTCAAGCAATTTTAAATGCACAAAATGCTTTTACAACTGCCATAAACGGAACGATAAGTGAAGACGATGTTCAGTTTACGCTTCAAATAGAAATTAAAACAAGCGTAACGGCTAACCCTCTTGATTAATTTTAATGATTTAAAATAAAAGCGGCTGGCAAAATTATTTGCCAGCCGCTTTTTTTATTCCTGTCCGGATTCAGAAAGCCATAATTTCGTTTACTACTACCTCAACCTGATAGCGTTTGTTACCATCTTTGTCTTCCCAGCTGCGATTGGTCAGCTTACCCGAAACAGCAAGTTCTTTGCCTTTTTTAACAAGCTTTTCAACTAGCTCAGCAGATTTTCCCCAGGCTACAAGCTGATGCCATTGGGTATCTTCTACCCGTTCGCCTTTTTGATCATAGTAATAGCTGTTTGTTGCAATGGAAAAGCGAGCCATTTTGCGCTCTTTGTCAAATGATTTGATTTCCGGATCCATGCCTGCGCGGCCGATAAGTTGTACGAAGTTATTTAATGATGTCATGATTTCCAAGTGTTTATTGATTAATATAATGCATGTTTAATTGTACTAATTGTAATCAGCTGGCTGCCTTAGTGAAAGTATGAATCTGATTCAATACAACCTCCACAAAATAGCGGGTGTTACCGTCCTTGTCCTCGTAGCTGCGGTTTGTAAGCTTGCCGGTTATGGCAATTTCACTGCCTTTTCTGACTATTTTTTCCACCACTTCTGCCGTTTTCCCCCAGGCAACCAGCTGATGCCACTGAGTGTCTTCTATACGTTCGCCCTTTTGGTTGTAGTAATAGCTACTCGTAGCCATTGAAAAACGAGCCATTTTACGGTCTTTGTCAAATGTTTTAATTTCAGGATCTTTTCCGGCGTGACCGATTAACTGTACGTTGTTGCTTAATGTTGTCATGATTTTCAAGTATTTAATGAATGAATAAGTGTTAAATTCAATAATGGATTTTATGAAATTTGATGAAACTAACTTACGCTGCGGATTTCATTCAGCACGATTTCCACTTTAGTGCGCTTTTGGCCTTTATGGTCTTCCCAGTTCCAACTGCTCAGCTTTCCGCTGATAGCGACTTTCTTGCCTTTTTTTACCTGCATCTGAACCACATCGGCCAGCTTGCCCCAGGCTACTACCTGATGCCATTGGGTTTGCGATGTACGCTCGCCCTTTTCGTTGGTTGAAGCACTATAAGTTACGAATGCAAAGCGTGCCATTTTTCGGGCGTTTTCTAAATTTTTTACCGTTGGATTGTTACCGGCGCGACCGGTTAGTTTTACGCTGTCGTTTAAAGTTGTCATGATTTTCAAGTGTTTAATGAATGGATAATTTTCTAATTCAATAACGGGGATTGTTTCGAATCAACTGGCAATCTTGCCAAAGGCCTGGATTTGGTTCAAAACAATCTCAACGGCATATTGCTTGTTGCCTTCCTTGTCGTCCCAGCTGCGATTGCTCAGTTTACCCGAAACAGCAAGCTGCCTGCCTTTCTTGACGATTTTTTCAACTATTTCTGCTGTCTTCCCCCAGGCAATTACCTGATGCCATTGGGTGTCTTCCACACGCTCGCCTTTCTGATTATAATAATAGCTGTTGGTAGCAATTGAAAAACGCGCCATTTTACGCGCTTTGTCAAAGCTCTTGATTTCTGGATCGATGCCTGCACGGCCGATCAGTTGCACGGTGTTGTTTAATGTTGTCATGATAGTAAAGTATTTAGTTAATAAAAAAGTTTTAAGGTTTGTGAATGAACGATGAGGCAAAATTACAGCGGCCTGATCCGCAGAGTCGTATAATTACCGAGTACATACGGATATAATCGTTTGTAACCGTTTGTCAGCGTTTATATTGTTGTTAATAAGCGTCTTAAAAGATAAACAAAAACAAAGAAAAATTAAAAAAATCAAATAGTAAACTAACCAGCATGAGTTTTGGTCTGTTACAACAACAAAAAAGAGGCCTTCTTTTCAGAAAGCCTCTTTTTTGTTGAATTAATATTTCAATTAATTCCTATAATTCCACGTTTAACGTATAATCATCAAACGTTTGGTAGCAACACCACTTTCAGTATTGATACGTACCATATAAACACCTGCTTCGAAGGATGCAACGTTGAACTGTGTTCTTACATTGTCGATCTCTGCATCGTAAACAACTTGTCCTACTGCATTGATTACAGTGATGCGGTTCATACCGGCAGCTTCAATGGTTACCATGTCTGTAGCCGGGTTCGGGAACATGCGGGCTTCAGTAGCACCGAGTTCGCTTGATCCGGTGATTACTTCAATACAAGCTTCATTGGAAGGTTCTGACTCTCCACAGAATTCATACTCGGCGGTTACAGTATAACAGAAGTTTGCGGCAACAGCTTCTTCGTAGGTGTAGGTGTTATCGGGCCACAGGGCTTCGATCAATTCACCATTCTTGTAGATGTTGAAACCAACAAATGATCTGATGCTTTGTGCTTGACTGTTCCATGCGGGGGTTCCGGTGTTAACTGGAGCTTCGGCATAGGTCATTGTAAAGGTGATGTCTGTTTGTGCTTGAGCTTCGTTAGCAGGCACTGTAGCGGCATTTACTGCTGTCGATTTTACTGCTCCTGCTACGCCCATGGCTCTGATCATGGCATTGACATTGAAGTCGTAGGTTTCCCATGTTTCCCAGCCTCCGGCTGTATAATCGCCTACAAAGTAATGGGTGTTGGGCACGAAATCGTAAGGTGCGCCTGTACCATCATCTGTTCCGATGCCTACAAAGCCATTATAGGCTACGCCAAGGAAGAATCCGCCATCTGCCGCAATTGATGTGGGGAACTCATACATATTCCATACGCCATCAGTATTGCTTACTGATTCCGTAAAGAGCACATTGTTGCCATCTGGCACGCCAGAAGCGTCTAATCCAAATACATAGATTTGAATTGTTGCGTGTGGTCCACCACCAGTAGGATCATCGCTCAGCAACCAACTCATTTCGGTGAGTTCTGCGGCTGCATCGTGTTTATTGCCTAATACGGTATTCAGTGTTCCTGCTGAAGAGCCCAATTGAGCAAGTCTGGTTCCATCATCATAACGGTATTCCTGACTTACATTTTCGTTCCAGGTGAGCTGGATTTGTTGTGGACCGGGATCAGTTGAAATGTTTTCAACAACCAGATTCACTGGGGCATCGCAGCTTTCGAGCAGTGAGACTTCTACACAAGCTTCGGTACATGATTCAGCACCACTTTCGTAAACATAGGTTACGCAGTAGTTGTATGCACCTGGCTCAACTTCCATGTCCAAATAGAAGGTATCCTGAACCAATTCTGCAATCAGCATGCCATCACGATAAACATTTGCTCCAACGAATGGATCAACATCGCGGCTGCTAACAGCATTTTGAGTGATTACAGGAGCTTCAACAACTGGATTAACAGCTGATTTGGCTTGTGCTGCAGGGGCTTCAACATAGTCGAAGTTGACTGGTGTAGCTCTTACAGAACCATAGGCGGTGTAGATGTACATTTCCATCAGGAAGTTACCAATTGTTGAAGCACCGATAGCGTTGGGATCTGATAGATCTCCATAGATCGATCCTTGTGGATTAGTAGCATCATCTGATGAAAGGTCTGGATAGGCATCTGTCGGGCTGTTGCTCAATGGCTCCATCAACAGGGCTAC
>Ga0100391_1000098_pt1 | contig 103593 bp, 88 predicted proteins | sample CryGeymeta201515_FD_81541 | JGI IMG/M metagenome (GOLD analysis project Ga0100391, IMG submission 81541) | Groundwater microbial communities from Crystal Geyser aquifers in Utah, USA - Crystal Geyser metaG 2015-15 | ecosystem: Environmental > Aquatic > Deep subsurface > Groundwater | place...
ATAATCTCCATAATATGTTTGTTGAATACTAAAAACACTTCAAACATAGAGATTATTACCTTTTTTTGTATACTAAATTTTCACTTTCGAAAAACCCTGCCATTCGGCAGGGCTATTTTATATTAAAAATACACCTTAATCTAGTTGTCATTTATAAAATACATATATATTTTATTTTTCTAAACTAGCTTGTACCAGCCCAACAAAGAGTGGATGAGGAGTACTCAGGCGAGATTGTAGTTCGGGATGTGCTTGCGTAGCTACGAAAAACGGGTGATCAGAGTATTCTATATATTCTACTAACTTACCATCTGGAGACATTCATGATAGTGTCAGTCAATTTTTTTGTAATGTTTGGTGGTAGAAAGGATTGACTTCATATCTATGTCTGTGACGTTCATTGATAATCATGGTATCATCGTCCTGAGTCTTGTATGAACTATGTACAAAGTATGGCGCATTGTATAATATGTGTACTTTTGTTCATGTGAGGATATGTGCAGGGTAGTGTCATAGTCTCATCGTTCATCATAGTTTTTGGAGGTCTTGTTGGTCTTGCATGATAGTGATCACCGGGTGCGTTGTTTTTGTCGTACATTCTGTTGAATGTGCATCAGCAAGTCAACATTCGAAACGCGCGTGTCAAATAACCGCGATTTGAAGTCAGAGACAAATTCCTAGATATGGAATCTTGTGTACGCGAGCGTAGCGAGCTATATTGATTTTTCATTCGACTCATCTCGTTCAAAATCATCACGGAACAATGATACCGTCAATGTTATTTTTTTGAAGAAATTCTTTGATGTCGTTTTCTTGATCTTCTCATTCAAAACTTGCTGTATCCATCCAAACGATGTTTGTTTTGCTGTCGCAATATGATCCTGCATGGCGTAGCGCTTCTACGACAGAAATATACGAATCATCAAGCGATGTGTATTTTCAAGCTATAGCAATGGTTGTTGTTTTGGCTGGATGGAGGAGTGATTGTACTCTTTTGTTTCGATTGTCCAAATCAACAACTTTGTTTGTTCAACCAAAAAGCTGATCTTCAATAAGTTGCATCATTCATTGTTTGTGGAAAGCTTCTGGTACACTATAGATGCTTTTTTCGTCACAAGCTTGTATGATATGGTCTTGTGGGAGATCACAGAAGTTTGCGATTTTTTGTAAGACGCTGTCTTCGGCTTTTTGAGGAGTTCTACAGACCAATATGTCCGCATGAACTCAAACTTCTCTCAATTTGACAACAGAATGTTGAATTGCTTTTGTTTTCATTTCTCAAGATGTTGTTACTTGCAAGATTGGTACAACATGAACAAAACATATATTTTGTTTGCCGATGTCTCATCTCAATTGTCTCATTGTCTCCAAAAAATGAGGTCATTCAATATCTCACACCGTTCATCCAATTTCTACAATAGTAAGATCGTGTCAGTCAGATATTTTTTTTATTCTATCTTTGATTTCGTCTGTAACATGAGGAATAACCTGTACAGTTTGTCACAAATAGTCTCAAGCTCTTTCTTTTGTGATGACGCTTTGATAAATTTGTCATGTTGTGACGCTACTTTGTCTATCCAAGTCTTTGTCTATAAATCTTTCATAATGTCATAAGTCTAAGTCTGTTTCAAATCAATCTTTGGTAACAAATGTCTCGCCGTGTTCATATGGAGACATCGTTCAAGCATCTATTTGCAAATACGGGTCCAATTTCATCATTGTTACTGTGTATCATGCACTCACAAAGAGCCTTCAAATACTTGCAGCGGTAATTCATTTTCACAATCAAGACATAACTCATCATGTCACACATATAATTTTCATACTCTCAAAAAAATATAAAATCTGACCAAGATGTATTGTCATATTGTATAGTAGATCAATGCTAGATTGCAAGTCTAGCTCTTCTTGATTTTGTATCAATGAAAATATATAACAAAGGTGTAACTTTATTTTTCTTCTGCATATTTGATGAAATTTATTATTCCTATTTTGCTTATAATTATTCCTACAATTTGATTTGTCTTTGGAGAGTGAGCATGATTATTGGTTGGGTTGTTTGTTGATGTTGTAGTTGGTTCTTTATCTATGAAAATAGTAAAACCAAATACAGTAAGGACAGTTGAGTTTTTGTGAAAATTTAACCGTGTCTTGAGACCGTGATTTCACTTTGTTATACCATTTGTGGAACGAACAAAGCTCCAATATCTTTATAAAAGAAACTTTAGTGTCAAAGTAGAATGAGTAACATCTGACAATGTAACATCATATATCGGTTTGAATGTTATTAGTTTTGTACAAGACGATTGAGATGATACAACTGATGGTAATATTTACAAATCAATCTATAGTATCGATGATTCTACAACTATGATGAAAGCAACAATTGATGAACAATTGAGATGAATGATAGTACAGTTTGATCACAAAGAAATTTTTGGAAAAAGACAAGAAATTGGTGAAGAAATTGAACAAAATTTGAGAGTTAAACTTAAGTCATTTGGGTTTACTTTGGATTCTATCCAAGTAAGAGATGTTAGTTTGGATACTTCTGTTATGGAAGCAATGAACAAAGTTGTTGAGTCTCTCAAACTAAAAGAAGCTGCATACAACGAAGCAGATGCAGAAAAAATCAAGAAAGTGAAATCAGCAGAAGCTGATAGAGAAGCTAAGACATTGATATGAGAAGGTATGGCGTTGCAAAGAGAAGCTATTGCAAAATGATTCAAAGAATCTATCCATAAAATCAAAGAATCTGATCCTGAATTGAACGGAAGAGTAGTATTGGACTTTTTGTTGGCAAGTGCAAGAATCGAAACATTAGAAAAAATATGAACAGATTGAAACGCAAAAGTTATTTATGTTAACGAAAACCTAGAAGGAAAAACAGCATCTATGATCCAATGAGAGTAGTGTTCTGCATGTGTATGTAGTAAAATATTGTACTTTTTTGCATAATCGACTTGATATATGTATACTATATAAAATTTATATTTTTGTATATATCTATGACAAAAAAACACCATTCAGAACAAAAAGAACACAATAACAAAGAACACGACAAAAATGAACAGACTGAAAAAACAGCGATTGGAACATCAGACCCAAAGGTAACAAACACTCAAGAATCCGACTCAAAAGAGGAGTCTGCACCCGAATCAGATGCTACAACTTCTTGAGAGTCAGTTAGTTCTTTTCAAGTACAATGACATAAGCTTGTTGATACAGTCAAAGAACTTTTGAAGAAATGACATGCAAGAAAAATAGTCATCAAAGATGGGGAGAACAATGTTGTTCTTAGTATACCAATGACAGTATGAGTTGTGGCTGTTGTGTTGTGACCAATTGTTGCAATACTTGCAGCTGTAGCTTCTTTTGTTGCAAAGTATACTATAGAAATTACGAAGCCTGCGTGAGAAACGACACAAGAGTCTGATAGTGAGCCAAAAGACTCATAATAAAAAGAAAACCTTCTATTATACTAATCAGTTATCCTTGTTTTTGGATAACTGTTTTTTTATACTTATAAAAATTCTCTCAGATTTTACATTTATACAAAACTATGAAAGCAATCATCCCAGTAGCTTGATACGCCACGAGACTTTTCCCTTTGACAGAAAACTTTCCCAAAGCATTGTTGGAAGTATGAAGCAAAACTATGTTAGATAGAGTTGTTGAGAAAGTATGTGCTTTGTGAATCACTGATATCACACTCGTGAGCAATACGAAGTACTTTGATCATTTTCAAAAGCGAGCTGATTCTTCATCGTTTGCTGGTGTTACTCTTCATGTGCTTAATGATTGAACATTGTCTAATGCTGATAGGTTGTGAGCTATTTGAGATATCATGTTTGCTCTCCAAGATCAACATATAAACGAAGATATCTTGGTGATCGGTGGTGATAATTTGTTGTGATTTGAGCTTACTGATGCGTATGCTCTTTTCCAAAAAACGTCTTCGCCTACAATTATTGCTCACGATGTCCAATCTTTGGATTTGGCCAAAAAATACGGTATTGTTTCTGTTGATCAAGACAACCGTGTCACTGCATTTATAGAAAAACCACAAAACCCTACGTCAACTCTTGCCGCTATCTGTTGTTATTTCTACCCCAAATCTACATTGCCTCTATTTTCAACATACCAAGAACATTGAAAAAAAATATCTGACCCGGTGCTCGCCCAAAAACGAATGGACGCCCCGTGAAATTTCCCCGCACGACTTATCGATCAATGATATGATGTCTATGCACAATCTCATAGTGAAAGTCGATACGATGTATGAAGTCATGAAGCGTTAGAGGAAGCTAGAAGTGAGTTTGGTGAGTAGAGAGTTTTTTTATAATTACCCACCCTTGACCCCTCCCTAAAATAGGGAGGGAAAATAGCGATTGAAAGTCTCCCCTATTTTAGGGGAGGTCGGAGGGGTAAAAGTTATTTAGTGAAAGTACTATCGGGAAAAAAATTGAATACAAAAAAAAAGATAAGTGCCCTTAGGTAGTTAGCCGTTCGGTCCTTATCTCGTCGTGATACAAGATTCTTATAATAAAAAACGAAGAAATTTATAATAATATTGAACTTGTATTACAAACTATAAAAAACAATCTTTAAGATTTTAACTTTTTTTAGCGTTGATATGTTTATTTTGCTTACTTCTTAGCAACCCTTTTTTTGGGTTTTTTTTCTTTTGAAGCTTTTTCTAATTCTTTGTCTTCTTGTGTTTGTTTGTCAAAATTCATAAACTTGTTTTTCAAATATGGTTTTTTGGTGAGTAATGTATCAATACTATTGATCAAGACGTTATAATCTCAAGACTTTGGATACACATACGTGATAGGATCTACGAGTCATGTTGGTCTGATGATTTGTTCTACAATATTCCCCGAAATTTTCTTTTCATACGGAGCGGGTGTTGCAGAAACGAAGAGAGATTGACATCACTTTTTGGGTAGATTGGCATAGAGTTCCTCAATATCAACATGGTCTCATCTAAAGATGTCTGCATTTGTATCAATGTCTGTACTACTATTGATGTTTTGTTCTTGAAATTTTTCGTAATGTTTGCTTAGTTTATATGGTCGATTGACGGTTTGACAAAATTCATCAAAACGAATCGGTCTGTGGTCTATTGCTGATGGCAAACGAAATCCGTGATTGATAAGATTGATTTTTCTTGCACGATCAGCTGTAGGCATAGCTTGGATTTGGGGTATTGTCATGTGAGATTCGTCAATAATCAAGAGCATATCCTCAGGATAATAATTGAGAATCGTGTTTGGTGTTTCTCCTGGTTTTTTGGTATCAAAGTATGGAGAGTAGTTTTCGATACCATTTACAAATCATGTTTCACGAATCATTCTCACATCGTATTGAATTCTTTTTTCTATTCTATGTGCTTGCAAAATCATATTTCTTTGATCAAATTCTTTTTTTCTAATATCCATTTCTTTTGTGATGTTTTGTAATATATCTTCTACGTCACTATTGTCTTGGAGATATTGTGTTGCAGGCCGGATAACGAGTTTATCCAATGTTCATAAGTCTCTAAATGTTAGTCCGTCTTTTTTTTCAATAAATTCCAACGTATCTTCATTAAAATAAAGTCTATACATCACACTTTCGATACTACTATAAATATCAACTTGCTCTCCCTTAAAATCAAACATTCAAGGTTCAACTTTTGATTGTACTGGTTGATATTGCATTTTTATTAGTTTTTTTTTGAGTTCTCTATACTCATAATCTTCTCATTTTTTGAGTTCCAAAGACATATCCATAAAAAATTCTTTCTGACCCAAACCATATAATGCAGAGGCAGAAGCGACAACTATTACGTCTTTTCTAGTGAGGAGCGATGCCATTGTAGCAAGTCTGTACATTTGTATTTCTTGATTTATAGTCGCTTCTTTTTCGATGTACATATCTTGTTGTGGTAGATATGACTCAGGTTGGTAGTAATCAAAATACGATATAAAATAGTGAACCGCATTTTTTGGAAAAAAGTGTTTAAATTCAGTAGCTAATTGTGCAGCAAGTGTTTTGTTGTGAGAAATGATGAGCGTAGGTTTTTGTAGTTTTTGAATGATATTTGCCATGGTAAATGTTTTACCAGTTCCAGTTGCTCACAATAGTGTTTGAAGTTTTTCTCCTCTTTCAAAATTTTCCAAAATTTGTCTGATCGCCTCTGGCTGATCTCAAGCAGGTTTGTAATCTGATTGTAATTCGAAAAGTGGCATACCTTGTCTGTGCATGATAAATGATGACATAAGTATACAAGACTTACACCATAAATCAACCACAAGGAATACAACTTGACACGCATGATTACTTTTGGATATTTTGTGAATCTCGTCTAGCCAAAAAGTCTCTTTTTCGCTTACCTATGACAAGCGGATCAGTAACAATGATTCAAATTTCTCTATTGTTGTCCAAAGAATTTTGCGACATATTCATACTTCAAATAAGCAAATACGTATCATCAATGAGTATGGTTTTACTATGGATGTATGGCTTTTTGAGGAGATGTACAATATACGGTCACAAATAATCTTGTGTATCTTTGTTTGTTGTTGTATCTGGCAAAAGGATACGAATATCACGGTCTGTATTTGACACAATAGATTGTCTAATTCACGTGTCAGAAACATACTGTTGGTACATCCGAATGGATGTTTTTGCTTGACGAAGCATATGCATGATTCCAGATCTACAATTGATCGGACATACAAGAAGATTTGGGTGTATATCGTCGACATCTATAGTTTTTCATGATCGGTCAGCTGCAAACATAGTCTCTAGACTTTGTAATATTCATGTATTATGACCAACAAAAAAATGCTCTATGTTTTTTTCAAATGATGAATGTGTGAGGTTTGCTGTCTGAATAACAAATGTAGTATCATCAAAAAAAGTCTTTGCATGTGTATAATTGACTCATAGTTTTTTGTCGTTTTGAAACTGAATATTGTTTCCTGATATTTCTTGTGTTGTTTTTTTGAAATCGTTACCATATTGTTGATATTTTTTGTCTTCTAGTATGATGTTAACTTTTTTGGATGTGCCGTTGAATGTAGGCGTACGATCATTGAGAAACTTTTTTGTTTCTTTGTTTGTTATGTCATATATTCGTCCAAAAAAATAAGGTGAGTCTTCAAAGTATGATTGTCGTTCAAAAACTAAGTCTTTTTGTGGAGAAATAAGTAATTCTCATGTTATTTGTTGTCGTAGATTTTGAGTAGTTTCGTACGAAACTATCTGTGTGTTTTTTGGAATGTCTTTCCCTATCTCTATCTGTATGAGTCCATAATATTCTCATATCACTGAAAGAGCAATAATCAAAAGAGTAATTCCTAGATTAATAAGTTTTTTTTTGAGAGACTTTGGTAGTTGGAAGAACGTACGCATATTTTACGGTATCTAAAAATGTTATCTGATCGTATCGTAGGAGATACTACATACAATACAAGTCAGATATATATTTTTTCATACTTTTTTCATACATACTTTGTTTCTATTCGTTTATTAGTTCGTGTCCTACTAGGAAACTTGCAACTTCTTTAAATACTCTTCATGCAGTTTGTCATCACCGTTGACTAGATCTTGGGCGACGTACTTGTACGATAACTACGTATTTTGGGTTGTCTTTTGTTATAATTCAGACATACGAACCATTTGTTCGTCATTCTCATTCTCTATATTCTCATTTGTACACGAGAGCAGCTGTTCAACTCTTTCACCCAAGACTATACCCAGAGATTGATACAAATTCTGCATTTCATTCTGTATTTGCAACTTCTACCAATGTTGAGGCTATTTTTTCTGTAATATCTGGAGAAAAAACTTGCCTGACTATTTTTTTTGAGTTTTGGAAACATACTTCGGTATTTGGGTTACATATTTTGTCAATAACTGTTGGTTTGAGGAGTTCTCAATTGTTTATCATAGCTCAATATGCTACAGCCATTTGGATAGGAGTTACGAGTAATCATAATCAAAAACTATTATTCAAAAACCTTGCAGTAGAAACCGTACTTACTGATTCTACAAATCATTCGTCTTCTCATGCTAATTCAATATTAGTCAATCAACCAAATCATAACTTTTCTAGATAGTTATAAAAAACATATCTTGTTATTCTTTGTACAATTCTCACAATTCCGACATTACAAGAATGTTCCATTGCATACAAAAATGTATGTGTTCCTTGGCATTTCGTACTTGCGTTTTTGATTGTATATGAATCAATTTTGATGAAATTGTCTGGATCTTCATAAAACTCAAATCTATTTATTTCTTTGGTGTCAAGTCATATTCCATATGTGATGGTTTTGAAGATACTTCAAGGGTCATATGGATAACTTATATTTTTATCTACAAAAACACTCGGTCAATATGTATTTTGAAAAATATATTTTGGCACTATCGCCTTATACCTTTCATCTTTTTTGGTTATGTCGGTAACAACGTCTCATGTTTTCATATAGACGGGAATATCAGTTGTTGTTTCATCATCAATAACATATCTATAATCCAAACTCAATGGTTGTAACTCAAATGCATCTTGGTAGTTGTTTGGATTAAAGTTGGGGTACGTTACCGAACTTTTTATATGTCCAGAAAAAGGATCATACACAAGAACACTCACACTATCTGCTTTGAGAAGTACTTTGTAATCACGTGCTATTTTTTCTATTTCTCTTTGCATTGATGGATCTATTGTAAGATAGACATCAATACCATTTTCAACATCTTCAATTTCAAACTCGTTTGCTCATACATTTCACATCCATGACGATGAACGTCACTTGATACGACCATCGCGTCAGGCTAATATATCGTCAAAATATTCTTCTACTCAATAAAAGGCTCTCCCATCTCTATCTACATATCCCAAAATATGCGACATAAAGTCATTGTATGGATAGTATCTTTTAACGTATGATTCGAGTCATAAACCATGTAAAACTGGCACACTTGTTTCTTCGGTATATACGTATCCTTTTTGTGCTCTTTGGGTTTTTCGTTTGGAGTAGTTTTCATTTTTGAGTCTTTGCACTGTCTTTGCAATGAGTGGGTTCGCGTTTGCAATTATTCTTACGTATCTATTACTTTGTTGCGAAAGTATAGAGTCCATATTATCGACAATATCATCATATCAATAGGTAGTGAGTAATGTTGTAAGTTCATTTTTTACTTTTGCGGTATTTCAGATTTTTGCGTATTCTACATAAACATAGTTTTCACTTACTATCGAAATATAGTTAAAGTTTTTGGCTGCAAGTGCTTGCAAAAACTGTTTATTCTCAAAAAATCATAGATAATTGAATTCTTTGTTTCATCTAATAATCATCTCATCAAGTCTTTGTTTGATCAGTGTCATCGCTGTTTTTTGGTCAAACTCACTAAGTCTTTGTGTATATGTCGCGTTATATCACGACCAATCAAATGTATAAAAATTGTTACTAACAACACCACTACTATAATAAAAGATATCTGGACGAGATGGAAGTAATGTTTTTTTTGTAAATATTTCTACATTTTGCATACATTGGATCTCATCTGGCTGTTGAAATCAATATAATTTACATAAATGGTAGTACACAAGGGGAGTTAATTCTTCTAACATAGCTGTCTTATTTCTTGCAAACTCTGGATCAACGAACACATTATATAACGTGATATTCTCTGTCAGTTTAATTTTTTTTTCTGATTTATCTGTTACAAAGATATTTCACCTTTGTGCTTCCAATATTGTGTTTTGTGTATGCTGTTCTTGTAAGAGATAATCATATCAATCTGCCAAAATGACTTGTAAATAAAAAAGTCTTGATCCTAAGATAAAAAAAATTGCACCAAAAAACAAAAGTAATCAAAACTCTCTTGTCATTATTAAATCTTTAGTATTTTTATGTGTGCGGAGATAATGATATAGTTTCTTTGTTCCTGTTTTTATCAGCTTTTTGAACGAAAATCTTGAGGTCATATGGTGTGCGACAAGATAAATATGTCCTAGCAAAAGGGTAGTTTTTCGTAGCTGAATTGCAACAAAAGACATGTATATTTGGTGGACCAACAAAAAAAGTATGTAAAAATTTGCAAATATTATATTCTACTGTATAATGATATCGTACATAGAGTTCATCTCACAAACATTTATTTACTATTTATATAGAGTATGAAAAAGTTTTTCTTGTGAATGATGACTGCTGTCTTTGCTGTATTGGCGTTTACTGCAATCATTCCACAACCTGCGTTGGCACAATCTACGATTCCTCAAAGTCGAGATTGAGTAACGAACAATACTGCAGTTCAGTGATGAATGAACGTAGCGTGAGGTACTGATACTGACAAATGAGATAGTATTATACAAGTTATTAAGAACTTTATAAACTATGCGCTTGGGTTCTTGTGATTGATTGCATTGATAATGTTGCTCTACGGTTGATTTAAGATGGTTACTGCTGGATGAGAAGAAGAAGCGTATGAAGGTTGATTGAAGATATTGAAAAATGCTGCAATCGGTATCGCGTTTATATGAATCTCTCGGTTCTTGGTGACATTTATATTCTACGTATTCTCTCTTGTTACAAGATAGATATAGATAGTAAATAAATAAAAGACTGCAGTCATACTTACAATTTCAAAAAGGCTTCTCTGACGAGAGGAGTCTTTTTTTAATAAAAAATTTTGATAAAGTATAGTAGTGAACTATTTTTGTTGCTTATTATTCCTATTGATCCATATCTTGAATAAGTTTTTCCATATAGATAAGCTGATCGTTCTCGATAACTTTTTCTTTGGCTTCTTGTTCTCGTATTTTTTGGAGTGTAAATGCAGTTTGTCACATTCTTTCTTTGATGGTTATGTTGTTGATATCGTCTCCGTATTGCATAAGCGATCTATAAATATCTAACAATACTGTTTCTGGAATATTCTCTACTTTTTGTAAAAGGTCTAATATATCCTTGAAAAATCAAGTTTGTTCGTACACAGCAGTCAGCATTGTGGTAACTTTTTTTTTCTTGTCAGTAATACTAATTTTTTTGAAATCGTGTATAAGTTGATGAATGTTCATTATGATACAGTAAATGAAAATGGAAAAAAGGAACTAGTTTTTTCTTGATTTTGTTCTGTAAAGACTATCATGCAATAGAGTTTTTTTTGTCATGGAAAGTCTAGTAATGTATTTTCTTCTCAAATATCCAAGGTTCAAACTACATTTGTGATACTATTTGCTTTGATGAGTTCTCATTGCATACCAAGAGGGTAGACATAGTCTTTGTTTGCAACTGTTGCAAAGCAATACACATCTTCAATATCTGTGTGTGCTTTACTGTCAAAGTTTCTAATACTGACTTCAATTGTTAGTTTTGTATCATATAATCATGCTTTCATTTCACCATACAAAGAAACATCATGAACAACTAATCCTTGTTGTATTGTGTTAAAATATGTTTTGGTAAATAATTCTTTAATAGCTCATTTTATTTTAGAATTTGCTTGGACTTCTCATTTGTATAGATTTGTTAGATAATTCATATAGTCTAGTAAAAATATATTTTGTGGAGTAAGTTGTTTTTGTGAGAATAATCATTTTTTGATCGTTTGTAGTTGGATGAGAAATTTATTGATTGCAAATATGTGATCTTGTTGAGATTCTGATGCTTGTTCTTGTTTGTTTCGAACGCCATATAACATTGTGTTAATTCACTGCATTTGTTTTCGGTATTTTGGACATGTATCAATATAAACGTCATCGACAAAAAGGCAGTTTTGTTCCAAACTAGAAGGTTTTTCTTGAGAAAATAAGACAAGAGGAATACAAAATAGTACACCAATAATGAGATATATTTTTTGTTTCATACATGCATCTATACATAAAAGCTATTGCATGTATAGTCCTTTTGTCTAAAAAAATCAATAGATCCACCAAAATTTTTTGTTTGATTATTGATAATGTCTATATCTCCAAGAACATATTTACCTCAACTCAAAACAATTCGTACGTTTCAGTCGACAATATTTTCTCGATATGAAGAATACCAAAGATCTTTTCCCCGAAGAGAAGAGCCTACTCCATATAATGTGTTTTTGTCAGAGATTATGTCTCAACAAACACAAGTTGCTAGAGTAGTACCAAAGTTCCTTACATTCAAAAAAAAAGTACCTGACTTTGTTTCACTATCTCAACTAGATAATAAGACACTCTTGTCATTGCGGTCAGGATTGTGATTTAACGCAAGAGCACTCCGCATGCAACAATCAGCGACTATCATTGCGCAAAAATATAACTCAATCGTTCCAAAAGATCAGCAAGTACTTCTTTGATTGCCTTGAATTTGACCTTATACATCTGCTGCAATATTGGCGTTTGCCTATAATATTGATGTTCCTGTTGTGGATATAAACATAAAAAGAGTTCTTATTCATAGTTTTTGACTTACAAAAGACTTGTCTGACCGCGATGTTACTGCTTTGGCAGCTGCGTGTGTACCAACATGACAGTCTCGTGATCGACATAATGCGCTTATGGATTATGGGGCATTGGTACTTACATGATCCAAAACATGAATAACGTCTACAAAACAGTCAAAGTTTGTATGATCTAAAAGACAAGTAAGGTGAAACATTCTCAAATATCTGGTTGCTCATTGATCGACAGATGTAGACAAGCTACAAAAGTTATATCCTCACAAAGAATTTGATGCAATTGTGATGTGATTAGAAAAAGAATGATTTATTGTTCGCAAAGAGAATATATTGGCGTTGTAGGATACTTTTTTATATATTTTATGCTCTATGTTTTCTACTATCTCAACAATGTTTTTTGATCTCATGTAGTTTGATTGATTTACACGAAGCAAAATACGATTTCTTTTGTTGTTACTCGTTCCATGAATGGTAGCCAATGCAGTTCCTGTTTTATTGAGGTATGTTCCGTATTTGGGAATGCCAATTCATACAAGACTTTTTGGTAAAAATAAGACACGACGTTGATTTTTGGGAGCGGTGTTATTTGGTACTCTGACTATGATGGTGTTGTTTTTGACGTGAATTATCAGTCAGTCTAGTTTTTTTGTGTATTTGTATGGTGAGTCATTTGGTTCTTTATGAGATATTGTTGGTTTGGGTATAGTTGTTTCTGCTAGTGCTATTTTGTGAGATTTGATAGAATCGTTTATCAAAAGAAGACGTAATATTGCAAGTTGAGATGCTTTTGTACCTCGAGACCAAATTGATTACATTATTTGAATTATACTGTGAACTACGTTGTATTATGAGTGGACAGGAGTAGACATGTTGTTTGTTTTGCTAGTATGATGATTAATGAGTTTTTTCGCACATTTTAGTTCATATCTTATGGGTATTATAGACACCAAAAAGTAAGACTATGTCTTTTTTATTATTCGTGATATGTCTGGCTTTTTGACTTTGAATGTTGCAATCATACATCCTCACATACATGCCATACATGCTATAATTACAAATTCATTGTGCATAGAAAAAAATAAAATAATACTTACTCGAATAGCATTTGCAGTAGTAGGTATTCATTCGAAATATTCAACTTTTTTGTTGTTTTGTTCTATACTTACATTATAACGTCCAAGTCTTCGTGCACTACAGCACACAAACCAAAGACTTACTATTCAAAACAAGAATGTAATTTCTTGTCATAAAAATCCATATAATATACATACTGGTGCGATTCAAAAACACAAAAAATCTGCCAAAGAATCAAGTTGTTTTCAGATGTTTGATTCTTGTTTAAAATATCTAGCAACGTGTCAATCCAAAAAGTCTCACATCATAGCTAGAAGTAACGATCACGCACTTCGTACATACAATCATTCAAGTCATAGCCGAATTGAGATCAATCAAAAACATATATTTCAAAGAGTAATTATATTTGCTCGCGTCATTTTTTGGTTTATTGAGATAAAATTGTGTTTCTAATTGCTAGTATACTTTCTCAATCAGTTACATGTTGTCATATGCAACTATATCTACAGACTCATCAAATACAATCATATATGAAATTTTGGTCAGATAAACTCTTTTATACTGGTGTTTATAAAAAATGCAAACAGAATGCTTATTGCCTTTATGTATATGTACTAAATTATTTTGTTTTGTGTAACAGCTAAGTAGAAATGTCCGCTTTTTAGCAAAGTAGAAATGTCCGGTTTCGGACATTTTTTCGTAGTCGTCTATTTATGAGTATTTTCCTAAACAGAACTTATTTAGCCTATATAATACTTATTTTCTTTTTTTAGTCGAGTGTTTTTTTGTCATTCGATATGAAGTTTATAAAGAAACTGGAATATCGCTATACTGTACAAGATGCCGTTCTTCTTGAGGCTTCTTTATGTAAATCGCTTCATACTAGCCCTTCTTCTTGTAGTTGCATTTTAAAGTAATTATATCTTTTTTGCATTTTTTTTGAATTGTCATATCTTTCTTTGTCTCTTTTTTCTTTTTGTTTTCTTTTCGCTTCACTCTCTTTGGTATCTATTTCAGATACTATACGTAACGAGACTGGTTTATACTTAAGTTTTTCATGTTTTACTTCATTGCCTCTAAATAGTATTCTCATTATTCAATTAAATTGTTCTTCTATCTCTACTCTTAATTTTGGATAAAATCATATCTTTCCTTTGTATAACTGATAATATTCGGATTTATACGATATTGTGTAATCATTTGCTATCACCCTATTGCTATGTAGTGAGAAAATCCAATCTAATTGATTATTTTCTTCTTGAGTCAATTCTCTGTGTAAATCTAAACTTCAATTTGCTTCTTTTCAAAACTTCTCATTGAATAATGGCACAAATTCTTCTTCTAAATATTTATTTGCACTTTTTACATCATTAATCCCTAGTAATCTCATTTCTTTTATTAACCTATCTTGTAAGGTTTTGTTCTTTACTTCAACTCTTCATTTTGCTTGCGGTGAATGTGCTGATATTAATTTAATTCATACTTTAGCACAGCTTTTTCAAAATTCTGTTGGCGTATCGGGTTCATATGTTGCCTTATTATAGTTACTTTTATACGTACTAAACTTATCTAAATATATCTCTCTTGGCGCTCAGTACTTGCGTATATACTCTTTTCGAAAGACAAATACTGCCTTTTTTCATTCATTATCATCAAACTTTGCATACATTATTTTACTCGTCGCATCATCTACAGCTAACAATAAACAATCAACTTCTCAGCCATTTCTTTCTTCAAATCGCTTGTGATACGAACCATCAAATTGAATCATAGCTCACTGATTCGCTCTTCTTAGTCTTTTAATATATTGTTTGTAGTTTTTTCTCTCTTTTATTTGTCGAATACCTATTTTTCACATTATCCTTCTTACGGTTTCTACAGAAATCTTTATGTTGTGTATTTCTTCAAGTTTTTCTGTCATTAACGTTGGTCAAAAGTCGTAATATTGAGGTTCTAAACATATAGTTTCTATCTTTTTCTGCTTCTTTTCTGCTAATCTTCTATTTGATATTGTACCTCTTCATTGATGAATTAATCATTTTTCTCCATATTGTTGATAATTCTTCAAAATTCTTCTGAAGTGCCTTTCTCATACATCAATTATCTTGGCTGCTTCTTTTTGGGTTTTTATTTTTTTGTCTATATATCCTTGCAGTATTTTTCATCTATCTATCTCTTTTTGAGTCATCTGTAAATATTCGGTCATATATATAAAATTTAAGAGATAAATACCTTCTCTCTATTATACTTACAAACCGGACATTTCTATTTTGGAGAAACCGGACATTTTCATGTTGGTCCTACAAATTATTTTGTTTTGGTTGTATTCGGTTGGCAAAAATATAAACTGACTGTATGGGGATGTTCTTGGCTTCGATATAAGGGATTCATACTTACCATGTGCCATTGCTCGATGAGTGTACCGAGGATAAAATAATCACTCACGCAATCAATGCAAAATCTACTAAAACTATCTCTAGCTTAAGAGCAAGATTCGCTTACGCGGCTGCTTAGTTAGAGCCGACATCGTTCGGAAAACAACCTTGTGCATGATTTCTCCACAAATTGTAGAGGTGTAAACGAAGGAGACTAAGTGTGTCTTGAGATCTAAAATAAGCGAGTTTGTTTGTGAGCAGACCTGACGCCTTGATCTAGACCTAAAAGACTTTGGCAATTTCTCATAAACTATGATGGTAGATCATGTTAGTATGCCTTGTAGACACGGGTTCGAATCCCGTCATCTCCAAAATTTGAATTATATATTATATAATATAAGAAAAACTTCGTCATCAGAAATTTCGTTTATTTGTTTATAAAATTTTGACATGAAAAAGGTTATAATTTTTTGTTGTATTTTTCTCTCGGCAACGATCTTTATAGGTTGTAGTGATAAAAATACATCTACAGAAGAAATAGTATGAGACGTAGAAATTCCATATCAATTAGATTTGTCATCTGTTGCATATACTCCTGTAACTCCAGCTGATACTATTACAGTACAGTGAAAAGCTATAACAGTTGAAAATCGTTTGGAAATTTGAGATACAATAACAGATGTCGCTTTGGATCTACCTGTCTGAGAATTTGATCAAATCGAAACAACTACTGTATGAGCACTTACATGATATACTGTCATATATTCAGTTCCATCATTGGATACTCCTGTCTGTACATTGCAGACAAGACAAATTGATCTAGCATGAAAAGAACGACCTCTCCATAATTTTGTCATAGTGTCTCATGATACTCCTTTTGCTCTCAAGCGTTTCTCTACAGATAATAAGATATATAATGCCAAACCATTATCTGATAGTCGTAGAAAAGAATTTGCTCTAAGTAATGGATTATATATGAACGAATATAATTTGATGGCCCGTGCTATAATTATTGTTGATGATAATCTAGAAGTTTTGTATGTTGACTATGCCGATGAAGTTACAGATGCTGTTGATTTGCTAAATGCATTTGCTTTTTTGAAAGAGTTGCCGTAGATATTAGAAGTTTTTTACTTCAACTATCTAGGTTTAGAAAAATAGAGATATTCGACAAAGAGAGATGTGGATAGAAATATCTGTTTAGTCAGATAAGTTTTTTTTATCAAAATAATTGTCCTAGTGATTGAGCTGATAGTAATTTTTTATATGTACAATATCTTGGTCATTGTGGTTTCAGATGCTTATTTCCATCCAGTCAAATAGAGACTTTTAATTTATGAATAGAGCTAAAATATACTATATATTTATCAGTGTCATTATATTTCTCTATACTTTGTATTTTTCAATAGTGTGTTATTTGAGAAATAGGAGCCACTTGATATATTGCCAAATACTTAATTGAGTCAATCTTATCTTTACTAATTCTGATAGCCCATCGAGCTTTTTTTTCTAAAAAAGCAGATTTAAAACCATCTTCTTTTGCTGCACATACTAATGTATCTATAACTCATTGTTCACTACTAACTGAATTTGTTATTATATCTGTATTTTCTTCTCATAATATTCAATCAGTAATTTCAAATTGTTCTTCAATATTATATTCTATTTTTCTACGAATTGAAAAAATATCTTTGTAACTTGGATCAAGATTATCGTAATGAGTAAGTATTATTGATGCTAAGTCATATCCATCAACGAGTTTTATTGGCTTTAGTCATTCTTCTGTTGAACATTCAATAGCCGGTCATGTAAATGATGAAGTAGTAATAATACATCAATGTTCATCTGTTTTTAGTGTTCATCTTAGTTGTAATACAACATCATTGCTTATTTTTTGGGATTCATACCTTTTGGCTTGAATTTTTAACTGAATATTAGCTAATCAATCAGCATGTAATATTCCAACAATATCAACTCCCTTATCTCAAACATAAGGAGTCTCCTCAGCCTCAAATCAAATAAGAGTAAGTAGGTGCTTTATAAATATTTCAAATTCTTTTCAATCAAATTGTAACAAACCGTCAATAATACAATCTCTTACTCTCTGTGGCTTGTCTGCAGGTGTGTAATCGGACCCATCAATTAGGTTTTGTAATTCTTCTCAATATTTGTTCAAACTAAATATTGTTAAAGTTGCTCACAATGAATAACTTAGGTTTGTACTCATATCTCATTTTCTAATTATTTCAGAGAACCATGATATTTTTCTTCTATGTTTGTAATTTGTTAGTTCTTCGGAGTCATTATCAAAAAAATATTCTCAAGCTTTTCATACAAGATATTCTCAATCACCCAGTGGGCTAATGACTATATCTCACGTCTGAATCTCATTCGAGAAACGATACATCTGTCACGCTTGTATTCAAATTTTATTGTTGCTTATTTCACTATTAAATGTTTCTTTCAAACTCTCAACACTTTCATATTGAGAGAGATCTCCTGTATTGTATTCTTTGAATGAAATTGCTATCAAACCAGATTTTTTTGATCGATCAATAAATTTTGATCACGATCACATACGAACTAAATAATATCACATACAATTATATGTTTAAATAAAGAGATTTCATGTTTTTTATAGATTCATGGATACAAGGAATATAATTACTAACCATAGTTTCATTATTTTTCTTGCCAAAATGTTGTTTGTTGTCAAATATCATAACTTTTTGATAATCTATATTTTCTTTTCCAGTTCATCCATACCCTGAATGATTTCATTTTCTAATTTTCTTATATTAGCGATCAGTACCTTGGGATCTTGATAGACAGCTGATTCATACACTATTTTCTTGTATTTTGAAATACTTAGATCGTATTTGTTTTCTACAATTTCATCTTTTTTCACCCAAAACCATTTATCGTTTTTGCCTGGCTCTTGATCTAGTTTTTTTCCTAATACTATTTCTTTGTATTTCTCTATCAGATCTGGAATGTCATTATCAGAAATCTCGTTTCTCTTATCATCTAAACTATATCAATCTGCTTGGAGATCATAAAACCACACTTTGTTGGTTTCGTCTCATTTTGTAAAAATCAAAATAGCCGTACTAACTCCAGCATAAGGCTTGAAGACTCAACTAGGCAAAGAGATGACAGCACGTAATCCTGTATTTTCTACTAACAATTCTCTGATCTTTCTATGAGCATTTGACGAACCAAAAAGAACACCGTCAGGTATAATGACTCCACATTTTCATCAGATCATTAATTTCTGATAGATTAGTTCCAAGAAAAGAAGTTCTGTTTTTTTTGTAGACAAAGTAAACTCATCATGAATATCACTTGCATCAATACTTCACTTGAAAGGAGGATTTGCCAAAATCACATCAAATTCAGGACTATGGTCGTATCATTTTCATAACGTATCTGTGTATTTTACATTTGGGTTCGTTATTCCATGCATAATTCAGTTCATCGATGCGATTCTCACCATCGTACTATCAAAATCATATCAGTTGAGTGCTTCTGTTTTTAGCTTCTTTCGATCGTCCTCACTCAATAAGTTGGCAGAATAATGTTCTGTACCATAATCATCTTTTATTATTCCATCTTTGCTTGTGTTTTGTTTGATAATATATTTGTATGAATCAATAAGAAATCCAGCAGTTCCACAAGAAGGATCACAGATCTTATCATGTATCGTAGGATTTATGATTTCGACCATTGCCTGTATGATATGCCTTGGTGTTCTAAATTGTCAACTTTTACCAGCAGTTGAGAGTTCTCCAAGCAAGTATTCGTAAATATCTCCAGATGTGTCATCGTTTTGTTCTGTGATATGCAAGTTTTCTATTATCTTGACGGCAGTCACCAGCATACTTGGTTTTGGGATAAGAAACGAAGCATCTTTTAGGCTTCATGCAAATCCATCTCCATTATCAAGATTCTTGATAAAAGTAAAAACAACATCTCTCACAAAAGGAAACATCTCTTCTGGTATGAGTTGCGATCGATGAGATCGTCTCATTTTTTCTTTGTCATATGTTTTATTGTTGATTTCAATTTCTCCCGCAAACTGAGAAGTATATACAAAGCTAGAAAGTCTTTTTGCTTTGAGGATTCCTTGTTTATCTAACTCATCTAGTCTTTTCATAAAGATAAGATAAGAAATTTGTTCTATTGCAGTCAACGGATTTGAGATCCCTCCAGATCGGAAAGTATTTCGTAGTTCGTTGATTTGTGATTTAAGTTGTGGATCGAGCATATGATTAATAGTTACTTGCTAAAATTATATTTGCTTTTTTATACTATATTCATTATAATAACATTATCATCAATTTGGTGATTGAAACAGGGAGATATGCCATATGCCATATGCCATATGGCTTATCTGTTGCCGGAGCTTTCTTATTGAATTCTTGAGCTTATCAAGAATTTTTTTCTTATTAAAGAATTTGGTGCTTCGTTAAACTAAATGATAGTTAAGTGATTTTAGTAGTTGATTGAGCATATTATACACCGCTATGAAAATAAAATATTTTAAAGATTAGTTATTTACTGCCATTACTCTTCATTGTGAGTTTATTATCATAGCCTATGATAATAAAATTATATAGGTCTTATAAATACTTTCACGTCCATATCTTTACTTGTTTCTAGATCTGTTTCCATTCATCTAGGATTATGAACATATCATTCAGGATCATATACAAAACAGACTAACTTTTTACAATCTGGATGATTTTTGTATCTAACTATATCTATTATCAGTTGCTCTCATAGTTCTTTCGATTTCAAGCTTTTTCTTGTTTTTTTTACTTCAATCATTATTTCCTCATTTTTCAACAAAAAATCTGTTCTTGAATTGCCTCAAGCATAGCTTGGGCTATATTCCTCAGGACGAACATCATCAAAGTGTAATTTTAATAAGATATGCAAAAAATCTTGTACATCGTATTCATCATCTATATCTATTGTTGATCTATTACTATATCTAGTTCTTAATTGTCTAACTAGTGAGTGAAATTTATTACAAATATTTTCAAGTGTGATAAGTGCATCGCCTTCCTGTTTTTGATTTTCATAATTTACTTCTTCAATCTCATCTAGCATTCATTTCAAAAGCAACTCAGCTTGATCAAGTCACTGAATGTAAGGATTTTGATAATCATCCTCAGTCATACCACTGATAAGAAGACTACTAGAATATGATATATCATCAAAGTCTTTTTTATACGATGATTCATTACCAAAAATATTTTCTAATATTCTACTTGTCTTTTTTTCCCAAGCATAAAGTTGGGGAGACCCTCTTTTCATTCATTTCAATGTTTCTATCTCTGTTATTTGTTTTTGCAGTTTAACTTTATTACCCATATCGCACTTCAATTAAAAACTAAAACTCTCCTGCATCTGTTGATTATACAACTCTTCGAGGTCTTTCAATACTTCCTGATGTTTCGCTTTCTGTGCTTCGATATCGGTGATGATATCAGCGAATTTTTCTTGGAGAGAGAGCGGGGGAAGAGGGATATTTATTCATTTTAATGTAAAGATTTTTAGCTCTGCAAAAGTTGTTCATGATGCAATACTTCAATAACTAGAACGGAATATTTCTTTTAGTATGTTTTTCAAATATATACTATCTATATTAGTTTTATTTACGCTTATTCGTAATACACGACCATCTTTAAAGTAAAATGGACTATTATTTTCAACTCTAAATATTCTACCATCTGGACAAATAGAGGGCATCAGTAAATCTCATACTTTAGGAACTCCTCTTTCTTCTTTTAATCTTTTATAATGATCTTTAGTAATAAACAACGTAGGCATAATATCTTGGTTTGCACCAAGACGTCAAACTTCTGTTCACCTGTAAAAAGGAACTCAATATTCTACAAGATCGTCAACAAAAACACGCTTACTCGATCAAACGTCACAAATTTCACCTAATTTCTTCACCTCCCACCCCTTCTCATTCGTCACAGGATCACCAAACATCTCCAAGAACACACTCTTCGCAAGCTCATCGGTATGCTGTATGACTTGTTTTTTCTTTTCGATGAGAGACTGGATCTGGTCGAGCTTGTCGGCTATGGCGTGTTGGGTTGTGAGGTCGGGCAGGGGGATTTGGAGGGTTTTAAGATTCGACACAATGATCTGAGGTTGTGCACTACCAGAAATAACATTATTGAATGTTGTTCACACTAGAACGTAATACAAATATCTATTATCGATCTTTTCTTCTTTTTTATTAATTAATGCAATAGAATTTCATGTTACCCAACTTTGCTTTTCCGTCATATTTATGGCTCAGCATTTTGCTCCTCTACAACTAACTAGAACTACTGGAGTCTCGTACATATATTCATGGTAATATCATATTTTTCAATTTGCTCAAAAAACACTGTATCATGTGTCAGAAAGTTTATCCAAGGGGAGGTGCTTTCATTGTTTTAAATCGAATATTTCCCCCAATTTATATATCTTCATCTACTACCTACCAAAATAAAACTACAACTGAAACATCCCCACAAAGCTTTCCACTTTCTTCGCCTCTTGCTCTCCAAAGAGTTTGTCAAACGCACCCATCCCAAAGATCCCCTCAAACGTCGATGAATACAGATCGTCTGGATAGGTGAGAGTTTTGTTTTTGATGATGATACTTTTGAGCAAAATAAGAAATCTGACTTGATTGGACGTGAAGTTGTTGTCTTGGATAAACGTCTCAAAGATTTTGTTTACCTCTTCTTCTCGTCCTGGCATAGATCCTTTGCCTAGTGCTACTTTGACGAGTTGCTCAAATTCTGCTGTTGGTCTTCCATATGCTCTTCTGAGATTGCCTAGACTAAAATGAAATTCATCTTGTTTGACAAGATCTTCTATCTCTTTGATATCATCAGTTGTGACTTCTTGGTCTTGTATGATTTTTTGGATAGCCGGGAGACTCGACATCAATCCATCCAATTCATCGACAAACTCTCCTCGATATTTGTCAGATTCCATTTTTTTCCCTTCGCCATACTCTATCCATCTTCTTTCTATGATCTCATCGTCTCTATCCAATACGATTTGCTGAGGTTTATCAAATCTCTTGTATTTCATAAGTGAAGTAAACTCTCTTTGTAGCGTCTCTACAAAAGGAATTTCTGCATGCTCCCATGCTTCAGCTTTCAAAGATTGGTTGATAAGGTCTTCTTTTTCTTGGACTTTGGAGATATTGCGAGCGAGAGCATTGATATCTCAGGCTACAGATTTGATTATATCTTCTGTGTCTTCTCACTGAAGCATAAGCAAGATAAGTTTGTCTGTTTTGAGAAGAAATCTCAGTTCATTGACTGTGTATTTGTCATAATATCTGATAATGCTTGTCAGTTTGAGAAGCTCATCGTATGGATTGATTCCCATATTATCCCAGATATTGTTTTCTCTTATCTCTTTGATGATGTGTTGCTTTTCTAGGATCTCGTTATTTTCGATAGTAGCGATATAATTGACTATAGAGAGAAGCTCTTTTGCTACTTTATTTTTCTGAGTTTTCTTTTGGGCATTATCATAAAATTTACAAAGTTCTATCTTTTGCTCAAAGTACTTTTGTTGTAATGAAAGGGGTTTTTTTGCAGCTTCTTTGAAGCTATCAGTGTCGTCAAAATTGAGAGCGTGATCTATGATAAGAAAGTCTTTTTTGTCTTCTCCTGGTCCATAAAGATTTGGACAAAGTCTCGTTCATCTCCCCACCATTTGCCAAAACTTGGTTTCTGAAAAGATCTTTCTTGCAAAGACAAGATTAGAAACTTCAGGCACATCGACTCCGGTATCCAGCATATCGACAGAGATGGCGACTCTTTTTTTCTTTTCTTTTTTGAGTTTTTTGAAATCTTTGAGTATGTCATCAGCTTTTTCTACACTAGAAGTTATGACGACAGAAAAACCTGGAAGATTTGGGTATAGTTCTTCAAAAGTTTCTTGTAAGTTGTACGCGTGTTGTTGATTCATAGCAAAAAAGATACTTTTGGCTGGCAATCCATCTTCTATTTTGTTGGCTTTATCCATAAATTCTTTGACGATAGCTCTGTTTGTGTCTTTATTGTCAATTTGTTTTCCAATATCCGAACCCTCAATACTGAAAACTTCAGGATCTTCTCACTTTTCTATAAGTTCATTTCTTTTTTCTTCCATGACTTCTCGACCTCTGATTCATTGAATCTGGAGTTTTGTTCTTGCCATAAGCACTCAATAGGGAACAAGAAATCCATCTTTTACTGCTTCGTCCATCCCATAAAAATACGTTGGATCTTCTGTTCTACATCCAAATATCTTGTAGGTGTTTTTGTCTACGAATTGTGTGGGAGTTGCCGTGAGTCCGACTCTGATAGCATCAAAATGCTGGAGTATTGCATGCCAATCACCGTAGATACTTCTATGTACTTCATCGACAATTATCAGATCAAAATACCCACTTCCATACTGATCCAATAAATTGATCATTGTTTGATATGTTGCAGAGTACAGTCTAGCGGTTTTATCTGTTTCACCAGTAATGATTTTTGTTTTGGGTGTATCCTGGAAGTACTCCATGAAACCGCTATCATAGGCTTGATCTCTCAGTGCTGTTCTATCACATAGGAAAAGAATTTTTTGGGCATTATAGGTTTTGGAAAGGACATCTATTAGTCCCATCGCTGTTCTTGTTTTTCCTGTTCCTGTTGCCATCACAAGGAGAAACTGTCTTTTTCACATATCAATACCTTCGCATACTTTTTTGATAGCTTCTATTTGATAATATCTCCCACTAATGTCTGCATTGATTTGCTGGGATGTTGCAGGTCTACGGAGAGATCCAAGTTCTTTTCTTCTATGAAGTTCATCTATAGCAAAAAATGTCTCTACTTTTCTGAGAGGAGCATCAGTTATTGTATCTAGGAAGTGGATATCTTTTCCATTTGACAGAAAAACATAAGGGATACTTCATTGTTCTTGAGCTATTAGTTCTGCATATTCCCTCGCTTGATGTTCCCCATCTCTTGCGTTTCTACTAAATTTCTTTGCCTCAATCACAGCCAATACAGTACCATCAGTATCAAGTAAAGCATAATCTGCTTCTAGTGTCGAAGAGCCTTTTTTGATAGGATATTCTATTGCGACATGATTATGGTTTGTGATATTTCGTCCTTGAGCTTGTAGCTTTTTATCTATGTGTTTACGTGTTTCTTGTTCAAGCATAAAGACAAATATATCATAAATATACTTGTATATACTCTTTTCTTGTTATCTTTTCAATAAGTAATGAGATTTACATAGTTAGCATTACTTCTTTTGGACTTTGACCGTTCATACTTTTGTGAGGGAAATGGTTTCGACAATCGATTATCAAATCAAGTATGTTTTGTGAAGGATCAATATTGTGTTCTTGAAACATAGTCATCCATTCCGTTAGATATTCTTTGTGTCAAAGCCTTATATCTGGATTGCTATTGTATACCATCTCTTTGACATAAGCTACATCTATACCTAGCTGAGTAGATGTAAGAAAAATTTCCATTGCCAATACAACTTTTTCTGTCTCTTTTTCTAATCTGATTCTATATCTTCCACCGCATTCTTTTTCTAACTTTTTGAGTTGTTGGGTAAATTCTTTTGTCGGAATATGTAATTTTTCGAGTGTTTCTTTGATAATAGTACGCATGAGAGAGTAGTATAATATAAAGTCTTATTTTCACATATCACTAATTTTCTTTGCCTCTCTCTTTCCTGAAAGGTATGCTCATAATACTGTAGAGTGATGATCTTTGTGAGTTGCCTCACCCGCAAAGAAGATTTTATTATCAATAGATTCTGCTAAAGTATCATAATACTTATCTGTTGCACCAACTGGCACAAAGGAATAGGCTCAATAAGTATTTTCATCTAATGACCAGCGACTAATAGCATAATGAGTTGGTTGAGTAACAAGCTCTCCATATATTGCTCTCAATGATTTCATTGCTTCTGCTATTATTTCTTGATCAGTTTTTGTCTCAAGGTTTTTTGCATAGTCTCATCAATTAAAACCAATCAAAATAGGTATATTAGTATATTTATATGCATTGATCCAAAATGTTCGTGCTCATTCTGGATGATCTATATAGTTGATACTATCTCTTTCTTTATCTTTTTCTCGAAAGACAGTATCGAACTGTAAAACTGTTTTATTCAAAACTCCCATATCAAGTCAGGCGATAGCTTTTTTTTTATTTTCAGGCAACTCGGGAACAAATTGAATAACTCATTTTTTCAAAACACCTAATGGCACTGTAACAACGACATAATTAGCAAACATAACATCACCGCTATTATATTGAACTATAACACCAGTATTAGTATAATCAATTTTTGTCACACGACTTCCTGTTTGTATAGTTAAATCAGTTGCCATGTTTTCTGCTAATTGCACATATCCATGAACAAACGCATCATCTCACATAGCTTCTGATTCTTTTAGTATACTGAGTGTAGAAACATGTTTGGGATCAGCTGCTGTATCGTTGGTGATTTCTGTTTGTATCATTGATAAGAAAATTTTTCTCTCATGTGCATTGAGTTTTTGGGCATAATCGTACACATAGATATCTAAACTACTATCATTTTTTTCATCAGCTACTTCATCTATATAATCTCGGAAGGTATTGTAGATCGTTTTTGCGTCATTGAGTGATTGTTGAGATACTTGTTTTCCTGATATATATCATACAGAATCATCATAGTCGGTCATAGATGTTTTGATCGTATAATTATCAATTAAATCTTTGATTGGATTGTTTTCAATCCCATGAATTCGGCTCGCTCATAGATCTATTTGCACTCCACTAGATAATTGTGTGGTAAATAATCTACCACCTATACGAGGAGATGCTTCCAATATAGTCACATCATATCCTGCTTCTTGTAAGTCTTTTGCTGCTGTTATTCATGCCATTCCTGCTCAGACTACTATGACTGATTTAGAACTTGTATTAGGCATACTACTTTGTTGTATATTATTTGTTTCTTCAAATACTATATATCACATTCATCCCAATAGAATCAAAAGTATAATTAATCGTAGCTTTTTCATAACACAAAGTGGGTTAATAAATATAGAATAAACTTCGTCATCAGACAGAAGTTTTCTGTTAAATATTTTTTTCTTCTATCGGACTAGTAACAAAATCAATTATTTTCCAAAAAATTGGAATAAATATCAATCAAGAAAGAATCCAGATATGTGCACTAGGAGACAATCACCAATCTATGAGTAATGCTCACATTCCTAAAACAGGTAAAAGAAGCTGTGTTGTAACACTAGTTGAAGATTTGATAATAAAGTGACTTTCTCATACAACTTTTTCGAGTATAGCTATCAATATCATAATAGACATAGCCGTTATTGTAAGAATAGTAATTGGAAGTTGTACTCAGGTATCAAGGTTCTGCAATATAGTTACCATTAGCGCGCCTATAATTGTATAAGCAATAACCAACGGGAGATGAAGATACGCCCAGAGATATACTAATTCTTCTTTGAGTTTTGATCTACTTACAAAATCAAAATATAACCATCGGTGACCAAAGTTTAGCACCAATCCTCATCCTGCTACTCGAAGCATGTCAGATGAAATTGTTTGTAAATTTATACCAGAGACAACTGCTACTATAGCTTCTCCCAATACAATTATCACAAAAAGACCAAATCTTTCACTAAATTTTTCTGTTGCTACAGACGGTAGTGATGCTGCGTGTTTTCAATGAAAGAGTGGTAATACTAAATCTACTATCATCGATCAGACAAATACAATCGGTCTCAGTACAGTAGGGACGAAAAAACCAAGCAACGCTCATCATGCTGCTATAAAGTTTGATACAGCGTTCAATTTGTCTACTGTTTTGAATTTGTGTTCTGCGTCTTTGAGTGCTCGCATGTACATACAACCTAACAAAAATTTTGCTATTCAATAGAATCAAAAGAACCGCATTCACATGACTTGTAATCAGTCAGCTATTGATAAAGACATTCACCCTATCAAAAACATCATAACAAAGAAGAATATCCTTTTGGTTAGTCCTGTACATTCAAATCTCTCAAAAAAGTATGTGATACTAGACCATAATCGTCGTACAGTTGTTACTTGAATCACAAGTTGGTAAAATATTGTCCATGACCAATGATCTCACAAATGATGAGCAAATGTGTGAGCTATCAGTCCTATTGATGCGACAAAAAAGAGGTCAAAATACAGTTCAAGTCGTGTTGCTTTTCTTCCTTCTTCTTTGTCTTCTTTTCTTAGTTTTGGAGCTCAAAACAGTCTTTCTAGGTTTTTTTTGTACAGCATGTGTGGTAGTGAAACAAGAACTATAAAGTGTATATTTGACATTTATAGTAGTAAGAATGTTGGTTTATTCAATTGTTTTTTTGTGTAAAAAAGATGATATTATGAGAACATAGTTTTAAATAAATAATTTAATATGAAACTATCTAACGATTTTTAATTTTGTTACTTGTTGTTATGTTTCTTTATAGAAATTTTTACAAAAAAATATCCTCTTAACTTTTATTGTTCTAGATTTTATTATGTACGTAAGGTATCGAATTTATTATATCTTGTGGATGTGCGACTATATCTCCAGTCTTTTTTATGTAAAACCTGGCTGCTTCTTCCCTTAATTTTATTGCTTTAAAAATTGCATCTTTTGTTTTTATACCTTGTCAAATATAGCTTCATATAATTCATGCTAGTACATCTCAACTTCATGCAACTGTCATTTCTGGTACTCCATTTGTTTTCATTTCTCTATATTCTCATTCCGGTGATATTATTTTAGTATTATTAGATTTAATAACGAGTCGACTAGATAGATTTTGTGCTTCTTTAATGAGTTTTTTTTTAGGTGGAACTTTATTTCAAAAGTATTTGTCTGTTTCTTTTATATTCATTGTTATAACATGGGGAATGTTCTTAGGGTTATACTCTTTTTTTTTATGTATAAGTAATTCTATTAAATCTGCATCTATAACTAATTGTTTTGATGTATTATTTATTATTTCGAGAAAAAATTTAGATTTTTTTAAAATATTTTCCTCAATTCACATTCATAGTACCATTGTATTCGATTGCTCTAACAAATCTAGCACTTTTCTTGCTGAATCCATATTATATCAGCATATTTTTTTTATTTTAAATTTTCCAGAATTTGACTCTAAAATTGGTACTAATTCTTCTTTTACGCATGCAACAACTAAACCTGCTCATGCTCTCATAGCAGCTTCTGCACAATTTTTTACTGTGAAAGTTGTTCCTAAGCTACCTCCTAATATTAGAATTCTTCATCTATCTCGCTTTGAGATTGCTTCATTAGACTTTATATTTTCCATTTTATCTAAAAAAACTAAAACATTTTATCTATTTCATTGTATCGTTCAGGCATTTTAATAATAGCTATATCTTTTTCATTCTTTACATAGCTTTTTGTTAATCTAAAAGTTTGGACTATTTGTTCTTTATTGTTATTTAAAATTACCATATACAAATTAAGTATATTTCATAATAATAATTTAACTTTGTTTTTCTCTCGTTGAATTCTTTTTATATTATGTACTTCGTTAAAATCACTAGTATCTATAATTAGATCATGATTTTCATAAATATCATCCTGATTAAAAATATCTATTCATCGAGTTTTGTTAATTATTCTCCTTGAGACATTATCTTTTTCTGTTATCTTCTCTCATAAATTCTCCAGCTTTTCAGTTTTTGAAGACAAGTAAGCCCTGCAGGCTCTAGCTTGAACAGTAGACTGGAGATAAATTCTTAAAATATTCTCATCTAAAGCTTTTTGGTTATTTAGTAAAAATGGTGCAGTTAGCGTCTCTATTATATTTCATCTAGATTTAAGCACCTCAAGCATGTAATTATCTATACTTTTATCTAAGTTAGTGTTTTCTTCTCTTATTTTATTGAAATAATTCATTTTTTCTTTTAACCAAAAATGATCTTTTCTTTCTAAATCATCAATATCATGATGTCATAAAGTTATTCATCTATCTAATAGAGTCTCAGAAGCACTTAACCTTTGGATGTTTAAACTTTCTGCAATCCTTTTAGAGTGGTATGTTTTTCAACAACTAGTAAGTCAAGATATAGATATTGCTGGTACATTGTTTCATTTATTCATTTGCTTAAATTATTTTTTAAAAAATTCTTTTATGCTATTAATTCCATTTAATTTAGTTACCTCAAGTTGAGGAATTAAATCTGTATCTAAATTTGTCGGAATTGATTCTCTTTAAAAAAGATCTTTATATAGGTTTATTCAAGGAACGTCTAATATAATGTTTTCTGTTATTAATTGCTGTGGTTTTATATTTATTTTATTTTCTCTATCATTATTTATATTCGGCGATAAAATATGTGAAATATATCACTCTGATATACTTCATCATCATAAAATCTCAAATAGATTGTTTACGATGTACCTGTCGGCTTCATCCATTTTAAAAGTATTCATCTGTTTCTTTAGGATAGGTATCTCAAGCATAGATGGTTTTCTTATTCTAGTTAAACCTTCTCTTCAAATTACGTGTAATTTGCCATTAATGTTTTTTGCAAATACTCTATCATTTGAGATATATTCTGCATGTTGTAAATATAGCCCATGAAGCATTGTTGTTGTTTTTCAAGAGTTTGCCTCTCATGTTATTAGAAAACAATTCTCTTTTGTTTTAATTGAAGAAGCATGTAATAAAATATATGACTTATCGAATAATATTTTTTCAATACATGCTCTTATCGTCTGCTTAATAATTGTTAAATTAAGATTTTCATTTTCTCTTAATTCAATTGAGAAATGGTTTTCGTTTTTTATAATTTTTGAATTGTTAATTGATACTCAAATTAGTTCATTTTGTTGATTTTTTATTATATTTGTATGCTCTTGTTGGAAACTTAGCGCCGATGGTTCTAGAAAGTTGTTTTCAATATTTTTTTTTCATCAATAATTTATTGAGATATGAATATCTGCTTCAGTTTTTGTTTTACATATGTTTTCTTTAACTTTGTTTCAAAAATAACTCTTAATTTCTTTAAGTACTTTTTCATTTTTACATTCTATATGAATTTTTTCTATATGCTCAGAAGAAACTTTTATGTACATTTGGTATTAAAAAAATTAAAAATATTCTTTTAAGAACTTACTTAATCGTGGAGCTCTATATTCTTCAGGATTTGCAGGTAAGTCTTTTATTTTAAATCGTACTGCTTCTTGAAGTTCCTCAGGATCAAAATTAAATGAACTAATTTTTTCTTTTAATTTCAATAAAAATATATGCTTACACGTTTCCATAGGTTCATTGTGAATTATTCAAATCTTCTCAATTGAGTAAGACTCAGATGTTATTCCTGTTTCTTCATATACTTCTTGCCGTAAAGATTGATTAAATGTTTGTTCTTTGTTTACTTTACCTCCCGGTAAGCTAAGTTTTCATTTTTTACTTTCTGGACGGTTCAACCTTACTAAAAGTATTTCATCTTTATATGATATTATTGCATTTGTTGACACTTTTGCTTCTACATATTCTTTCTGTAATTCAATAGATTCAATGAGCTCATTGAAAATTTCTTTAGATAAAGATTTTTCAATTTTTTCAAGAAGCTTTTTATTTTGTATATAGCGCAATATGCTTTCTTGTTTATTATTCATTTTTATTTAATTAAAATAAAACGCACTATTTGAAAGTACTTTTAATTATTTCATATACCCATGATGATCTATAAAAGTTTGTATTATTTGGCAATGTTTTAACATTAAACCACTTTACATCACTTATTTCTTCAGTATTATAACTGAATTTTTCTATTTTATATTTTAACTTTACGAAGTATATATGCTTACAAGTTTGATTGGGTTTATTCTGTAGAATACCTTTTTTTTCAAATGAGTATTCTGTATGTTTTATTCAAGTTTCTTCTTTAATTTCTCTTTTAAGACAATCGTGAAAACTTTCTCATTTGTCTACTTTTCATCATGCAAAACCCCATTTTCATTCATTCTTTTTATTACTTGGTCATATTTGTACAAGTAACAAAGAATCACCAAATGTAATAATTGCGTTGGTTGATACTTTACAAGTAACATAAGAATTCATTGCTAAATCATTTTTATAAACTAAAGTTTTTGTATTAGGTAACTGTCAATCATAAGAAAATCAATATCGTTTTTTAAAAAAAATAAAATTGCATCTTCTATTGTTCAAACAATTGGTTCTCAGTTATCATTTAATGATGTGTTTAATAAAATTGGGACTCAAGTTATATTCTTAAATTCACTTATAAGTTTATGTAATTTTGGAGATGACTCTTTTGATACTGTTTGTATTCTTCAAGTTCAATCATGGTGTACTACGGCTGGTATATCTTTTTGTTTATCCTTTTTAATCATTTCAATTAGTAACATATATGGTGATAATATGTTTTTTTCAAAGTAATTTGAGACATCTTCTTCAAGTATTGCTGGTGCAAATGGTCTAAAATCTTCACGATGCTTAATTCTTGTGTTTATTTTATTCTTCATTTCTTTGTCTATTGGAGATGCTAGGATTGATCTATTTCATAATGCTCTTGGACCATATTCCTCTTTATCTTGAACCCACGCTATAATTTTATTTTGCGCTAAAATTTCAGAAGTTTCTTTGAAAATATTTTCACATTTTGTATATTTAATATTTTCTCAATATATTTTTAAATATTTCTCAATATCACTATTTTTTATATTTCTTCCTAAGTAAGGATTAAATAACTCTAGTTTTCTTTCCATATTTTGAATATGATGATTTATATATTGTCCTGCTCATAAACTTAATCAAGCGTCATTTGCCGCAGGTTGAATAAAAATATTCTCAACTTCTTGAAGATTCGCCAAATAACTATTCATTATTCAATTTAATGCAACACCTCATGCTAAACATAAGTTCGTACATTTAGTTTTTGCATAAATTGATTGGACCATGTGTTGTACTATTTCATTTGTCATTTTTTGTAAAGAGGCTACAATATCATAATGGATATTCTCTAGACTTTCATTGTTGGTTCTACGTTTTTTCTGAGTAATTTTTTCTATTAATACTATAATGTTTTCTTTATTAAAAAACTCTCTTCTATTATTTTGAGTATCTTTTTTGTCTCATAAATGAAAAATATAACCTCAATTTTTTTCCAATAATACGAATTCCATTAGGCTGTCATAATACCTGGGTGTTCATAGTGAGCTTAGTGCCATAGTCTTTCCTGAATATTGGTGTCAAGGAAACCCAACTATTGTATTCATTGCGTTTCGCCATCTTCACAGCGAATATTCCATTGGTATTTCTAGAACTTCTAAAATTTTGTTATTTTCTCAATATGCAATTTTACATGAAGCTCAGTCTCATTTCCCATCAATACTAATTATGTTTGAATATTTAAATTGGGATGAGTAAAAAGCTGACGCTAAATGTGCAGTATGGTGATCTACAATATATATATTCTTTTTAAATCATTCTAAATATTCTTTTATTTCTTTTCTTTTGTTTGAGACTTCAAATAAAAATTTATCAACTATCACTATTTCATCTACTTCTTTTAGATCTATTTTAATTTCTTTTAAGCAAGTAATAATATCCTGCACTGTATTAAATCATGAGTACTTTATCCTATTAATGCGTTCTAATTGTATTGCAATATCGACATTCGTATTGTTAAATACACTTACGTTTCCATCATGAAGAAATCATGCTAAGCAAACTTTTTTTATATAATCATATACAATATATTAAAATGTATGTCTTCAATTTATTTTATATTATGAATTATCTGCTGTTAAGTCAATATATTTTATGAATTTCATGTAAACATTTACTAAAAAGTAGATCTTAGTGCTTAAATTTTAATTTCTCTTTTTAATTGTTTTTTTTTACTTGATATTAATGTCATTAATTGGTATTAAGAATTACCTATACTTATCCTATTAAAATACTTTTATCCAAAAGTCGATTCTATATGCATCCATCTTCACATTCTGATTATCAAAAGCTATTTGCAATTTTTAGTGAAGAGCAACCTGATTTTATCAAGCCGTTTTTGGAAGCAGATGTTGTGTCTAGATTGGAACATATATCCCAAAGTTGTGGGTTAAATTATACAAAACTGTATGATTTTGTATTTGGACAAACTAGACTTGAACATAGTATTGGTGTCGCTTTGATTATTCGACATTTTACAAAAGACAAAAAAGCTACGTTAGCTTGATTGTTTCATGATATATCGCATTCAGTTTTTTCTCATGTTGGTGATTTTTTGCTCTGAGATGCTCAAAACCAAGAATCATCTGAACAACACACAACACATCTTTTACAAAATGATTATGTAATAACACATGAATTAGCAAAGTTGTGAATTTCGATACTAGAAGTTGATGATTATACGTTGTATCCTATTGCTGACAATGACTGACCACAACTTTCTGCAGATAGGTTGGAATATACGCTAAGTACTCCTATCGTGATGAATAGTCAGTCTTTGCAAGAGATTGCTGATATATACAACAATATAATTGTCTTGGAAAACGAACATGGTATAGATGAACTATGATTTACTTCACAAGCTATGGCTGAGAAACTGGCAATTATTTCTATACAAAACGATAGTTCTTGTTTTTCTAATCACAAAAGTGTTTTGTGAATGTCACTTATGGCAGACATGCTAAAGTATATGATGCGTCAAGATCTTGTAACTCATATGGATTTGTATACGTTACGTGACACTGATATTTTCGCTATTATCAGATCTGAGTGAGATGAGACACTCAAAACAATGCGAAAACAAATATCGACAATCTCTAGCTACAAAATATTTGAAAATAAACCTACAACGTCAAACTTTGTTGTACATGCTAGATGCAAAAAACGCTATATAGATCCTTTGGTCAAAACGCAACAGTGAGTACAAAGAATATCAGAATTATCTGACACATTCAAAGATCTGAGAGACACTCATCTTGCGGTAAGAGATGAACGAATTGCTACAGATTTTGTGTTTGGAAAGTAGAGTAGTTGTTCTGTGGTTTTACTAGCTGTTATTATTTAATATGTTGTTATTTATAAACTACGATTTTCATCAAAAACTTTAACAAAAAATTCTATAAAATAGTTGTTTAACTCTTCAAATGCTCATTGAGGTTGTGAAAATCTATGGTTTGCTCCTGCGACTATCTTGAGGGTGCAGTCTGTAATCAGTTGTTGTGTTTTGAGACTTTGTTGTACAGAAACAACTTGGTCTGCATCTCAATGTACAATCATGGTTGGAACGACAATTTGGTCTGCAAGTTTGTGTACATTATGAAACTGCATATCTTCATAAAATGAGTAGTATATTTTGTGAAATCAGTTGTTGTTTTCATACATAAAATATCATTTTTGTTTGTATTCTTGTATCCATTGATGTCCATATGTGTCTATTGTTTTTTGTACATAATCAGATACTGGGCATTTACAAAAAAGCCCACAAATTTTGTTTCACAAAATAGCACTTGCGTTGAGTGCTGAACATCACCCAAAACTTGATCATGCAAGTCAGATGTGTGAAAATCACATAGTTTGCAAGAGAGTATGTGCGTGAATGATGCTGTCTATTGCTTTTGAAAGAGTAATATCTGCAAATTCTCACTCACTCTCTCCATGTCCAAAAAAGTCAAAACGATAGAGTGCGAATCATTTCTGTAATAGACTTTTTTCTCGAGCAAGGTTTGTTTGAGAGTCTTTACTACTTCCAAATCAACTACAAGAAATAACAAGTGGCATCAAAACTCACTCTCTGGGTTTGGATAGTATTCACGATAATACATAGCCATCGGAGTCAGTAAAATTTATTTTTTGAGTAATCATTGTGCCAAAAATTTTGTAAAAAACTGGATCTTTTCGTCGTGGTTGTATGTGTCTTCTTGCCGTTGATGTAGTGAGTATAACCAACTGTATAGATGAACATATTCTTTTGTTTTTTCGTCAAATATTTGTGGGTAGTCGGTTTGTAGTTGTGCAACTAACATATTCATCAATTCTTGTTCATGTTTGTTGTGTGAAGCATATCGTTGTTGCTCCAAAATGAGGTGTCACTCGATACTAAGTTCTCACAAAAATCATTGCTCAAAATCTACCAACCCTGTCAGTTTCTCATCTTTTTGCAAAAAATTTTTGTGCCATATATCATTGTGTAATACTGTTTTTCAAACTGACAATGTGCTGTCTAGTTCGTGTCGATATCTTATGGCTTGATGTATGTCAACTGGTAGTGAGTGAGGGTTTTGTACTATGTTTTGCTCTTGTGCTTGCAGTTGTTTTTTTCGTGGAGAGTGTCTATGTATTGATTGTGCTGGTATCTGGTGAATTGTTTGTATGTTTTGGCTAATTGCTTGTACAAACTTTTGTTTTTGTAAAAGCGTCATTGTAGTTCGTTGTGTGAGTATGTCTGATGTTCATTGCCGTTTTTGTAATACTAGCAGTGTGTTGTTTTGTTCATAGACAAATGCATAAGGTCAAGGAAAATAATCTGACTCGATCAAGGATTGATAGCATATGTATTCATATTCTAGTGATTCTCTGTTTGGACTGTATTTGAAAACCATTTCATCTGTGACAAAAATACGATTGTCGGATGTGGATTCCAAGAGAGGAGTTGCGCTTTTGTATTGCTCATAGAATATTGTTTTTTGTGCTAGGGTTTTACATATGTCTAATGCTATTTTCATGTTATCTTTGTTTAGTTGGTCTAAAATTTAAAATAGTTTTTTTTGTTATAATCTGAGTATATTCTTATACTTAAGTATATATTTATTTTTGTTCAAAACGTATGGATTTTGTTGTATGAGATCAGTGTATTCAAAATGATATGATAAGTGAAGAGAAAAATGATGCATATTTGATGCAAAAAGTTTTGTATAAACAAAAAAAGATTTCTGAGCTGAAACAAAAATCTTTAGACTTTTTGAAAAAAGAAACTATTCAAGAAAAAGATACGAAAATAGTAAATTTATATTCAAAAATCGATTGATGTGAATAAATAAGCAGAGACATAGCAATGAGAATAAAAATATTCATCAAAAAACTGACCTAAACAAAAAATTATCTATGTTAGATGCTGACTATAATGTTCTCAAATTGGAGAGAAGGCAAAGAGTTGTTGAATTTTTGGAAAAAGAGAATCCTGAACTACAAAAAATAGTTGATGTGTGTTTGGATCCAAAATACAAATATGCAGATCCTCTTCAAAAAGCAAAATCTATACCTTATCTAAAGGTTAAATGAGACTATTTTAGATTTAAGGATATAGATATTGCAAATATAAAAAAAGGTTTATGATGAGAATGTGCTTCAAATACTATTATGATGTTACATGATCTCCAATTAAAATGAATAGGTATGAATAAATTCGATCTTAATTTTGCTGTATGACATGATAGTTCATGGTTTGCTTCTGAGTGATCAAAACATGTTTTTGCTTTGCTAAAAGTTTGATCGAAACAAATCATATTTGATCCGAGTTTCAAAGAAATTTCTTTTTTGGAAGAGTCATGATATGAGATTAATGATCTCGAAGAAGTTAATTTGGAACAAAGGTTTTCAGAAGAATCAAGTAAACTAGTAGATGAATCTCATAAAGTATGAAGTATGACTTTAGATTATGTCAATCAACAAATTTTTTGAGAGATAAAAGAATATCTTCCATTATGATTTATTGAAGATTGAGAATATTTAATTTTGTATTCGGTTGCTAAGGTAAACGAGAGCTTTCATACTATTGTCTTGTCTATTAGAGATGTTTTATGAAATGAGAATGTGTCTTTTTTGGATAAAGATTGAGAAAGTGTTCATCGAAAAGCTTTCGAAATAAACAAAAATGTAAATGATGTTTTAATCTGAATTTTGAGACATTTTGAGAAAAATTGAACGTTGAAATAAATATGGTTTTGTAAAGAATATTGCCTGACTGAAGTGATAATTCTTATTTTACATATTAAATATAGATTTCTTATCTTTTTTGACTTTAAATTTAAAATGTATTATACTTAATTAAACGATATATTTATATTTATTCTGATAATGAAGTTTTTTAATTTCCCTTTGTTTAAATGATTAAAGAATAATCAATCATGATCAAAATCTGATGTTTTAAATGAGAATAAAAATATTCATCAAAAAACTGACCTAAACAAAAAATTATCTATGTTAGATGCTGATTATAATGTTCTCAAATTGGAGAGAAGGCAAAGAGTTGTTGAATTTTTGGAAAAAGAGAATCCTGAGCTACAAAAAATAGTTGATGTATGTTTGGATCCAAAATATAAATATGCAGATCCTCTTCAAAAAGCAAAATCTATACCTTATCTAAAGGTTCAATGATCTTATTTTAGATTTAAAAATGTTGATTTTGAGAATATACAAAAAGGTTTATGATGAGAATGTGCTTCAAATGCTATTTTGATGTTACATGAGATAAGAAAACAATGATTTAATCTAGATAAATGTAATATAAAGTTTGTTGTATGACGTGATAATTGATGGTTTGCTTCTGAGTGATCGACACATATCTTTGCTACTGTGAGTGTGTGATTAGTGCAAATAGTACTTGATCCTAGTTTCAAAGAAGTGTCTTTTTTGGGAGAGTCATGATATGTAGTTTCTGATGAATTAGATATTATTTCAACTATTAATTATGATGAAGAGCATGTGCGTGAAATATGAGATATCACTCTAAAATGAGAAGAAAGAATAATGTTTAGCCATATAAAAGTATATCTTCCTTTGTGATTTCTGGAAGACTGAGAGTACTTGTTGTCTTATAGTGTCGCTAAAGTTGCTGATGATAACGTTAGAAAATCTTATTTTACTATTGTATTATCTGTAGCTGATATTTTATGAAATGATAATGTGTTTTTTTTGGATAAGACATGAGAAATTATACATCAAAATCTATCAAAAATCACATTAAAAAAAGAAATTATAGATGTTGTTATGAAAATTTTGAGAGATTTTGAAAAAAATTGAACTTTGAAATGATCTTAGTCTTGTAAAGAATATCGACTGACTGAAGTGTTGGTTACTCTATGCGAATTAGCGTATCTCTATGATTTTTATTTCTGTTAGTCTTTTTAGTACTTTTCAACCATTTCCTTAACCTTATCTAACAAAAATAAATGATGATCGTAGCATCATTCACCAAAACGTTTAGCTCATGTAGTATTTAGACTGTCTTTTATAGCTTGCACAGTCGTTCGTATAGGTTCAAATCAAATTTCATGTTCTTCCAGTCATGTTTCACGAGTTTTAAGAGATTTCATAATAATAAGATATGGATTGACTATTCATCTAAAGTGGTTCTTTTTTTTTGGATGGTAATATCTACTGTATAAAACATCAACAATTGGTTCTATTGAAGTGAAATCATAATATCATGTTTCTTCTTGTACTTCTCTTTTGGCGCAAATAATTGGATCTTCATTGCCGTTTTTTCATCAACATATGAGCCAGTAATCTCAAGGATTTTTCGTGTCATGAATACATCCAAACAAACCAGTATTAGGGTTGTATAATATCGCAGTGATTCAAGGAACTACAACTTCTCACTCTTGCTCTTTTTGTCCAAATTCTAGTATCTCGTGGTTAGTGTCAGTCATCTTTTTTTATTAAAAAGTAAATTAGGGCATTATAATTCTTGTGTTACTTTTTATATTATAATAGCTAAGAGTTAATAAACAATAGTATATTATATATTGAAAATTTTAATTATTATTCCTATAATACATATAAGTTTTTATCGAAAAAATAATGTAATTATGAATAATCATGTATACGAAATTCATACTGATCGTTTAATAATAAGATGTTACAAACCATCAGATGCTCTTTCTCTGAAAACAGCTATTGATCAAAGTCTTGATCATCTATTACCATGGATGCCATGGGCGAAAAATGAACCTGAAGAACTTTCTCAAAAAGTAGAAAGATTAAGAAAATACAGAGGTCAATTTGATTTGGACTTAAGTTATACCTACTGAATATTTGAAAAAGATAATAAAACTCTTGTATGATCTTCTTGATATCATAACAGTTCTGAAACCTGATCTTTGGAAATATGATACTGGATTAGATTGTCTCATATTGGTAAATGATTTGCTACTGAAGTAACAAAGGCGCTTACTAAAACTTGATTTGAGATGCTTTCGCTTGAGTGTATACATATTCACTGTGATTCGAAAAATGAAAGAAGTGCAAATATACCTCAAAAGTTATGATTTACTAAAGAAGCAACTCTCAAGGTCAATGAGAAAGACGATAACTGAAATAGAAAAGAAAAGCTTATTTGGAAAATGTTTTCTGAAACGTATCAAAAATGTCCGTTTGAAATAAGTCTTCGTTTTTATGATGAATGTTGAGATGAGATTTTTTCTTCGTAATGTGGTTTTGTTGTATTTCTAATTAGTCAATTTTTGTTTTTTGATGAAGTTGTAGTGCGGTGTTTTGAATATTTGTGACAATTTCTTGTGTTTGAGTTTTACTCAATGATTTTAAGAAGGTGCTAATTGCTAGTTGTAGAGAGCTATCGTATTCTTCTCATTTTTGTTTAACAGATTGTAGTTCTGCTTGAGTTGCTAAACCACGTACACATTTGACATATGTTTCTGATGAAACTAATTTTGCCTGTTGTCCTATTATTATATTGATTTGTTTTATAAGTTCTCAAAATGCAGGTAATTTTTCTTTTGTAGCTACTTTTCTGATCTCTTCATAAATTATATCGTAGCTTGCTTTGTATCAAGGGTTGAAATTTTGTGGAAGTCTATCATGAAATGAATGCTTTGTATATTCATTTCCATATGCATTTTTATATAAGTTAATGACTGCTTGTTGTTGTTGCTGGTGTATTGTTGTATACAAAAATCATTCCATACGCTGATGGAGCGTGACCAATGGTGCATGTTCTAAACTAGCAGCATCAGAGATAAATTCTTGTATATGTACACCGTTGTATGACTGTTGTTGATACTGTATTTTTTGATTTGGATTGTGTTTTTGATTGAGGATATGTAATGTTTCGTTTGCTATTACTGATTTCTTAAAATCAGATTCTTGTGTGTCGTATATGTTTTTTCGATAAAGTGCGTCATCTTGTATTTTTGCTTTATTGAGATACACACGTCATCACTGTGTCCTTGCTGCTCAAAGACGACTATCGTTAAACTCAAATACTTCAATTTGACTGAGTTAGTTTCAAATTTTTTTAGAAAAGAATTATCTGACACTGTCTCTGTTTGTTTCTCAATTTGTACGATCACTCATGCTACAGAGTTGCTTCTAACTTGATATAGAAAATAGTTGTTTTGTAGGAGGTCCTGTTGCACCAAAAAAAGTAATAGTGAATCTTCATATCTTGGATCTTGAGGACTTATATTTTGAAGGTGTGGAGGCAGTGGAGTATCTTTATATGTGTTTTGTAAGTAGTCACATAATTGTTTGTTGGTTTTGATGAGTTCTATTGTTTTGGTCAAATCATTCGAACTGTTTAGATATTGTTGATATGTTGTGATACGTTTTTGAATGTTCTCGTAGTCTCAAATTTGTTCAATAATTCAAGAAAGCTTGACAAGACTTTCTTTTGTAAGATCTTGTTCTTGTACCTCATGTCTTTCTAGATTCATGGTGTATATTATAAGTAAAGCAAATGACATATAGTATACTTCAATTGATTTTTTTGTCAAAAAAAAACTTACTTGCAATATTACCTTACAACCAGATCAATATCTTTATTTCTTAATGTCTTTTTTATTTGACGATTTTGAGCGAGATGTATCATGGCTTGTCAGATATTTACTGTTGTTGTTTTTGGAATCAAAAAAAGCACCGGTTTTAATATCGTATAAAGTATATTGACCCATCGAGTTTTGGATTTTACTCATTTTTGTGGTAAAATCACTCAAGGTCTAAATAAATATACGTCTTTGAATCCATGGTTTTTTATCAGGTTTTCTGTTTTTCATTTTATGTTTGCTCGAGCCATAGAACTATCTTCTGTTTCGTCCGTTCATTCTCCCGAAACATAGATAAAAACAGTTTGTTCTTTGTTGTCTAGTGTGTCTATGTATGATTTGACGCTTCCATATGTGATTTCTTCATATTTTTGTTTGCTCATTCACATTGAAGAAACACCCATACACCAAAAAACGGCATCTGATCATTGCACGTAATCAGCAATTGCTTCAAAGTTTGTAAAATCTTGATGCAAAATCTCGGTTATTTTAGTATGTTGTATATCTATTGGATTTCTGTTTATCAAAAGAATTTCTGTTATATTATTATCTTCGAGACACTCAAGCAAAACTCATTTTCCTACCATTCAGGTTGATCATGTAATTGTAACTTTCATTTTTTTATAATTTATAAAAACATTCATTTAGGACTGTCTTGTTGTAGTTTAATAAACTTATTCTCACTATGTATAAATTTTGGATCTAATTGTTTTAGGAGTTTTGGGTCGTTTTGGTATAAACTTTGTTTTGCCTGATATGAAAGCAATCAAAGTCGGCTTATTCTACTATCTAGTGCTCATGTTCTTATTTTATATTTTTCTTGTATTTTTTTGATAAATTTTAATCATCGAAGATGGGCATTTCTTTCTTCATCAATCATTGAAGTACTTATATCGTTACACATGATATGTCACATTTCGTGGGCAATTGCATTGAGACACAAAGGTTGATAATTATGTTGTCTTGGTATGAATATTATATTGTCTGCAATGTCGTTTGTATGCTCATATCACAGTTGTTTCATTGTTGCTTCAAGTTGCTCTTCTGGTAGTGTTAAGGCACGTTGTTTTGTTCAACGTATATATTGCAATGGGTCGAATCATTCTATAACAAAAAAATTGATTGTATTTGTAGAGTGCTTTTCAAACTCTTTTATTAAAGATATTTTTTTTTCTCAAAAATCGAGAATCACATCGTTTTTAGATATTTTTATTGAGTATGTTTCTAATGGTTTTTCATTGGCAAGTGCCAATCATAACTCATCTTTTTTTTTGATAATCTCAGCTAATTCTTCTACAAGTATTTGTTTTGTTTTTTCCTCTATATTTTTCTTTCTTAATTTTGTTGCTATTTCCTTAACATTTACTGCTTGTTTTTTAATTTCCTCAAGATATACACTCATACTGCCTTTTTATGTTAGATAAAGTTATATCTCAGTATATCTTTTAATTAAAACTTTGCAAAAAAAACAAATAGTTTGAGTGCTAATTTGCTTCAAAATTTAGTACAATTCTTTTTGTACAAATGGAATTGCTGCCAATATAACAGCCTCGGTATAATATGATGTTCTATCAATAACTCATTTGGTAAGTATACCTACAGCTCACATACTTTGTTTGGAATTTGTATGTCCAAATACGATATCATCTGCTTCTCCTAGCTCTTTTCACTGATGTATGAGTTCTGATATTTTTGCAGGCAAGATGAATGTTGCAGTTTTTGCTTTTCATATCTTTTGCTTAGCATCTATGATGACTATCCAGGCAAAACATAGAAGTTCTCAGTCTTGTTCTTCCAATCATCACTCCAAACCTACATACAGGTCAGCTCATCATTTTTGGTATGCATTGTGTGCTCTATTGTAGGCTCATTGGTATGTTTCTGTGTCGGTCATGGGTTGGTCAGATACTCCAGAGGCAAAAGATTCTCAGACGACATTGAGAGTATGATCTGGGAACATATCTACAAGTCACTCACGGACAGCATTGATTTTGACGGGATTTTTGGAGGCGACGATGATTTGCATGATGATTGTGATAGATAAAATTATACTGTCAGTATATAGTTGTCTATTTTTTTTGCAATAATGAGTTTCTCTTTTTGTTGTTTGGTCATTTTCTTGATTTTATGTTCCCATGAAGATGCTTCACTTCTATTTGTACAAGATTTTTGTCGGACGAGGTGGACGGGGCGTCTAGCTTTTGTGTATTTTGCTCCTAGAGGAGAGGAGTTGTGTTCTTCTAGTCTTCTTTGTGTGTCTTTTGTGATTCCTGTATACAAAGTATTGTCTTTGCATCTGAGTATATAAACAAATCGCATTGTATAATTGATTAACATAAATGTTTTTTATATTTTTGTCCATAGTTGATCAAAAATGATTTTTTGTGCTTGTACGAAAACGGGGTTGTGTATTTCTATTCCTATGACTTCTTTTGCAAGTGAAATAAAATAAAAAGTATCATCTGTGATAATATGATCAGCACTAAATCATTCTAAATCTGACTCTTGTAGATATTTTACGTGGTTAATGTTTGTATTGAGTAGCTGTGCGTATTTTTTTGCTGTGTGGTTATTGGGTAATATCTCAAAAGACTTGATATTGTTTGTAATAAGGATGTTTGCTAGATCTTGTATTGTATAATGACTATGCTCTAGTGATTTTTGGGGGTTGTATACTGCTCTCAATGTAGTTGATTTTGCTATTTTTGTATAAATCAGTTGCATTGCAGTGGGTCAAGTATAGTGATGGATTCATGTAAATGTGTAATTGTTTATTTGTAATTTTGTGAGGTCAGATTGTATTTTGCGAAGATCTGTTTCTTTTTTTTCTATACATAATTTTTCTTGTTTGAGGAGAGATTCTAGTCAATCGTATCATAAAGATGAGTAAGTAAATCATCTTCATTTTTCTTTTTGAATGATAAATCACCTTTCGATCATAATTTTGAGAGTGTCGTATATTGTTGATCTTGGTTTTTGTAGGATTCTTGCTAGTGAACTGACAGAGCTGTCAGGGTACTTTGTACAAGATATGAAAATATCTTGCTCAAATGGGTTTAGTCACATGTTTGACAAAAAAGAATGTATAGATTCCATGACGACGAATTATACCGACATATAAAAGTAATTGAATGTTGACTTTTTGTTTTTATTGTGTATTTTATTTTCAGACACACATGATTACTCAATAAAGATTATATGTGTTTTGTATGTATTTGCAAGTATTTTTAATTTATTTTATCTGTATTCGCAAGTTTTTATTTTTTCTTTTTATAATAATGGACTATAATGATTTGACGCAACATGAGTTACAAGGATTAAAACATAGATATAATATTAGTGACGGACATTGTCATCAAAGTCAAAGTTTGGAACAGAAAAAGATAGTCGATATGTTGCCTCAGTTGTGGTATGAATCGGAGCGTCTCAAACAACATCAACTAGATGACTTATTTGTTGATACTTTCTTTACTCACCAAAATCAACGTGCTGCGCTTGAAACGCCAAGTATGTTGGTATATGCATCCTCTATTGCAATTGTAATCACCGCGAATTATATGATGAAACAGAAATATAGTGCAACGTTGATATCACCTTGTTTCGATAATTTGCCAGATATTTTCAAATGATTTAACATACCTTTGCAGTCTATCGAGGAAGAAAAATTCCATGATCCACTGTTGGTATATGACAACCTCGTTGCATAATGTCATACTGATTCTTTGTTTCTTGTTGATGTAAACAATCCAACCGGATTTTCTCTCATCAAGACAGGCAAAAAAGTCCGAGAAGAGATTATAAGATATTGTTTAGATTACGATAAGTTGTTGGTAGTTGATTTCTGTTTTGCTCCATTGTTACAATGTGATCAAGATTGTGAGGTATTTGATATTTATAGAATGTTTATTGATTCAAAAGTAAGGTATATTGCATATGAAGACACATGAAAAGTACGACCAATCCAAGATGCAAAAGTTGCTATTATAAAATGTAGCAATGATATATACAAAGATCTTCACGATATCAAAACGTCATATATTCTCAATGTTTCTCCGTTTATTTTGCGTTTTTTGATTGAGTATTTGCGTGTATCTGAGTCGACAAACTATTCTTGAGTCAAAAATATGATCGATACTCACAGAGCTTTGGTTGATACGTATTTGCAATGAACAATACTCGAACAGATACCAGCCCAAACCTACATTACTATTTCTTGGAATAGAATTCGTAATGGCGTCGTCAAAGCAACTGATTTGCATGCCTTTCTTGTTGACCGATGAGTGTATACTTTGCCATGAACCTACTTTTTTTGGGATAATCACGAAGCGTGAGAAGCCTTTATTCGTATCGCTTTGGCGAGAGATACCGATGTGTTTGAGCAATCAATGATTCACTTACAAAAGTGACTATTAAAATATGAATCTCTTTATCTTTAAATTACTATATTATTATGAAAAAACTTACCAGACCTACTTGATTATATGTACCGTTGTGTACGCCTATGTACAAATGAACGTTCGATAAAAGATCTTTTAAAAAGCTTATTCAAACATTAGAACCACATGTTGATGGCTATGTACCGTGCCTATCGTCATGAGAATGACATGAAATGTCTGTAGACTTACGAAAGTCAGTTTTGTCAGAAACTTTAAAACTCACACAAAAACCTGTGTATGTTTGAATCAAAAGAGATACTACCAAAGAAGTAATTGCATTGTTGCGTTTGGCAGAGGAGTTGTGAGCTACGTGAATTACTACACCAGTCTTGGCTCCAGATCAAACAGACATCTATGAATATATACAGACACTAGCGTCAGAAACTTTTTTGCCAATTATTATTTATAATACAGAGCAACAGCATATCGACAATATAGAATTGCTACAAAAAATAGATGCGTTGAAATCCATAGTTGCGATAAAAGATTCTAGTATGAATGATGTATTTTTTGAACAAATGATTGCTGCTAAACAAAAATGAGATTTAGATATGAGTGTTTTTCAATGAATGGAACATAAGCTCAAAACGTCATTGGATGCAGATTGATTTTTGATTTCACTTGCGAATGTTGAACCAGAGTTATGTAAGATGTTTTTACAACATGGGTGAGAAGAATTATTCGCAGTATTTGATGAAATTTTTCGAACGAATAACTTGTGAAAAAATTGGTATGTTACTCTAAAAGCAATGTTGATGATGAAATGAATATTCTCATCAGCAGAAGAAGTTAATCCTTTTATAACTCCTTAGTTTTTAATTTGTTATTACTTGCTTGATGAATCAAGAATATAAGAAAATAATGTATGATGCGTCTATCCATGTGTGACAGTTTTCTTTGGATGACGAGACGAGAATAAGATGTAAAAATTCTCAAGTTGCAATAGCTTCCAAAAAAGAATTGGTTCAATGTTTGTGAGATACGAACGTAATATGAGTTGTAAGTTATGTCGAAAATACCGAAGTTGATAATCTAATCTGGGAGACGCTATCAAGAAGCGATCAAGATGTTTTTTATCCATGGATGGATGTGTATCATACTATCAAACACATACAAAAAGTTCGCGATAGTGATACCTCTTTTAAAAGATTGTCTTTGGATATTGAAGATAGATACTGATGTTCGTCTACGGGTGCAAGCATGATAGCATGAGCTGTTTTGACCTGATGTTCTGAGGTACATACTCTTTATGAAGATATATTGGATACAAATTTTGTTGATGCAATACAAAAAACGTATGGAATTGTCATTACAAAACCACCGCTGTTGAAGAAAGAGTTGTTATATACAGGTGTAGACTTTGATACAAAAGATTGACGCCAGTTTGATCTTGAGAATTTGTATAATGTAGCTATGTCTCAGTACAGATCCAAAGGTATTGATTTGTTAGATAACTTATTTGCATTGAGGAGAAATTTACAAAGTAGTTATTCAGAATAAAGAAAAAGATATTCTTACTAAAAAAATAATCTCAACTGACACAATTGTCAGTTTTTTTATTTTTTTTGTTTTTCTTGTATTTTTATGATTGTTTCGTATACTATAGTGTATAATGCACAAATACATTAAGTATATAGTACCTCAACGCAGGCGTAGATTTTTTGAGAGCAAAGCTCATATTTGTTTCATTACTCTTATTCTAAATTTTTTTGGAATTGATACCGTTTTATTTTCGTTATAAACCACGAAATATGTTATTTAGTGAAAGTTGATTAAAACCATGATTATTAAAATCTTTGGAAGCCGCGTGATACACACAAGCAACCCCTATCCAAGAACAAGTACTAGCTCTTGCAGCTTCTGGTGTGAATATTGTATGACAATCTCAAACAGGAACAGGGAAAACTGCTGCATTTTTGTTGCCATTGCTCAACAATATTGATACAAATCTCAAAACATTACAAGGATTGATCCTTGTTCCAACTAGAGAATTAGCTACTCAGATTTGAGATGAAATAGAAAAACTTACACAATTTTATAGAGTGAGTTGTGTTTGTGTGTATGGATGAGCAAGTACATTTACACAAAAAAAACGTCTTCAAAAACGTCCAGCGATCATTGTTGCTACGCCATGAAGATTGATGGATTTTATGAATCAGTGAGTTATTAATGTCCGTACTGTAGAACATCTTATACTTGATGAAGTAGATAGAATGCTAGATATGGGATTTATTGCTGATATTGAAAAAATACGAAAAGAATTGCCATCTCTCAAACAAACATATACATTTTCTGCAACGATGAACGATAAAATGAAATCAATTATCGATAAACATGTGCCTAAATATGAATTTATCAAAGTTGGTGAAAGTGTCACTGTAGACAAGATTAATCATTCGTATCTTGCTGTAAGTCATGAGCATAAAATTTCAAATGTTTTGCATTTGATCGATGATCACAAAAAAGAAAAAATAGTTATTTTTACGCATACCAAAAGAAATACAAAAACGCTCCATGAAATACTTACCAAAGCTGGGCACAATACGTGATTGTTTAATGGAGGAATGTCTCAATGAAAAAGACAATGAACGCTCAATGCTTTCAAAGATTGAAAAGTTATGATCTTGGTTACAACTGATGTTGCTGCAAGATGACTCAATATGGACAATGTCTGATTAGTTATTAATTTTGAAGTTCCAAAAGATGCAAAAAGTTATGTTCATAGAATTTGAAGAACTGGTAGAGCAGGACAAGAATGAAAAGCAATTATGTTTATGTCTCCACTTGAGAAACCTCTTTTGCAAGAGATAGAAAGAGTTCATAAAACAAAAGTTGACACATCTGACCGCAAAGCTGTTACGGATAATGCTTGAGAATATACAAGTGTTCGTCTCGATAAGTCTACAGACAAATTTTGATGAAGATGATGAGCAGGATGAGGTTACTGATCTGGTTGATCAAGAGGGGCAGGATGAAGAAGTAGTAGTCCAAGAAGTGGTTCTTGATCAAGAAGTAGTGGTTGATCAAGAACTGGTGGTTGAAGTAGAACCGGTTGAGCTAGGGGAGATCGTCCTCGAGGTGAATCAAGATCTACGTGATACAAATCAGAATCGAAACCAAAAGACAGACATGATAAATCATGACCAAAAGCTTGGGAAAGTTCTTGATATGCTACTTGAGACAAAAAGAGAGAACGAAAATGATCAGATAGATCTTCAGCTAAAACATGAGAAAGACCAGCTAAATCATGAGAAAGACCAAGTAGACCATGAGCAAGATCATGATGAGCATGAGCAAGATCATGATGAGTATCGAGAGATTCTCGATCAAAAGATTCTGATCGTTGATATTCAAAATCAAATACGAGATCATCAAATACCAGATCATCTGATAGATCTTCAGATAGTAGGTCAAAATCAGAATGATGAAGACCGACCGGATGAAGACCAGCTTGATGAAGACCAACTTGATGATGAGCAAGATCTTCTAGTAGATCTAGCGGTTCTTGATCAAAACCTTCAAGAGGATGAGGATCAAAACGATAATATATTCAAAAGAAGACCTAAGTCTTCTTTTTTTATAGTGTATGTTTATATGCAACACAGACCAAATGTATATGACTACCTCAAAATATTTGCAATTGTGGTAATGATAATAGATCATATATGATTTTTTCTTTTCCCAGATTTGCTGTGGCTGAGAGTGATTTGAAGATGAGCTATGCCTATTTTTCTCTTTTTGGTATGATACAATAACTCATTTCATATCAAATCATCATTAGTCATCATTACTGTGTGATTACAAGTTCCGATTCTTATCTATGGATTTTTTTACTGATTAGATTTTCCGTTAATCCATATACTTCCCATGATTTTGTTGTCAAAATATATATGTTGATATTTCAAAAAAATTCAACTGACTTCCATGTGAGTTTGAGCTATGTCTCTACTTTTTTGTTGCATAATGAGCGTATATCTTCGAGAGTATATTGACTATGGAATAATGACTTTGGCAATAGCTGTCTCGGCTTATTTTGTTCGTCAGGATAAAGTTGCATGGATATATGTTGTGATAAGCTTTGCTTGGCTTATGTTGTTGCAACAGTGATTTTGATTTTCTAATGTACAATGGTATGTGTATGGTTTGTATATGCTTGTGGTTGGGTGATGTTTGTTTTTTTTAACAAAAAAAAACCTGTCTCTTCGTACCAAGACGTTTGTAGACAGGTGAGTTTTGTTTTTTTCTAGATATGCTTTGTATATTTATATAGGACATGTTGCTTTGTTATGAGCATATTGGTATCTAATAAATTAGTTTATAGTTTTTTTTGTATAGCTTTTTTTGCTTCAGCCAATACTAATTTGCGTGGTAAAATGGGCAATAGTGCAAGAAATATTTTATAATACAAAGAAAGTCAGCTTATTTTGACAAGTTTTCATGCCATCATAGCTTCATATTAATCTTGGGCAACAGTTTCAACTGAAACAGCCTGTGCAAATACAGCTGTATCTTCTAAATTTGCTACTAGTATTACGTTGTCTCCATATCTTGTCAATTAGATTGTTGTTACAAATACAGTAGATGTGATTGTAGTTTTAATAGGAATTTTTAATCTGAGTTAAGATATTTTCTTAGTGAAATAGCTACGCTAGTTTTACCATTTGCTGTGTTAGCTATAGCTGAATTATTGTTTTTACTGTAGATATTATTGATGAGTTCTCCTAATCAAAATAAAAAATTATTCCATATTTTATTGGGTAATTCTCTTATTGCCAGTGTTACAAATTTCTTTGTGTGGTATGCTTTAGTTTTTTGGACATTTTTGCAAACTGAGTCTTTGATTGCTAGTTCATTAATTTGATGATTTTTTGCAATCGCAAATATGTTGACAGCACTTCATTTTGGACACATAGTTGATCATTATCCCAAACATCGTGTTATTTTGTTGTCTACTATATGATCTTTTGTTGCTTATATAGTATGATCTTTTGTATATTTTAGTACTGATCCTCTAGTATTTACAGACATTTGATCATGGCAGTTATGGGTTCTTGTTTTGGTATTAATGACTGGAACTATAGTAGGAAATCTTCGTACTATTGCTTTATCTACTTCTGTTTCTCTTCTTTTACCTGTAGAGGATCATGCTCAAGCAAATGGAAAAATCTGAACAATGAATGGAATATGATTCACAATGACATCAGTGTTGAGTGGTTTGGTTATAGGATATTTGTGAATGTGATGGGCAATAGTATGAGCAACAATAGTTATGGTATGTGCTATTTTGCATCTTCTAACTTTTTCTCTTCCAGAAAAACTACATTCGCTACAAAAACATGAAGATGTGCCTGTGCCTACAGAAAGTGTAAAACTTAATATCAAAGAAACGATTGCTACTATTAATCAAATTCCAGGTCTTTTTGCATTGATTTTTTTTACCACGTTCAATAACTTTTTGTGAGGAGTGTTTATGGCTCTGATGGATCCCTACTGATTGCTTATGGTTTCCGTGCAAACGTGGGGGTTGATGTTTGGTGTATTTAGTTTGTCTTTAATTGCATGATGATTATATATTTCAAAAAAATGACTTTGAAAAAACCCGCTTAAAACATTATTTATAGTCGATATTATATGTTGGACAACTTCTATATGGTTTACTATCCAACCTTCAATTGTCTTATTGTGCGCTGGTATGTTTGTGCGGATGTTTTTTAGTCCTTTTGCAGAAGCAGCAGAAAGTACAGTTTTACAAAAAGTTGTTCCATACGATAAGCAAGGGAGAGTTTTTGGTATTGCACAGAGTATTGAATCAATGGCGATGCCTATTACAACATTATTTATTGGTCCAATTACTCAATTGTTTTTTATACCATTTATGACTGATTGATTAGGTGCGCAGACTATTTGACATCGATTTGGTACTGGTGATGGTCGTGGTATGGCTCTTGTGTTTATTATTGCATGAATTATATGACTTATTGTTACTCTTTTGGCATTTAGATCCAAATACTATACTATATTGACCACAAGTTATATGAAAAAACAAGATGTTTAGTTTGAAGTGTCTATTATTTTTTTATTGGTAATTTTCTAATAGTAGTTGCACTATTCATGAGTGCAAGACAGTTTTCTCATGCATTGGTTATTGTTACTTTTTTGTCAGCTTTTTTGTATCTTTTGACAAGACTATCCAAAGCTTCCATAGCAGAAAAATCCATAACTTTTGCGTGCTGTAGATCAAGAACTATATTTTTTGGGTCTGACTGGACATCAAAGAGAGATTTGAAGTTTTCTATCGATCCGAAGAATATAAGTCAGTGTATATTGTATGTTTTCTGATCTTTTTGTTCCGATGATGTCATACTAATCGCTTTCCCTTTTTCCCGTGCAAAAATCAATGCAGCCAATAATACTCACAAAATAACAGCAGTTGCGAGATCAAAGAAAATAGTAACAAAACTTACAACTGCTATCACAGCGATATCTTTGGTCGGTACTTTTCCTTTGTATTTGAGAGTTTCTCGTTCAAAGGTGGAAATAACTACCATAAACATCAATCACACGAGACTTGCAAGTGGTATTGCGTTGACTACAGGTGCTGCAAAGAGCAAGAAGAAGAGGAGTGCACAGGCAGCTACCAGACCAGATAGTTTGGTTCTTCATCCTGATTTGATGTTGATGATGGATTGTCAAATCATTGCATCTCATCACATTCCTCACAAAAATCAGTTAAGTACATTTGCAGCTCATTGTGCTATGTATTCTTTGTTCATTTTTCATTTGGTGTCTGTCATATCATCTAGTACTTTGAGTGTCAATGTTGCTTCTGTGAGTCACACAAGTGCAGCTACAAGCGCATAAGGGAATATAATACGTAATGTTTCTCGATTTCGTGGTATATTCGGTATTCCAAAGCTTGGTAATGATCATGAAAGTGCTTCTCAAGCGAAGTCTTGTACAGTTCTCAAGGCATAGATGTCAAAGTATGACAAAACTACTGAGACGATTGTGATTGATCAAATAGCTACCAACGTAGAAGGAATTGCTTTTGTTATTTTTGGGAATCGTTGAATGATTCACATAGTAATCAATACAAATAATCACATTATTCACAAATCGATCAACGGCAACCGTGTCTGTTGCATTGTTTCTATTCAGTTGATAATGACTGTTTCTTTGACCATAAATTGATCGAATTGCGCCAAGAAAATTACTATCGCAAGTCAGTTAAGAAATCACAAAACCACAGAATAAGGAATGATACTTGTGTATTTTCAGGTCTTAAAAAATCCTAATACAAGTTGGATAACTCAAATCAATACAACAGTTGCAAAAAGATAATCCAGACTGTATTGTGCGACCAGAGGAGCTATCACGATGGCGATTGCTGCTGTCGATGAACTTATCATTCATGGTCTTCATGTGAGCAATGCTGCAACTATACCGATCACTATAGCAGTTTGTAGACTGATGAGTGGACTAACTCATGCAACAAATGCGAATGCTACAGCTTCTGGTATAAGGGCTAATGCAACAGTTATTCATGATAAAATGTCATCTTTGATTTGTTTTTTCTTTTTGGGAAATCAGGCAAATAGTCGTTTTAACATTGAGGACAAAAATAAGTAGTAAAATAACTTTTTAAAGAAACATACACACAAGACGCTGTCAGTCTTCCGACTAACAGCGTCTAATTATGAGTTGTATTATGTTTTTAGAGTATAGAAACATTGTGTGTTTGCAAATGCAAAACAAACTGTTACGTAAAGAATAACTAACTATTGCAAGATATAAAAAATCTATTGAATCTTTCTTAGCGATTCTCCAATCTTTTGAAGACTTTCTTGTATCTGATTTGAAAACCCAGTTTTTTCTCTATTAAAGGACTCTGAGAATGCATCGTATGTTGATCAATCTACAAGTGTGAATAGCTTGAGAATAGCAAAAAATGTCTCAGGCTCACAGTGATTGCGTATAGCATGAGATCTGATATTATTTGCTATTATTTCAATATCTTTTGTGTCTCATGTACTTGAGAAGATATTTAGCATTAAGTCCTGATCTACAATAGCTATTACTCGTCGTATTTCTCTGCGAGAGTATCACATTGTTTCCATTATATTGTAGATCATTGCCTTGGATACCTCATGTTGTAAGTCATTGTTCCCTAATGTATTTAGAGCATATCCCTTTCCTATATCATGAAGAACGATACAAAGTCTCATGATTTCGTGACTAATTCATGATCATTTTGGGAAAAGTTCTTGTTGTTTCTCATCAGATAATGTTGCGAATATTTTCTCATAATTTTTCAAAACAGAGAGTGTATGTTCTCATAAAATATTGTTTTTCTCATCAACTCATGTTTCTTGATCAAAGTGTTGTTTAAAGAAATTATTCTCTTTGAAGATATTCATAATTAGTTTTGCATTATCTTCTGGGTTATCGAGACTAATTGTGAGAGCTTCTTTGACTGTTTTTATATGGTCTATATTTTTTTCTATCCATTGCGTACTTTCTTGGTTAAATATATCAGGAATACTTACTTTGGTTGGTGGATTGAGTAATAGTTTTTTGTTTTTTTCAACGAAGCTATCAGTTGTAAGAATATCTTCTCATGATTCGTTAAATACTTTTTTATACGATCACATACGAATGATCTCAAAAAACAATCTTTCACAGTACTGCGTGTCAGTATGTTTATTTTTTTTGGTAATAAAGCTATCAATACGTTGTCGTCAAACACTATGTCTGATTTCATATTCATCTTTATGAGATAAATAGAAACCTCTTGATTCGTCAATAAATTGAGAGCAACTTACTTCGTATGAGCTAGATACAGAGAGCGGATTATATCATTCTATTAGTGATGGATCATTGAAGTTTTCTATATGTTTTTCTTTTTTTTGTTTTGAATATGTTCTATGTAAGTCTTGATGATCTTTGATAACAATTTGTAGATCACCAAATTTATTGCTTATATGTTCTCATAATATTTTTTGAGGTGTAGTGTCATTATCTCATGCTTCAATGATTCAAAAATCCGTCCCATAGTAAGTTTCATCATAAGTGCTATTTTTTCAATTGATCTCTGGTGCACAAATTCAGTTTGTCGAATAAGAAGAAAGATACTCTGATGTGACTCATTTCATAATGTCTCACTCAGAGAGAATAAATTCTCAATTGATTATTGCCTGATTATTTGCATTTGCAATAGCATTATTTGATAGTTCTAGCAGATGCGAGAAACTTTTGACTCAATACGGTTTGAGCATTCGTTTTGCTATAGTCTCGCTTGGTTTTTTTTGAGGAGAACAGTACAATGCATCAAAAACTTGCTGATATGTGATTCAAATATTTTCAATTGTTATTTCTTGTATTGGTTTATACGCAAGACAACTAGTAATAAGTATTGTCTCACAAAATTTAATAAAAAGAAAAAAATAATACTTTTCTGACTGAGTTAATGTCTCGATCCCTTTTGTTCTGATAATCTCGGTCAACTCGTCTCATTCATCAATGATTGCTACAATATCTTTTATATTTTCAGGAGAGGAGTTTATCAGTGTTTTGAGAGAATCAACATAGAAAATTTCTCTTACTTTTTCATAGTCATCTTTGTTTTTAAGTACAGAAAGAATATGACACCTTGAATTTCAGGTACCTTCAATTTTTCTATCAAACACCTCTTTTGAGTTTGTATGTTGAAAAATACAATTCACTTCAAAAACAGGAAATGAGTTGTACCTAAAATAATCCGTAATGGATATTATAATGTTTTTTGCATTGGGGTTATTGTGAAGTTGTTGGATAAGATTTTGTTTTATTGCTTGTATCTCTGGAGATGTGTTTTCATAAAGCACTTTGGCAATATCAATAATATTAGTAATATGATCAATGTTGTTGCGCATAGATTCTGCTACTAGTTCTAGATATGGCAATTTAGAATCTCGTTTGCCAGCTTTTATATGGTCAGCAAAAAAACTAACATCAACTCATGTATCTATTATTTTTGTTCTAAGAGTAATTGCTGATTCATAAAAATCAGGATATACGTCTTTGATAAATACTCGTATTTCTTCTAAGTATATTCATAATATTTTTCAATATTCTCATTCAGTTCAGCGTCAATCTCAACCTCATTGAGAATTCAATGTTTTTCCTATATTATCTAACCCTCTATATATGATTTCATGGTTCATCTTTTGAGTATACCTTAAGCTATCTGTATATTTCTCTAATTCAATTCTTTGAACATTTGTCTTTTCCAAAAAAAGAGTTTTACATCAAATATTTAACAACACCGTATCAAGAATAAAATGACTATATCGTTCTTCAATATTCTCGATTTGTCTTGATTTCATAAAGCTTTGTATTCATTGTTTTGTGCTTCTTGTCATAAGTACTTGTTTTAGGACAGTGTCTGATAGTGTGTTTATTCGTTCCATTCATGAGCTATTATACAGTTCTTCTATATCAGAAAAGTAAACTATAGAATAATTTAATGAATTCTCTTGCTGCATATCTGATCTTAGAATTATATTTTTGAAATCAATATACTTTTCATGGTTATCCAAAAACAGTCAAAATAGTAGTGAAATGTTTTTTTTATGATGTTCTCAAAAAAATGAGTACTTAGTTAATAAGTTTGTATTAGTAGACATACTATCAACAAATCATGGGAAAAAGTCATTCATAACAGTCGCTATTTGATCATCATCTAAGTTTTTTTCATCTCAAGCTAGATAAATATCATTTATTTGTTTTAAATATGTTCAAATGTATACGTTTTTGGATGTATTATCATTTCATCATATTAATATACAGCTAAGTGATTTTATGTTTTTATATTTTATATATTTATCAAAAGTCTCAAGAATAACTGGATGTACTTTTTCTAGACCACTAACGCTTAAATTATAATAAGGGTATCATTCAAAAGATAGTTGTGTATTATCTAGAGATAGAAGACTCTTTATGATATTAGGATCTTTTTCACATAGTCATTGGATTAGTGCAAGTTCTGATCTGGTTTTGACTACTCATTTTTCGATAAGGAGTCTGACTGACTGATTATTTCATGCCTTAAAAATATTGCTATAAAAATAATACAACTGACTTCTTACTGAATCAAATGCTATTTTTTGGTTTTCTTCATCACTGATAAAAATACAATCTTCATCTGCTTTGAGTGACTTTATAGCATCAATTGTTTGTTGATTGAGCTGGTTTTCTATAATTAAACTGCTGAATGTTTTTACTGAATCATATGAGCTAAAATATGTATATGCTTTTTTTCATAATCCTTCTATAGTCATATCTAATATTTGATATGGTGTGTTATCGTCTTCGATTTCATCAAATATTGTTATTATCTCTACTATTGTGCCAATTCACTTTTCCGTAATTACTGAGGAATCTCAAGTACTTATTATTTTTTTGAATAACAATATTTGTTCTTGTGTCTCGAACGATTCAATTGCATCGTTTATCTTTGTCTCTATTTTTTTGTTTGTTTTATTAGTAGCAAGGTTTATATCCAAGGTTGTTTTATAATTTGGGAATTTTTCATTCATGACTTTAATGAGATAGTTAAATTATAATTTTTATACGTCATAAATTTTTCTTATTGATTTTTTATAGTAGAAGAAATCTTACTATCTATTTATATTTTCCAACACGCTAATTAGACTTTCCCATTGGTTGTTTGGTGTTACCGCAAAGAGTGTTAGTATTTTTTCTCTTATGTCTTTTCAGTCTGTACCATATGCTAGTTGATCTCTGACTTTTGCATTTACAAACTGTGTATCGTTGTTTTGAGTTTTATGTACTCTTTTCATTATTTTTTGAGCATAGCTTTCAAAACTACTGTTTGTGGTTTTTTTCTTCGGAAGAAGTTTATATATTCTCTTTCATACAATAAGAAGATTTTTACGTTTTTCGTCAAACGCTAATGAATCTTTTATATTATCTGGTGTTTTTTCTAAATCAGCAGAATAGTCATAAAGTCATCACATATTTTTTGGTCTAGTGAGAATTCTTTCCATATCTTTGTACTCGCTACCATCTCTTATATAAGCTATAATCTCATCAGATAGCCTTTTGGTAAATTTATCTACTTGATTGTTTGAAACATAAGGAAATAAAATCTCATTGAGCATATGTTGATACTCGTGATTATAAGTACTCAATGAATTAGGTCAGACCATTATCGGAATTTGACTACAAAGAGTCTGCATCTTAAATCCTCATACCCTCTCTGATGTTTCTTTATCATTGTTTAGCTCATGGATGGCTTGAACAGTTTGAAGTGGTGCAGTCAAGATTAATCATAACGGACAGGATACGAGTGAACAGCTATTTGTGTCATTTAGTTTTTGTAAATGTCTATTAGTTTGGAATTGGTTTCTAAATTCTGATTTCTGTGTTGTTAAATTAGTATAAACCAATCAAGCAATATCATTTTTATATTGTTTCTGCTCTTTGTATGCAGTAGAGGATATATCTGATAGTCTTTTTATTTTGCTAATTATTGAAGTAATATCGTCGTATGACATATATTTTGTATGCGGTTTTATTTTTTTCAATATTTCTCATATGTCTATCATATGCTCAGAATGTTCATATGTCACTTGAGTATGTATTTCTTGAATACAATTAATAAAACTCATAGTACGATCAATTATTTTCTTTTGTATGTCTCTACGTACTTCATCTACTTTATTTCGTTGAACTTTTGATATACTAATATCCTTTTTTAATGCTTTGGATAATAAAATTTCTCAATAATCGTAGTCATAGAAAAGAGGTTCTATAAGGCTTCCATTAATTGAACTTGAAAGAGTGTTTTCTAGTTCTAGAACTTTTTTTCTAAATGTGCTCAAAGACTTAGTTCCCAAATTTTCTCCTTCAAAAATCAAATGATAGTATTTGAATAATATAGGTGTTTGGTTGTCCCTTTTTTGATAGTCTCCTAAAAAAGCAGTCTGTTTTACTTCATAAACAATATCTAAATATTTTTTCATTTTATCTAGTCCATTATTTGTGTCATCAAATTTTATTCATGCCATAATAAAAAAATCACATGCTAGTACTAGTATCTCAGCATCAATTTCTTCATTATATCTTATATTTTTTAAGAAATTCTTGTAACTAATATTTAGCCAATTTTCACTACAATAATTATCCCATAGATATATATTGCAGAGGGTAGTGAATGTGTCATATGTTAATTCTTTATGACTATCGAAAAGTAATGAAACTTTAGAAAGCAATTGTTCTATTTTACTGTTGTTTGTTCCTTTTGAGAGTTCTTTTTCTCATAATTGGCTAAGAAATTCTTCAACGTTGAATGTTGGATGGTTTTTTTTTAAGCTAGCAATTGTATGTTTAATTCATGAATTAGCATTTATGTCAGTTGTATTGTTTTTTGTTTTTTCTCAGCCGGAAGACCACAATCTCATTACTTTTTAAGAAACTAAATGCTTGTTTTTACTATTATATCCATGTTGTATAATAAAAACAAATTTCGTCAGTTTTTTTGTTTCAATAAAATAGATCATCTGTTTATATACTAAGTTTTTTGCAATTATTTCATGATTTGTTTATTATTAAACTAACTTATTTTATTTTATTTTGGCTATGAAGAATATTTCTTCTCGTTCTAAAGAATTTGTTACACTTGTTCCTCAAGAGCATACTAACTTTAACGAAATCGACTATGAATTGCTGATAAAGTATCTCACACAGTATCACACCAAGAATTCATTGCTACTCGATCAAAAGACCTTGATTGATCATTATGCAAACTTTCTAAAAGAGTGTACCATTGACCCATCACTCAAAAAAACTCTAGAATCAATAAAATGATCTCCTGATATAGAACAAACGATCAATAATCAATGAGAGAAATCCTTAATTCATTGGTTATCAGAACTTATATCAAACGCTGTTGATGCTTGTTGAGATTCTCGCGATAGTGTATGAAGATTTGGGCAAGGATGAATGCAGATTTGGTGACTTATGAATCAAAAACCATGAGCAACTGTCGTCTATACTAGCAAAAATGAATGACAAGAACCAATGCGAGTCAAAATGGAAACAAAAGACGGTAAGAAACTGATTTCATCAGGAACAAGTAGAAAAGAATGATATGATCCAAAAAATGAAAATACTACTTATTTCAAGGAAAGAGTCTGAACAACATGTCAGATAAATATACCAGAAGAGCATTCTCTCACTCAAGAAGAGCAGTCAGCATTTGTTTGATATCTTGAAGAAAAATATAAATATAGCAAAATACCTATCCTCATAAGGCAATGATGAAAAAAATCAATAATATGAAAGAAAAGTACCCAACATATAGATGAAAAAGATAAAGAAAAAAAAGTCATTGTTGATATTTGACCTACTGGTATAAGAATACGAGATCAATGATCAGGGATGGATGCACAAACAATAGCAACAGCACTTCTTTTGCCAAAATCTAGCGCAGGAAAAAATGATCCATCACATGACCCTCAAGAGACAACAATGGTTACAGTTGATAAACATCACTGAACTTCTTGACATCTTGTCACCAAATATATCAATGGAAACTTTCACTTCCCAACTAGCACATGTGACTTTGTTGTAGGGAATACTGTGATTAGTAGTTTGGATTTTTCTATGATGACATGATCTATTCGTCAATGAATTATCCTACCAGCTGCGATATCTCTGACCGAAGACAAAAAGAATATTTCCCTCACACCATTTTTGTATCAATGCCGACACAAACTCCTTGCGGATTGTCTAGAGCTAAAAGACCTCAGTCAAAAAAAACAACAATGTGAATTTCTCTTGCGTTCGTTAGATATTCTAGCACAGAGACAATCTCCACCTATACCTCTTGCTATTAACAAACTTCAAGATTTGATTTCTCCTCTTTTGGACGATCTCCGCAACCATTGAGTAACAGTTTTTCCTCACAATGAAGAGATCTATGATAGCTTATGATCTGATAGCAAGAAAGACTGTCTTATGCTTCCTGCATCATGTATAGGTGTTTGGAACATTTCAAATATCCCCGCAATGCTTCCACATGCAACAAAACTTGATATACACTATCAGCTTGAAAATCCGTCAGTCTCATTTTTTCGTTATCCATTTGATCCTGCATCTCAAGCATGACAACGTGGATATATCTATATCAAGGATAGAAAAGATAAGGTTATTGCTGTATGCGTAGACAGTAATGCAAATCTTGACGATCTCCAAACTCGTACCATTCTCAATATTGCAATCAATCTCAATGTATCGTATGAGACACCAGGATCGACTGTCTCGTATGGTAAAATTGGTGAAAAAAAGAAAGAACAAGAAAAAGCGCAAGAACAAGAAAAAGCGCAAGAACAAGAAAAAGCGCAAGAAAATTGAAACAATACTTCATTGTGAGACAACGATAGACCGTCTCAAAGCATACAGCCAAAAGTTGTACATCGTCTTACACAAGAAAGACTCAATAGCATAATAAACAATACTATTATTACTGACGAAAAACTTAATAATATTGTTGAACAAAAAAAAGAAATTCTCCTAACTCGTTCACGAGATACAGAATTGACGGATGATCACGTAGCATTTATGTTGTGGAGTGGTTTTCACGACATTTCATCTATCTATATTTCTATTCAAAAGCAATATTGTGATGCTATCAAAAGCATGGATAATACTCAAAAAAAAGCATTAATCCATGCAAGTACAATAGTTGCATCGCAACCAGATCTCAATACTATCATACCACACATAATTGATGTGGTTTCTTCTGACACAAACTGATCACTTTGTGCGATGATTGATGAATTGCCACGTCATAGTGATGCCATCCTACTTGCAAAGATGAAATCACTCAAAGATGACCCATCCAAACAACAAGAATATACGAATATGGCATGGAAATGCCCTCATCTTTGGGCAATTTGCGAAGAAGCAAAAACATTTAATGAACGCAGAAAAGATTTTTCAATCCGTATGCTCAAAAACAAATCAGGGCATCGAAATATGATTTATGATCCAAAAAACAATGAAAATCTATATTGTCTAGATACTACTCTCGAAAGATTCAATAAAGTACACAAATTTGAGAACTGAAATCTCTTAATATCAGATAGAAATAAAGGAAATGAGGTATATTGGATATATAATCCTGAGACAAAAACTAGAGAGAAAATGAATATTGATTGATATGGAGAATATGATAAAATATTGTTTCAATCATTTTATGGTTGAAATATGTTAATAAAAGTAGATGATAAAGGAAAAAAATCACTATGTATATATAATCCTGAGACAAAGGGTAGTGAAAAAATACTTATTGATTGATATGAAGAATTTGATGAAATATGATATGAAAAAAAGCTTTTGAATTGAGATCTATTAATATGTACAAAAAATAAAGGAAAAAAATCACTATGTATATATAATCCTGAGACAAAGGGTAGTGAAAAAATACTTATTGATTGATTTGAAGAATTTGATGAAATATGATATGAAAAAAAGCTTTTGAATTGAGATCTATTAATATGTACAAAAAATAAAGGAAAAAAATCATTATATATATATATAACCCTGAGGCAAAGGGTAGTGAAAAAGTAATTATTGATTGATATGGAGAATTTGATGAAATATTATGTGAAGAAAATCCTTCAGATTGAACCCTATTAATAACTGAATGGAAGGAAGGAAAAAACTCATTAAATGTATATAATATTGAGACAAAAAGTAGTGAAGAAGTTGATTGATATACAAAGCTTCTGCGAATGAATATATTTGTAACCGGTTTCAATAATAATCTATTGTTAACAGGGTCTAATCCATGAGAAGACTCATCAATTCAGGTTTTTGATCCTACTAACAATACGAGTAATTTTATTTTATTTGAATGAAATACAAGATTTTCTTCTATCGATAAGACTATTATATTTTCAGATTCACTATGTCTTTTTGATGTATCAATCTGATCTAGAGACATAAATTTCGTTTATAACTTCAATACACAAGAGTCAATAAACCTCTCCGATAATCAAGAATTCAATCTACTCCTTCCAGGATTTCTTGCTTCTCCTGACACAAAGTTTCTCAGAACGAAACAAACAATCCCACAATGAACTTCAGATTCATTTTCCCTTTCTGCATTGCTCTATAGTCAGCAATCTTCAGATAGAGAAGATAGCAATACAATGAAAAACGCCATAAGAAGAATATTAGTATGAGTTTTATCATCTCAAAACACACATCAAGAAAAAATTAGCCAGTATAGAAATACTTCTCAGCAATCATCTGAATGAAAAATTAATCTTTCACTCTTTCAAAATGCTATCAGAACAACAACTGGCGGTCAGTGAGATATTTGGTTGAGAGAGTGGACGCAAAATAGTTTGGATGCTCAAAAAAACAAAACTGACCATATTGATCGAGACTTCTTTGTTGACGAAAATCAACATTTTGTTGCACAGTTGACTGATCACGCGGGTATGAGTCCAGATGTAGTCTTTGATAAACTTCTCACTATCGGTGATAGTTCCAAAAGATGAGAAAAAAAGACTGATTGACAGATAGGAATGTTTGGTGTTTGATTTTTTTCTGCTTTTACTGAGACGTGTAAACAAGTACGCGTCAAGACGACAAAAGATTGAACAACAACAACGCTTATTATGACTCCAAAACACAATAATGCAACGAAATCACCACTCTGACGAGATGATATTGATATTGTTACTGATATTGAAACGGATTCATGAATGCCAGATGGGACAGTTATGCAAAGAATAGATACAGCACAAGGACTCAATGCAAATATTGAAGCAATCGTAGCATCAGACAAACTCAAAACGTATACAAACGCTATTCAGTGAACAGAGATTGCCTGTACTATGGGAGAAAAGAAAGAAACACTTACCAATGCAAAAAATATGTATACTGATAAAGAGTACACTTTCTATGCATGACATAAACCATGACGAACACAACATTGATTATATATTTGATGATCTCATGACTTGATCCATACATATCCAAAGTGGATGCAAGATATCATAACAAGAGAAAAAATTGTCGTTGATATCCCGCCTCACTACCAACTCAATAGAGCAAGAAATGCTATCAATGACAGTGCTGACCGACAAAAGATCCAGTCACAAACATTTTCTCATCTCTCTCGTTATTGTATTGAAGAAGTTTTTGCTGGTAATCAAACAATTCCAGCAATCCCTAAAGACTTTTTTTCTTTTGATTTTCATTATTTAAAAGCATTTGACTCTAACCCTAGTATACAAAAAGCAAAAAACCTAGCAGAAAAAATTAATAATGGAGAAACTATTACTCATTCTGAAATCAATCGGTTATCTGAAAATGACAATCATTTGATGTATTATCTTTGCTATATTAAAGTTTTTGGAGATAAGTCCAAAGAAGGTATTAGTCTACTTGATATACAGAAAAATAAAAATGATACATCATTCCTTGAAAAACGAAAGGACAAATTACAATGAAAGTTTGCTGATTGGTTGACGTACGACACAAAAAGAAGTGAACAAACAGCCAAAGATCAAAATGATACATATAGTATTGTTGAAAATCTATGAGAGAGTCTCTGACAATCAGAAGAAAAGATCAATATTCTACAAAAAGCGATCAATGAGAATATGACAATTTTAAATAAGGCATATAACAGTAATGTAACCTCTGAGTTTTATCAACCGACAGATAAAAAGCATTCGACTCTAGCAAGATACTATTGAGACAAAACAAAAGTTCAACGAAACATCAACAAATTTAAAAAAAACTGATATTTTGCTGATGTATTTAGTTATGAAGACCCGTCATTATTTGAGAAGTTTCTTAACACCCTTACTCACGAGTATGGACACCACCTAGAAAATGTATCTGATAGCTCTGCTGTCACACATAATACATGATCATGAGATACATTTGAAACGAAACAAAGAGAAGTGCTGCAGGTTTTGTATCAAGTGAGAAGAGGAGTGTAAGTAATATCAGTTTTTATAATATATTCTTTTCATATGGAGCATGGTCCATATTTACAAAGAAGCTCAAGAAACTACCTTGGTGATATTCTTACAAGTTTCTTACAAGTATATCCTTTTAGTACTACTAAAAGATCAATTTATTGATCTTGGAATGAGATGCAAAAGTCTACTCTTGAAAAATTAGAGGGTGGTAATTGTCATACTTTAAATATCTTAATTAAGGAGATATTGGTAAATAATGGATTTACTTGTGATTTTATTTGAACTAATCTTGATGAAACTTATGGATATGATGTGCATAGTGCATTACTAGTTGACAACAAACGAATAGTCGACCCGTGATTACCAATACCGTTTATTATTGATATTTCCAAAGACGAAATACATACTATCAATATAACAGAACATATAATTAAACAATATTCTATTGTAAGAATGGATAATAATCTGAATGTTACTATTCGTTCATGTATACATTGAGAACGAAAGTCAAAAAAAGAAATAACGTTTATCTTAGAAAAAGTTTTGGATTGAAATACTATATTATCATTTCATTTGAAACATCAAAAAGAGGAAATTTATAGAGTTTTATCACTTTGGCAGATAGATTATCAAAGTGATGAGATTTATATGTACTTACATGAAAATGGTTTGCATGATATGTAAATAAATCTTATCAAGTAAGAAAAGGAGATAAAAAATAATCACTGACCCTAAAACCCCGTCTGCACCTCCACCATTTTTGCATACTTTCATCATAAGGCGATCAATTCATCGTGTGTTCATGATTCGATAATCTGCGATCAAACCCCACCCCCCAGAGGGTCCCCCCTCCCCACGACGGGGAGGATATCATCGTAAGTAATTTTATCGATATACAAAATCCTATCTGCATGTTTGACGGTCTGCAACCTATGTGCAATGATCACCACCGTTCTATCTTTGAAAAGTTCTTGCATTGCTTGACCGACGAGTTCTTCACTCACGGAGTCAAGTGCTGACGTTGGCTCATCTAGTAAGATAATTTTGGGGTTTTTGAGCATAATTTTAGCAATAGCGAGACGTTGGCGTTGTCATCATGAAAGACGAACACCACGTTCACCGATCTCAGTATCCAAGCCGCTTGGGAGATCATAGACAAATTGGCATTGGGATTTTTCCAAAACGTCATGTAGGGACGAATATCATTCACCCGTTTCATTCGATTGGTTATTTGGGCGATCAGTGATCGCCCCTACGACGCCATACAGCAAATTTTCTCTCACCGTCCCATCAAAAACACTCGGTTCTTGGGTCAAGTAGCCAATATGATTGTATCGATCAAGAAGATTGCATTCTTCTCTATCCTGTTTGTCAACAAAGACTTTCCCTCACTGAGGAAACAAATGTCATGCGATGAGCTTGATCAAGGTTGACTTACCTCAGCCAGAAGGTCAGACAAGTGCTATTATATTTCATCATGGGATGACGAGAGAAAAGTCAGTAATAATCGGTTTCTCAGGATCATAACCAAAACGAACATTTTCAAATGATATCGTGCTCTGTGTCAGGACGATATTTTTTCCTGTATCAAAATCACGGTGGGGAGCAATGTCATCCAAAGTGTCGATCAATTTGCTTATATCCACCCGTTGTTCGATCCAACTACGCGCACGATAGCTCATCTTGCCGATCTCCGCTACTGCCATCGTCCCCATACTCACGACCAAGACCATATCTGCAAAGCTCATCGATCCAGCTATAATCTGCGCCCCAGTCCACAGCATCGTCCCGACAAACCCGAGCATCAAGAAAAACTCTGCCCCATCATAAGAAATCCCTTGTCGGCGTTTTTCGTGTGCTTTATGAAATCTCAAAGTATCCATAATGTTTTTAATTTTATTTAACTCATACGCAATTTTGTTATTTTGCAAAATTTCTATTCTTGCTTGGAGCCACTTGATAGATTGTCTACCCATTTGTGTATAGGCTTCTTTGGCGAGCTTGCGATGGCGCAGTTGAGGACCAGAAAAGAACGATACCCAACAGACCACCAACCCAAGAATGACAGCAATCCCTGCAAGCATCCATCGTCCTTGTTTGATAAGCACAATCAAAAAAAGTGAAAAAAAGATCACTGACTTGAATCCCTCGCCCACGATGTCGATGGTCATAAAGAGTCGTTTGTCTGTTCCGCTCGTAAATAAGGAAATCATTTTTCCTGTGCCAACTTTTTCGTATTGATTGTGATCGCTATGGATGATACGAGGTAAGACAGCAGAAAAAATCGCATGATGCATATAGCTAAACTCATGAAATACGAAGGGCTTTCGTATCGTTACAATTAATACCTTGATCACAACCAATCCAGCAACCACTGCCATCCGCCACCAAAAAAGGTCGGGCGTATTGTTTTCTATTGCTCAAACAGCATATTGAATCGTATATAAAATACCTGCACTGATTACTCAGAGTGTCCCGTCATGAAGTGAAATATGAGCACACGACTTTCGGACTGTACGAAGTGGGGCAAGATAGGTACGAAAATGATGAGAAAAAATACTTTTCATATGGTAATGACTAGGGAATATAAAACAATGACTATTGTGTGAGATACTTGATACGTAACTTTGGAATTTCGCTCACTAAAATCCTGTCTGCACCTCCACCATTTTGGCGTACTTTCATCATAACGCGATCAACTCTTGATGTGTTCCTTCTTCTGCAATTTCAGAAGCACCCGTTAGGGGGTTGGGTGTGATATACAAGATTCTATCTGCATGCTTGACCGTCTGCAACCTATGGGCAATGATCACCACAGTTCTATCCTTAAACAATTCTTGCATCGCTTGACCGACGAGTTCTTCACTCACGGAGTCAAGTGCTGACGTTGGCTCATCTAGTAAGATAATTTTGGGGTTTTTGAGCATAATTTTAGCAATAGCGAGACGTTGGCGTTGTCATCAGGAAAGACGCACACCACGTTCACCGATTTCTGTATCCAGACCATTTGGGAGATCGTAGACAAATTGACATTGGGATTTTTGGAGGATGTCGTGTAAAACCCCACCCCCCAGAGGGTCCCCCCTCCCCACAACGGGGAGGATATTAGCGGAGTTTTTTTCTTTTTCCGTTTCTTTAGAAAAAGATTGGGAATTGAATGTCCCTCCCGTTATGGGAGGGGTAGGGGTGGGTTTTTGATCACCCACTCCATACAGCAGATTCTCCCTCACCGTCCCATCAAACACACTTGGTTCTTGGGTGAGGTAGCCGATATGATGATAATATGTTTGCAACGAAACAGATGATAACTTTTGCCCATCAACGATAATGTCGCCACTATCAGGCATCATATATCCAGCGATCAGTTTCATCAAGGTCGTTTTCCCTCAACCAGACGGTCACACGAGAGCAGTAATCGATCATCAAGCGAGACGAGCATCAAAGTCAGTAAATATCTTTTTCCCATCATCATAGCCAAAAGAAACTTTTTCAAAAACGATTGATCACTGTGTAAAAAGAAATTCTTTTCATCAAATCATTCATGCATTTTCTTTGATTCCATCAAAATGATCTCGTAATTTTTGGACTGTTGCAAAGTTAAAGAAAAATTCTTTGAAATATTCTATGGATTCCGTCAGTGCATTTTCCAACAATCACAATAAGAGCAGAATCCCAATAAAATCAGCAATTGTTCATTGTCATTGGATAACCGCATAGCCAATAGTCAAACATCATAAAATTTTGAGAACATGAATCAGCACGATCGGCGTATTGACTATAAAAAAGAGATACTTTTGCTCTCACCTATTACAATCAGTCGACGCATCAGCATAGCTATCCAAAATACCAATTTCCCTCTGCTGCTTCCCACTATGGGCAATTTCAAACTTTGACATAATCATTTTTACTAATTGAGAATTGTAGCTATTCTGGTTGTCAATTCTCTCTTTCCTATGAGTAATGACATATTGATTGATCCATGCAGTGAGGAGATGAAGAAGGACAAATAATCACAAAAAACCAAGAGCATACCAACCATTTGTCGACCAAAAAACATACAACACATACAAAAAAATCACACTGACACGAACACCTGTATGAATTCCAAAGACGATAAGATCAGTTCGTGTATGAAATCAGCTTTCTATCAACGAAATCCGCATTCCCGTCCCATACTTTTCAACCTGTGTATTATCGAGAGTAAAAAACTTTGTCATAAAGACACGGTGCATGCTCCTAATATCAGTCCGATAGCGATTGACCCAATGCCAATACTTCATGATATACAATCCAATGAAATAGATGATAATAATCCCGATATACACAGCCAATATCATAAAAAAATCGTCAGAGCTTTGGTTTTCTATTGTTTTCGTTATCTGCTGAAAAGTCCAAACAGATACAAGTCCAAAAAGAGAAACCCACAGAGCATACACAATACTTTGTATCGCCATGATAGGGTTTTCCATGACGGGAAGAAAAAATCTTTTAAAGGTGTCCATGAGGAAAATTTTTTAGTAAAGGAAATGATTATTGTGAGAGTCTTCACTGTACTGCTGCATGATCGCTAAGCTCATGAACAATAGTTTTGGTTGTTGAAATTTTCTTATCTTTTGGGATACAAATATAATCAAGAGTTTTTCAGGTTGGTAGATGTGAAATATAAGGGGAAATGTCATAACTTGTCATCCATTTTTTGCCTAAACGATCAAAGCATTCGCTCTTATCCATATTCAGATCTCATACAATCATACAGTCAGTGGCAATTTTTTTAATGATTGGTCGGGATTTTTCTCTGCTTGATTCGTATTTGCTCATATGTACATGTACAACCGTGCCTATTGATATAAAAGATGTTTTGACACACAAACGAGGTCGCCTATCTAGTCCTAAAACAATAGGAAGGCTAAATATTGTATTTTTGGGTTTTTCACATCCAAAGTAACCTAATCCAAACACATGAGAATTTTGTGAAATACCTCATTTGCCATAATCTATAGCTTCATCCCGTACAGGAACAAAATAAGAATGTTGGTGAGGTGATTTTTGCTTTAGTATTTCATACCAAGATTCTGATAGTTCTTGCACAAAAATATAATCACTGACTGGAAGTATGTCTCGAATAGGGATTGTATTCTGTGCAAGATTTCTCGTTGTAACCTTAATCATTTTAAGTACGAAAAAGTTAAAGAACATGCTCCCTTTTATTCCCTTTCTGCCAAAATAAACCATCTTGCTTCTCGTTGTTCAATATCTGTAGCGAGTGATGCAAGCTCTTTACCAAGATCTTTGATGTCGTCATGGGACAGTGTTGCATCTTGAAATAGTTCGTTAATTTCTTCTTTACGGGTTTCTGCCTGATGAATTTGTTGTCAAAGCTCTTTAAATTCACGCTGTTCGTTGTAAGATAATTTTTTGGGTGCTGGCGAAAACTCTACGTCAGGTTCAATATTTTTTGTTTTTGATTCAAGTTCTTTTTTATCTTTTGCGTTTTTAGAATTACCATTTTCATTCATTTGTTGTCTGTATGTACTGTAGTTTCACCATATAAGATCTATCTCTCATTGCCCACGAAACACCAAAAGACGATCGACCAACGTATCCATAAAAAACCTATCATGAGAAATAATGAGCAGACACCCTTTGTACGCAAGCAAAAAATCTTCAAGAATCGTAATGGTATCAAGATCGAGATCGTTTGTCGGTTCATCAAGGATCAAGAAATTTGGGTTTTTCATCAGAGTTAACATCAGATGAAGACGTCTTTTTTCTCAACCACTGAGACTCGAAACTACGGATTGTTGCTGTTGAGGAGAAAATAAAAAACGTTCAAGCATATGATGAGCGGGGATTTTTGTTTGATCTCCAACGATTGCAAACTCTGCATGTTCTCTTACATAATCCAATATCTTTGTATCAACGTCAGGAATGACTTGTTTTTGATGATAGTATCAAATTTGTACTGAAGGTGCGGCTTGAATCGTTCAGCTATCAGGATCGTTTATTCCTGCAATCAAGTCAACAAAACTTGATTTTCCTACACCATTTTTACCAACTATCCCCAGACGTTCTCCATTCATAAAATCATGAGAAAAGTTTTTTACAATACTCATTTCGCCATATGATTTACTGATATTTTTGATTTTAAGAACTTTGTCTCCTAGTTTCTTCATACTGACATCCAAAGACAATTTTTGGCGTATTTCATTCAGTCACATTTTTTTTTCTCCAAAAGTTTCTTCTAGTTTTTCGAATCTTGCTTCTCTTTCGACTGATTTGCTTTGTCTTCCTCTTGGTGCTTTGCGAACTCGAGCTTGTTCAGCTTTATATTTTTGTTTCATTTTGTGTACATGAACTGCTTCAAGCGCATCGCGCTCTGCTTTTTTGACCAAATACAAAGAATAATTACCTGAAAAACATTGTAAGTTTCATCTATCGAGTTCATATATGTCCGTACAGACACGTTCGAGAAAATAACGGTCGTGTGTTACAATCAACAGTGTAATATCTCTTTTTTTGAGGTCTTTTTCGAGCCACTCAATCATATCAAGATCTAGATGATTTGTTGGTTCATCAAGAATTAACATATCTGGATCACCAACAAGTGTTTTTGCTAGAGCAATACGTTTTACCTCTCACCCAGAAAGAGATCCGACAGTTTGTTCGAGCAAATGACTAAGTTGAAGATATCAGATCATGCTTTGCACACGGATAGTGTGATCTCGTGCATTTTTTTCTTCAATCTGGTTTTGTAAATCAATCAGCACTTTTGCATCAACTCACTCACGTTGACTTGCTTCGTGATACTCGTGGATAAGAGAGCCAAGAGGATCGTTATATCTATACAATGCTTCTTCTACTAGCATGTCTTCTGGTGCATCAAACGTCTGATCAAGAAATTGTACATTGATTGAAGGGTGAAATGCAAACGTTCAATCTGTGGGCTCTATGTCTCCTTTGAGAATAGATAATAAGGTTGTTTTTCATGCTCAATTTTTTGCAACAAGTGCAACTTTTTGTCCTTTGATGATAGTACAACTTACATCAGACAGCACGTCTTTGTTGGTAAATGATTTGAACAGATTTTGGATATGAAGATAGAGCATGAAGAGAGAAGTAATCAAAAACAATACAAAAATAATTAGCATCACAATAGTGAGAATAGGGTAGGAAAGCAAGTAGTGGTTTGGGAGAGTGGGAAATATTAAAATTGATTATTGAAATTTATGAAAAGAATTGATGATATTTGACATATTTTTTTTTTATATTATAATACATTTAGAGGTTTTATTTATTATTTAATTAAATTATGGGTATTGATAAAGAATATATTTATCATTATACAAAAATAGAAAATCTTGAAAAAATAATTACTAGCTGAGAAGTAACTGCGAAAACTAGTTGATTAAATTTCAACGATGAATCATTTTTTGTTGACTCTGCACCAGTAATTTTAAAATCAAAGGAAGAATTATCTCAGTTATTGTGAGATAAAAGTTATATCGTTTGACTACCTAGCCCTAAATCTTGGTCCGATCAAAATATATGGAAAACGTTAAAACGAAAAATTAGCTCTAAAAGTTATACTAATAATATTCCAATAAGTTCTATAATTAGAATACAAATCAAATCTTCTGATTCTTGATTTGTAAGAGATCATGATTCTCTCTATAATAGAAGTTATTCTACTGATCCTTATGATAAGGAGGGTGATGAAAGAATTATTGAGTACTACAATTCCTGAGTTAATTTACAACAAAAGAATAAACGAGAAAGGTATAAAACTCCTGAAGTTTGGCTAGAATGAAAAGTCGATATTTCAAAACGCCAAGTGGAGGTTCGAAACCCTGAATTGAAGACTCGAGAATTACTTAAAGATACTAATAAAAAGTTAATATCAAGATTGTGAATAAACTTAGATAATATTGAAGAGATTCCACATATATAGTTTTTTGATAGAGACGTTACAATCAAGACGTGTAGTATTAAAAAATTATAAATTTATAATAAAAGAGCAAAATATTTGATCAACTAATACCTAACTACGATGTTTATTTCTTTCTTCAAGCTATGTCTTTTATCAACAAATTGAAACAAAATATATTTCCTGCTCAAAAGGCAAAAAATATAGCAGCAAAGTTTGATGACACTGAAGGGTTGTTATCAGTGGATAAAAAATCACTGTTTAATCTTGAGAAATTTTCGGTTGATGAGTTGTTAGATTTGAGTGTTCGTATAAGAAATATTGATTGAGTATCTAATACTACTTTAAATGAAATTATTTGACTATTAGAAAATGGTTGAGAAGAAGATTTGGCTATGATGTTTTCATGGGTTTTTCCTTACCTAAAGAAAGCATTTGAAATTAACCCAAAAAAAACTGCTGATTATATAAATAATAAAGATTTATTAAAAGAAGTTGGCTTTCAAAGTGATGATCACTTTCCAAAGTATGAATATTGAAAATATGAAAAGTTCAAGAGTAAGATTACAGTTGATAACAAAGCTATTGCATTCGCTAACTTTCATTGAATTTCTTTTGAGCAGATCATAAATATTTTATGAGGCACTGTCCTTTTTGAAAAGATAGATGATTGTATTGTTGATATTTCAATAAATGATACAAATGAGATTATGATTCATGGAAAATGAGATAGTGACTTATTTGAAGTTGCTAGAAAAATCAATGTATACTCAAAGATTATCGAGTATTCATGAATACGTATGAGTGATAATTCTAAGTGAAAATGAATTTGATTAAAGATAATGTACAGTCAAATAGTTGAAGCAAATAAATTATGATATAATATATATTTTATTTCAGGAGTATGAAAGTTTTGATCTGAATTTAATTGATATTATTCATGGGCAAGATATTGATTTGAAATGAGACATAGTCAACAAAAATTTATTGATCTTTGTAAAAGTAGTTGAAATGAAAAGATTGCTCAATGTACATCTCTTATTGATTTGATGTCTTTGGAGGAGTGAAGGAAATTGTGGAAGGAAAAGTGATTCGGATTCGCATGATTTTTTGATACTTCTAAGGGTTCGAGATCCTATGAGTATTTTATGAATTATTATAATCAGTCTATATCTCCTGATAGTTCAAGTGTATAATTTTACACAAAAACAATATCATAAATAAAAAAAAACTCACCAACGGTGAGTTTTTCCAATTTCTTTTAAACAAACTTCCAATTTATCTACAATCTAGAACAACACGATAACGAGGTGTTCAGTCAGCTAATCTTTTGATTGCTTTGTTGATATCTGCTATCTTGTATTGTTCTACCATAGGTTTGAGGTTGTGTCTTGCTACAAATTCTATCATTTTGCGAGTTGTTCCGATATTTCATACTGGAGAACCTCAGACAGATTTTTGTCACATAATCATTCAAAATCCGTTAACTGCAATGTCTCATTGAGCTCATACACTGTGCAGTTTTCCTTTTGGAGCCAGAAGTTGCATATACGAATTTCGATCCAGTGGAACATTTACCGTACTCAAGATCATATCAAATGTTCATGCAAGTCCTTCAAAAGCCTGAGGATTGTTTTTTGTCGCAACAAAGTGATGTGCTCATAGCTCTTTTGCTTCTTGTTCTTTGTCAGGCGTTGTTGAAAAAGCTGTTACTTCACATCCTCGCGCATTAGCAAAAAGAATTGCCATGTGTCATAGTCAACCGATTCAAATGATTCATACTTTATCAGTTGGTTTGATATTGTTGATCACAAAAGGCGTAAATACAGTTGCTCCTCAACAGAATAATGGTCAAGCAGAGCTTGCGTCAATGTTTTCAGGTAGTGCAAATGTCCATTTATCTTGCACACGAACCTTGTTTGCAAATCACCCATGTCTTCAAACGATAGTTCATTCTCATTTGTTACAAAGGTTTTGGTCTCAAGAGACGCATTGATCGCAAACATGACATGATCCAGAAAATCGTCAAACTCATACTTTTTGTCAAATCTCTAGATGTTTTACTCATTTTCACATACTCTCTACTGTTCAGATAATTTCATGTCAGGGTACAAACGGATATTGCGTCATACCTCGTTCATTGTTGATCATACTCAAATCACTATGGCAAATACCACAAAATTCAACAGCTATATCAACTTGATCATATCAAATGTCTCACAATTCATAGTCAAATTTTTCTAATTGTCATCATGCTTTTTGGGCTGCATATGCATGTACAGTTGTCATGTTGTTATTTATGATAATATAAAACAATACTTATTATCTCTATAAATAACTTTATTTGCAAGAGGCTTTTCAATCTATCACTGGACAAAAAAACTTTCATCATTGACTACAGACTCAATATGTGTCAGTATTTGTTTTTTTCATAATGATTTACTTACCGATGCCAAAAAAATTGAGACTGACGGTTTTCAGAGTTGTGCGCAGAAGTGTTTGAGGTATGAAGCGTGTTTGCTGATTATTGATTGTTTTTGTTTGTCTGTTTTTGTTATAATTATACTGATATTAATATCATTTTCGACAAGTGTTTCCAAAAAAACTCCATCATGTTTGGTGAGTGGGATTGTTCAGTCTATGAGGACATATGTCATACGCAAAGCTGTATTTCATGTCAAGAAATCTTGTAATGTATTCATTCGCTCAATTCTGTCTTCTTTGCTTTTTTTGGCATAACCATATCAGGGCACATCAACGAGGTGTCGTTCTTCATTAATCAAAAAATAATTGATTGTTTGTGTCTTTCACGGTTTGGAAGATGTTTTTGCTAATCCTTTTTTTTCTACCAACATGTTGATGAGTGAAGATTTTCACACATTTGATCTTCATACGAACACAACTGCTGGTAATGTATGTTTTTGTGTATCAGCCAGAGATACAAAACTTGAGACAAATGATGCTGAGGTTACGTTCATTATACGATGGTTATAAAATGTATACTTCACTTTATAGAATATGTATGTATTTGCTAGAGATGATTTTTTTGTTTTTTGTGTCGTATGCCGCCTAAAACAAATCTCTCATTATGAGAATACCTATCGAACGTTGTAATTGTTTATAATGACACTATAATCTTTTTACAGTCGTTTTATTTTCTAGCAGCAAATGCTAATGTTCAAAAAAATGTATCAGTCATTTTTGGGTGCGTCTTTGTGAGAGAAAGTGTACATAGTAGCTAGAATTGTTTTTGGCTTGGTGTTTGCATTCATGTTTGGCTTGTGAAAGTTGGTATGATGAGTACCTATGCGAGAGTCTGTTTGATCGGTTATGGTTGTTTTTGGAATAGAGGAGTACCATGCAGTATTTTGATTTTTTGCAGCTCTTGCAGAAGTAGTTGGTTGATTATTGCTTGCTGTTTGATTTTTTGCTAGGTTTGCTGCATCAAGTCTTTTGATAACAATGATAGTCGCATTTTTGGCTCATATGTGAGATGCCTTGCCCCAAGCAATGCAGTGAGTACCAGATATACTACCAGTTATCTTTTGAGTTGTGTCATTGGTGTTTTTGATCTGATGAGCAAGAAGAGGATCAATTGATTTTATCTGTTGTGGTTGATCTTGTACTAGATGAGTTGATGTCAACTATCCATATGGAAAAGATGTAGAAATAATTGAATAAATCATTATATGTTTTTGGATATTGTTTTTACTTCTATATCTTTATATGTCTTCTTCAAGATTAGATTCTTCTGTATCAATCAAACATGTGATTTACAAATGGACTCGTCGAGAATTTTGGCCATGGTGGTTGTTTTATATACCTGTATATGTGTACCGACTATTTCTTGCTATTCGTGCAAGAAATATAGTCTACTTTACTGCAGCAAATCCTTGAATACAACATGGTTGATTTGTGTGATATAGTAAGCGAGATATTTTACAGAAATTTGATCAAAGCTCTATACCAAAGACCAAATATCTTGATATTGTGTCATCAGATGCTAGCAACAAAAAAGATCTACTGACGACGATCAAAGAACGAATGGATAGTGAATGATTGCAATTCCCTATTATTATCAAGCCAGACCAGTGACGTAGATGACAATGAGTTCGCAAAATACAATCACTACAAGAAGCTACTGAGTATGTCGTTCAATTAGGTCAGCCTTGTTTGTTACAAGAGTTTAGTGAATACAAAGAAGAATTTGCAGTTGTGTATTATCGTTATCCTGATGCCAAAATGTGATATGTTTGATGAGTAACTCAAAAATCTTTCTTTGATATAGTTGGAGACTGAGTGAAGACGGTTGAAGAACTTGTCGCAGAACATCCAAGATGACCTTTGTATAAAAATGTCTTGTATGAAGCTAATACAAAGAATCGACAAAAAGTATTAGGTCAGTGAGAAGTTTTTAGACTTATGCCTGTGTGAAGCCACTCAAGATGAACTATTTTTGAAGATATATCTCATAAGATTTCTCCTGAGCTAGATGCAACCATTGATTCACTTGCTAAGCAAATTCCAGATGCGTATTTTTGACGCTTTGATATCAAAGCTGAGAATTTTGAGGCTCTAGAGAAGTGATATGTTCATATTATGGAATTTAATTGAACAGAAGCTGAACCTGTGCATATGTATGATCCTCAAAATAGTTTGTTTGATGCATATGCTATCATGTTTGCTCACCGATACCGTATGTATACAATTGCAATCAAAAACAATGAAAACTGATTTGCATATGCATCTCGAAAAGAAATATATGCAAATGTTAGAAAAATAATGTAAACACCTTTTTATTATATACTTTTTTGCCAATGTTATATGATCGTGTACAAAACCAAATGCGTAATGTTTTCTCTTTGTTTTGAAATAAATATAAGCCCTCTACTTTGGAATACCTTTTGCGACCAGATAGAATTATTGAAACATCAATTATGATACAAAAAGATGATGGATCTGTGCAATCATACCAAGCATACAGATCTCAACATGATTGTATTAGAGGTCCATACAAATGAGGTTTAAGGTTTCATCAAGATGTTTCTCGTGATGAAGTTATGGCACTTTCTGCATGGATGAGTATCAAGACTGCAGTAGTTGGATTGCCGCTTTGATGAGGAAAATGATGAATAATTGTAAACCCAAAAGAGCTTTCACAAACAGAGTTAGAGCAATTATCGAGATGATTTGTCCAAAAAATGTTTGATAATATATGACCAGATGTTGATGTTCCTGCACCTGACGTCAATACAAACTGACAAATTATGTCATGGATGGTTGATGAATATAGTAAACTTGCATGACGTCGAACTCCGTGAGTATTTACATGAAAGCCTTTGTCTATATGATGAAGTCAATGAAGAACACAAGCAACGTCTTTGTGATGATTATTTGTTCTTCGTCATTATCTTTCAAAAAATAATGATTCGCTTTCTTGAAAGACTATTGCAATTCAATGAGCGTGAAATGTATGACTTCATTTTGCTCTTTTGGCTCAAAAAGATTGAGCAAAAATTGTTGCGATTAGTGACTCTCGTGGATGAATCTACAATAAAAATTGACTATTTGTTGATGCAATTGCTGATCTTAAAGAACAAAAAAAATCTGTAACTGACTATCATGACGGTACAAAAATAGACGATGATGCTCTGTTTGCTTTGGATGTTGATATTCTTGTTCCTGCTGCATTAGAGAATGTTATTACAGATAAAAATGCATGAGATGTCAAAGCTCCAATCATATTAGAACTTGCAAATTGACCATTAACTGCGGAAGCTGATTCGTTTTTTGCCAAAAATAACATAGCTGTTTTGCCAGATGTTTTGGCAAATGCTTGATGAGTGACAGTGAGTTATTTTGAGCAAGTACAAAACAATATGAATTACTATCGAGACGAAAAAGAAGTAAATGAAAAGCTAGAAAAAATAATGACTGAAGCAACTGATGATGTTCTTGAAGCACAAAAAACATATAATGTTGATATGAGATCTGGTGCATATGTTGTTGCTATGCAAAAAATGCTTGATGCATACGCTGTTAGAAAATAAACACTCTTTGTTGTTGTCTATTCTAGATTTACTAATTTGAAAATAAAATAAAAATCATCACATCCATTTAGGTCAGTGATGGTTTTTTTTATTACTTTAGATTTGCAAAATTTTGTTTGAGAGTTTATATTTTACCAAAAGCTTTGGCTATTGCGTAAATAACTGGAATATAAACGAGTGACTTTCATATACAACATGCAATAATGAATAGTAGAATATGTTGTTTTTTGCGGACAATTCTTACTGTAATGATATCAGGAATTATACTTCGTGTACAGAATATAGCTAATACAAAGAGAGTATATTGGTTTGTTGCTTTTTTGAGGTTTTTTGTTGACCATTCTTTTATGTTTTTGAATAATGAACTTTTGCTTTCTGGTTTGTTATTGGGTAGTTTAGTTTTTGTTGTAAATATCTTTTTATGGATGAAATTATTTATGTCAAGTATCCATTTTTCAATATACGTATCTAAGTGCCAAAGAATTATGTTTCCTACGACAGATGCTCATGTTCAAATACCTGCTATGATGAGCCGATTCACGTTTTGTTTGATCAATGTTGTAGATATTCAATATGTAATAGGTATAAGCCATGGAACAAATATTGCTATGATAGCACTAATTATTAAAGAGAAAATAAGGAAGATCATTTACTTAGCTTGAATAAAACTGTGTTTTTTGATGAGATCGGCTAATGTGTCTGCAAATACGTTATCGATTCAGAGTGCTAACTGATAAAGTCTATTTATGCTTACGTGATGTTTTCCTGTTTTGAGAATAGATGCAAATGTTTCAATATTCATTGTTTTTTTCTTTTTTCTGATAATTTGTTTTATAATTTCTTCGATATATCATTTTTGTAAAAGAGATGGTGTATAGAGACTTTCTAGTAAGGCGAGCTCTAAACATGCTATATGATACATTTGTCATCATATTGTTATTTTTTGGATGTGTTTGAAAAAAGATGGTCGTAATTTTCTATGTTTGGCATTATATGTCTTAAAGACAAGTTTTTTGTCGAGTATGACTACCTCCATTGCATTTTTGTCTCTACAATAAATCTCTATTTCATCAGGAATATTGTAGTTTTGCATACCTAGTTCAAGTCATTTGATTCATCAAATATATCGAGCAATTCAACATGATTCTTTGCAATGTTTTTTGAGACTAGGTCGATAAAATAGTGATGTAATCTCTTGTTCTTCGTATTCTTTTTCAGGATTTTTGACCAAAATCATGTCTTTCTTGATACTTACTAAGTGTCATTTTTTTTTGAGATAATAAATCATCTTATATGCTTTTGAATCTGTGTATTTTTCATCCAATATATTGTGGACAATGTTTTTGAGTTTATTGATGTCGAGGGTTCTTCATCTAAATGTTCTCAATTTCTTCACAACAATGTTAAAATAGGTTTCTGTCATGGTGGCTTTATGGTGGTGTTAAATCGATATTTATTTCTAATGATGTTTCTAGTGTTTTTCTAATAGTTCTTCTAGTGTTTTTTTAAAGATTTATCTTGATATGTTGTGTATACTCACAATGAGTCGTGATTTCAAGTGTATTGTTACGTATTTATTTTGTGTATAATTCTCAAAAAAGCATACCTACACTTTATATAGTGCGTATGGTCAACGTTTGTTTTGTGAAATCGCTTGCAAATCGATAGAACTTCGGTAATTTGAACTTAACATTGTTTTTTTTATTATGTAAAGCAGATTGTGTACTATGGCAGGTATGAAACAAATTAAATGAAAAATCAAATCAGTTGGAAACATAAAAAAGATGACAAGAGCTTTGGAAGTTGTCTCAACGGTTAAGCTTCAAAAAGTCAAAAAAGAAACAGAGCAGTATAGAGATTTTTTGGTAGAATTTCTTAAGATTGCTCAAGTTATTAATACAAAAGTTGATTTATTCGCAAAAGAAGATATTCAGACTGAATGAAAAACTTTGTTAGTTGTTTTGTCGACAGATAAGTGATTGTGCTGATCTATCAATGCAAAGTTGTTTAAGTCTATACACGCAACATACAAACTAACTAAAGAGACGGTTGATATTTATGCTGTATGAAAAAAGGCACAACAATATTTTGCTAGAGAATGATACAATGTCATAGGGACAATGACGAACAAAGAAACAGACGCTCCGTGAGATATGTCAGGTGTCTTTTCTTTGTTGCAACATGGAATTGAGGATGAAAGATATACTTCAATTGCAATTTGCTTTAATTATTTTCGTAATCCTATCAGCCAGATTCCAGTCGAATTACAACTTATGCCACTAGATAAAAAAACTATTTCACAGTTTTTGAAACAAATTGGTGATATTGATCTAGAGTCATATATGACAGAAAACTTAGAGAAAAAAGATTTGATGCTTGAGCCGTCTGCTTGATTCCTCAGAAAAGAATTTCAAAGTCAGTTTATGGAGCACCTCGTATACGGAGCATTGTTGCAAAACAAAGCAGGTGAGTTCGCTTCTCGTATGATCGCTATGAAAAGCGCAAAAGATAATGCATGAGAAATTATCGACAAATTGACTTTGCAATATAATAAGGCTCGTCAATGAGCAATTACGCAAGAGATTTCTGAGATCGTAAGTGCAAAAATCGCACTAGAAGACTAATTTTTTACTACTTTCTTTTTCTATATGAAACGTCTCATCCCATATTTTATGTTTGGTTTGTTGCTTTGTGTTTGAGTAACATTTGCAAATACTTGAGAAGTTGCAGATGGAATCTATACAGGATCCTTGGTTACTACTTGATCAACTTGATCACAAATTGCTACGACTACTTCTACTTCTGCTACATGATCTACCCAAACTACTTCTACATCGACTCAATCAGATGATGTATATGTGATATTACAAAACCATTTAGAAACACAGAAAAAAAACGTTGATGAACTTATCAAAGAACAACAAACTTTGTTAGAAAATTCACAGTCTCAAACAATGGATCGTTTGTGAAATAATCAATGATATTCGTTGTTGCGTTGTATGGATATCAAAGACATTTCTGACTTGGATCGAAGTATACCTGTGGCGACTATCAAAGAAGCTGTTGTTAATGATTATATTGCTTTGAGTACAAAGATTCATGAACTTAAAGTGAAACATACTTTACAATTAGATGCAAGTGTATCTCAATCTTCAAAAGATAGCGCTGTCGAGTCTCTTCACCTTCAAATAGCTAATTTTTGAGAAAATTACAAGAAAACTATCGTACAACTTGCTCAAAAAACACAAGATCGTTTTGCATCAAATATTTTGCAACTAGATACGTTTATTAATGAAAACAAAGATTTTATAGCTCGTGTGTGATGACACAAGCAAAAAATAGAATGAATAGTTTCTTCTTATGAGACTCTTCAACAGTCTTTGCGTTCATCTCGTTTGTTGTATGGATTCACGTTTAGAGAAGTTGCAGAAAGTAAACAACTTATGAAACAAAGATTGTCAGAATGATTCTGAGAACTTTTGGATGCACGTATACAAAACTACTCTAATAAATACTCAGCTATCTTACCATTTACAGATAGACTCAAAGGTAAAAAGGAGAACTTGATGTTGCAATTTGCGGATGAGTATGAAAAACGATTTGATTTAGCTGCGTGAAAATTTTTGGAAGAAAGTGCAACAACATTGTTAGATACATCTGTAAATGCTATTCGTACAAATTATTATACAAAAGATGATACAATTGCTTGTGACGTTTTGCAAGTACTTTCAGATCAAGAGATTAAGCTCTTGGATTCATTAGAATGACAAATTAATGCTTTATGATCGTGAGTTACAATAACTTCGTGAACACAAGATGCAATTACAATACAAAGAAAAGAACGAAAGGAAAAATATTTGTCTGACTTGAGTGCTTTTTATAAACAAGCATCTACGTCATTGCTTCAAGAGTTTGAAAATTATGTTGATAGTGAACTAAAACTCTATCTCAAACTTGTAGGGTATGAAATCGAGTCGTTGTGAATTCTTAATCAATACAATGAACAATATCGATGAACTGAGGATCCAACTGCCAAAGAAACTCTAAAAAATGAAACAATTATACCATTAGCTTTAAATCTAGCTAAACAAACAATTCACACACAAACATTTGCTCGTTGCAAAAAGATTTTGAGTGCTATGGGATATACTGCATCTATACAAAATGATTTCACATTAGAAGATGCACCTGAATCTCCTAAAAAAAACACAACTGTCTCATCATCTCAACCACAAGATACTAATATCCAAAAAGCAGTCCAAAGTTATATACAAGCTTTAGAAACTAAATATCCAGAAGAAGAACAAAGAAAAGCAGCAATAACTACAATGTTAGAAGATATTACAAAGTCTCTTACTGAAGATACATTATCTGCTGATCAAAAGTCTGTCTATATAGGATTATACAAAGCTCTCCAAGAACGTCTCTAATATTTATATTATTTTTCTTATGTATCAAAAAAAATGATTCACGCTAATAGAGCTTTTGATTGCAATGACTATCTTTGTTATTGTAATTACTCTAGTGATTCAATTTTTTTTGCAGATGGTGCAAGTGAAGCGTTGATTAGAAGGAAAGCAATATTTGATAGAAAATAGTTACTATCTCTTGGAAACTATTCAAATTCAAATGAAAAACTACACAATAGATTATGAAGAGTATTTTAATAGAAGATCTGTTTGATGTGATTCTCAACCAAATACTGATTTACAAAATTTTGTTCGAGATGTATGATCAAATTGATATTGTGATAGATTTACTGCATATGGTAACCAAAATAGTATTTGATGAGGTGTTGCTACAAACCACGAGCTGTATTATTGTAGTAGTTCCTTGCTTGGTAATGAACTTACTCCAGTTCCAATAATTAGTTCTATCACTAATCTTAGATCTGGGAAATGATGTTTTGAAGATTTGAGTTTGTTGGGTGCGAGTGATTGAAAAAAATCTTTTTGACAATATGCAAATCAGTTTTTTGATGTAAATCAAGATGTGGATACAGTGACATGATCATATAATGATTGAGATGATGAACCCATAGGTATGTGACCAGTTGCATTAGGAAACGCGACGTGAGTACAAGAATTATATCTTGTTTCTCAAAACAAACAAAATAGATTTTTCTTGAGAAGGGCTTTGGTTGAGTCTTGAGATTATAATCAAAATTGAACGGTTTGAGATATTGATTCTGAAAATTTGTATACACTACAAATGCTAAAACTCAAAGGATATGACATTTGAAGTGATCATGATTTGATCAATCCTAACAATTCTTGATTGTATGATGGACAAATTGATACTCGAGCTTGTGATGTTGTGCAAGGATTCTTTTGTACGTGAATATCACCATGAAGTTTTTATGCTAATTATAATTTACCAGCTGATCAAGACGATTGATGGTTACAATTATTCTCAAAAACAATTACTATACCTTATCGAAATATCGAAGTCTTTCCAAATAAAGATCCCTCATTGGCTCGAGGAGAAGATGATATGCAAATTAGTCCTTATATGACAATATCATTTCAAAGCAAGTTGTATGGTGATTGATGGTTTAAAACAATATGAGCAAGGTCAATTGATGCATACACTGTGTCATTACAAACATCCTTTGCGATCAATTCATTTTACGGTAAATAAAAAATAAGATAGAAAAATCAAATAGAAAAAATAAATAAAAAAAAACACAGCGTAGCTGTGTTTTTTTGTTTCTATTCGATAAGCCTCATTCTGTCTAAGTACTGCTATGTATCTAGCCCTGCTTATAGCAGGATCATGCGCTACCTCCGCATAACGAAGTAAGCTTGCACCAGGTATGGTTTACCACTTGTACAAGGTCTCTTGTACTAAGGAAATGTATCATACGAATATGAATCATTACGTTGCACCTTTCTCCTAATTGTAGGATAGTTTTCGTCTCTGTGGCACTTTCATTTGCCCACGTGTGTGGAGTTCCAATAGCTGTTAGCTATTACCTTTTATATAGTGTGAGGACTTTCCTCCCTGCAAAAGCAAGGTCGCAGTCTGAATAGAAACCAATACTATTTATGATAGATCTTTTTTCATTTTCTCTAATCATCACAAAAAGAAATCTTTGAATTTATTATTTGATCAAGACGTCTCCTGACTTTTTTCAGGATTTTTTTGTGATTCTGAGATACTTGGCGTTTGCCCATCTTCCAAAGAATACTGTTGTAAACTAGTATCTCAAGATGTATCGACGTTTGTGTCAGATATTTTTTTTTCTTGTTCTTGTGGAATATCTGAATCTTTATGACCAAGTATGACAGAAATGATTCGATGATTAAGTTTTTTTTCTATCATGTTACTGATGATATATATTTGTAATCTCCATGCAACCAATTTCACTGCTTCAAATATTTGACAGATTTAAAATAATATATATAATATATATGTACATATTGATATGTGCATTTTAGATCCTAATCAATGTGGTGGAAAAACACAAAATCAATGTGGTGGAAAAACACAAAAAGCAAAAAAAAGTATTTTCACATTTTTTATTTTCTGTATCTAGAAAAAAACTTGTCAAATGACTCATTGTTTGAGTAACTGTCTGGGCTATTAGAGCTTTATCGTTTGCTATTGATAATGCATATGCAGTATCTGAACATGCGACATTGCTTGAACAGGGATGTGAGCAAAGAACATTCAAAGTCACCGCTTATTATTCTCCCTTGTCAGATCAATCTTTTTTTTACAAAGGTGATTATGTTGCTGAAGCAAGACTCAATGGAAAGTGAATTGCTTGAGCTTCAGGAAAACCTGTATTTAATTGAATGATCGCAGCTCCTTCTACGTATGATTTTGGTAGCAAAATCTATTTGCCAGGATGGGGTCGATGAGAAGTTGAAGATAGGTGAGGTGCAATTGTCCAAGCCGGGGAAAGACAACAGCCATATGACAGACTAGATATGCGAGTATGAAAGTGAGAACTTTGACTTATTAGATGATTGACGTTTGGAGTCAAAACAATTGAGTGATGGTATTGTCCATCTACAACAGAGAAATTGGTATATGAAGACGGTTCTGACGCAGCTGTGTGATTTGACTTGTCTTCTGTACCAGTCTACAAAAACTTTTTTTTGATGACATTGTTTATTCAACAACTAGAAGAGTGAAGAAATGATGTTCGAGTTCGTGAACTACAAAAACAATTGATTGCATTGTGATACATGCAAGCATGACAAGACACTAGTTTTTTTGGTCCAGAAACAAAAAAAGCCGTATGTACTTTTCAAGTAGATCAAAAAATCCTTGTAAAAGATAGCGAACGATGTTGATTGTTTGGAGAACAAACTAGGTATGCACTAAGACGTACTTTACAAAAAAAGTGACTTTTACCAGATGATTATTGGCAAGTATCTACTCTTGCAGTTGTGCAAGATTATATCAAAAACAACTATTTTACGAAAAAAATAGAAACGCCAATTGAGCAAACGTTGCAAGATGCAACATGAGTCCAAGATGATACTATTGATAATAGTACCAAAAAAGATGATAATCTGGATGTCAATGAGAGTATATCATCAGAATCATCAAGTGAAATTGCTATTACATCAATAAAGCAAACGCAAGTTGTTGGTACTCTTACTATGTTTTTACAAGCATGACAAAAACATGAACAAGTCTCATTGTTACAAGAAAAACTTTTAGCTTTGTGATACGAACCATGAGATGTTACGGGATATTATTCTGATCAAACAAAAAAAGCGGTAGCTGCATTTCAACAAGCTCACCATATACAAACAGATTGATATCAATGAAGTTTGACAAAACAAACAAGAGATATTCTCAATAAAATAGATCGAAGATTGTTAAGTATGCTTATGTCTTCTTAAATGATTTATATATCATATATATCTTATTTCATACTAACCGCTAAACGCGGTTTTTTCTTTGCATCGACTTTGCTTATCTCAAGTCTCAATGAAGATCAAAGTGCAAATTCTGTTATAGTTAACAAAAAGTATCCTCTAAGAGCGTGAATATTTCTGAGTATTTCTCATCTATCTACATTGTTGTCTCATGACGTACACTCGCTGTCAGATTTTTTTTGTTCGGATTCTTTTTGTTCTCGTATTACGATTGCATTATTAACATCCATTATATGTTGCAAAAAATCATTTAGATTTTGATGAATATTTTTTATCTTATACCAATTGAGACAGTCTAAGAATTTTTTGCAGTCTACAAATAGATGTGTTGATATGTTTAGGTTTTGTATTGTTTCAAGAATTGACGTACGAAGTTCTGTAGTTTTGTTGTTCATAAGAGACAAACAAGTAAAGTTTATAAAGAATAAGATTCGACTGAAGTTTTTGATTCTATATACGTTTTGAGTGTTTCGTTGTGGGTGATCATAAGGATAGTATGTCACATACCGTGAAGCTGAATAAAAATATCAGCTATCATACGAGCATTCACTGGATCAAGGTTTCAGGTAGGTTCGTCTGCTATTATAAATTCTGGGTTATGTACAAGAGCTCTTGCTATTGCTACTTTTTGTTTTTCTCATCCACTAAGATATTTTACAATAGTATCTTGTTGATCTTCTAATCATACCATTTGGATAATTTTTTTGAGTTTTGCTGTTTTGTGTTGTGGAGGAGATCACATAATACTTAATGGATACACAATATTTTCCAAAACAGTTTTTCGTTCCAATAGTTTATAGTCTTGGAAAATAACTCAAATTTTTCTTCTAAATTTTTGTACTTCGTCTTGTGAGTATCTTGCCATATCATCTTGTTTATGATAGAGCATTTTTTTTGGTACTTCGTATTGTCACAAAATTAGTTTTGCAAGTGTAGATTTTCATACACCAGATTTACCAGTAATTATGCAAAAATCATTTTTGTACAACGCAAAATCACGTTTATGAAAAATCATAGTTGGAGACTTTGGGTATCATCGTGTTAGTCATCTTGCATTTATCAAAAGGTTATGTGGTTGATGGGTATTCATCAATAATGCAGTACAAATAAAGGTTACTAATATAATACATATAGTTATTTATAAAAACAAAAAAACCTGACCACAGAGGTGGAAAGGTTTGACAGTCTTGTTTTGTATGGATAATTATTGGACCATGTCTATTACGTCTTGAAGAGTTGGTCTGAAGACTCTAGATATTTCACTTTTGTCTGTATCTATATAAACTAATGTCGTTTGTTGTGTTATTCAGTATTGAGTTTTTAGTTCTGTATATGTATCAAAATCTACTTCAAATATTGCTGTATCTTTTGGGAATTTGTCTAGATTTGCTTGTATTTCTTTTTTGAGTTCTTGACAGACAGGACATCGTGTTGCACTAAAATTAAGAATTACTTTTAGGTTATTTGCAAGCGCTTGATCTACATTATCTGAAGAATACATGACGTATTGAGCTGTTTCAACGACAGATTCATCTGCAACTGTATCATCTGAAGACGAACATCACATAAAAACAAACATACTAGATAACATAACAACGAGTAATAATAATTTTTTCATGTGTGTAGTGAAAATATAAATATACATTATCTTATTTAATTTAGGACTATGTTGCAACCATATATTTTATATTCTTAACACAATTGTAACACTATTGTACTAATCAAATAACATCATCAAAAGACGGTCTGTACGTTCTTGCAATTTCTGACTTGTCTTTGTTTATATAAATCAACGTTGTTTGTTTTGTAACTCCATACTCATCTTTCAAATCTTCATATGTGTCATAATCTACTTCTACAATAACTGTATCAAGTGGTATGCTATCGAGTTTTGTCATAATATCTTTTTTGAGGGCTTGACAAACTGGACATCGCGTTGCACTAAAATTTAGAATAACTTTTTTGTTGTCTTCTAAATATTGATCTACAAGTTCTGGAGTATAAACGACATATCTTGATTCAGCACTCTCTGAGTTGTTTGTTGTTGTTTGTGTGTTTGTACTTTCGATATTACTTACAAGATAGCTGATTATTTCATTCATCTCTTTTCTATCGCTTTTTTTATTTTGTAACATGATCAGTATTTTATTTTTTTTTGTCTCTTCTAATACATTGATTTTTGCAACTAGAGCATCTAATTTTGTGACGAGTGATGTATTTTCAGATAACATTGGATATTCAGAGATATCCGAAGCTGCATAGGTAGATTGTGATGAGATTAGTCAAACAAGACTTACTGTCAAAAAAACTCACACTAACAATAATGATTTTCTCATACGAATAATATTATATGATAAATATGTTAGTATGTTATCAAATGATTTGGTAGAAACAATCGTACTGTGTAATTATTATAATAGATTAGTTACGTCTTTTATACTCGCTTTATATAAGATCTGCGTGTAGCATCATACTTTCTGCAGTATGAATTTTGACTGTTGCAAAATGACCACGTTGAATGTGTTTGTATTTTTCGTCTTTTGTATTACACGTTATGGTAACATTCTTTAGACTATCTGTATGTCATTTTATCATTCACTTGCGTACATGACTTACCATAATTTCCCTAGTTAGTCAGATTTCTTTTTGATTGTTTTGTAACGCTATACTCAACAATAAATCATTGAGAGTAGCTCGTCTTTCGTCTTTGATATGTTGAGGAACATCATCTACAAGATGATTTGCTCCATATGTTCATGGTCTGACAGAGTATTTTCCTATATAAATCATAGAAAATTTTGCGTATTTTACTAAGTCTAATGTTTGTTTAAAATCCTCATCAGTTTCTCAACTAAATCAAACAATGATATCTGTTGTGATGTTTATATCTCTTTTGAGGTTATGAACTTTGTCTATCATCTCTTTGAATTGTGCAACAGTATATCCTCTGTGCATTCTTTTGAGAACACTATCGGATCATGATTGTACTGGAATATGGATGTGCGGACAGAGTTTTGATTCTTGTTGGTGAAGTGCAAGAAGTTCATCAGAATAATATGTTGGGTATGGTGATGTATATCTTAACCATTTGAGATCTGGAGAATTTTTGAGGATTCAAGAAATTATATCAACAAATCTAGGATGTTTATTAACGATTTGTCACAAAAGAGTTATTTCTTGTATTCAGTTATCTGCATGATGTTTTGCTTCTTGGAGTATTGTGTCTATATCAAGATGCTTTTCTAATCATCTCGCATATGGAACGATACAATAACTACAAAACTGACTGCATCACGTACTGATAGGAACAAATGCAGTTTTTGTTGAATCTCATGTTTGTATCATGGTTGTCGCTTGAGGGAGAATCTCTGTATACTCGTCATATTGTTTGATCTTTGAGGTATCAACTTCATATCATAATTGACTAATTATCAATGGAAGTAACCCAGTATCGTCTATTCTAAATATGAGCTCTACATTTTTGAAAGTTCCATTCAGCCTATAAAACAACGGATTAAATGCATTATTGACGGGTATGATACTAGATGCGAGTTGTTGTTCATCAGTTTTGTGACGAATTGAACTTGTATCCCAACCAATAATTGTCGCATCTTGAGATGCATTTCCAATAAAGTTTCATACTTTGAGTTGGTCAGCTATTTTTTTTTCGTTATTTTGTACTTTTGTGTTTCTCAAAAAATGTTGGGGCATACATCATGTTATTCGTATTTTTGTATTTCTATCAACTTGTTTGAGTCTTCATGTTATTTTATCTTCTGATTTTGCTCTCACAGAACACGTAACAAAAATAACAATATCAGCTTCTGACTCGTCTTTTGTTTCTGTCCAACCACAATATTGTAGCATAGAACGTATTCTTGCAGCATCTGCATAGTTCATTTGACATCAAAATACTTCTGTCAGAAACTTCATTGGTACCTAAGAAAATTATAAATACTATTCTGTTCGTTGTTGAATATCAGTTTGGTTGTATTTTTCTAACAAATCTCGTACTGGTATTCAGTTTTTATAATACAATATTTTAGATCATGATGTGCCTTCTTGTCATCCTATTGTTGAAGTCGAAATACTACAAACTCAACTATGTGCACATCACATTGATGCAATTGTATTGGATTTAATAAAGTCTTCAAGCTCATTTTTTGTTTGAAGTTTTAGACCTGACTTTATACAACGATTAATTTGTTGGTGACATACTTCGTCTGCAGCACATTGATTGATGTTTGCACAAATATTCAAAGATCATCAGTCTCATATTTTTTGTTTGTAAAGTGTCTCAATTGTTTTTGGTGAGTTGATAACATCACGATAACATTGTGTTTTGTTAAACCAAAACTCTTGCAAACCATTTGGATCTGTATCAGCATTCAGATATGCATATTGGTTATTTCGTTCTATATCACAGATTCATTCTTTTTGATTATGATATGAAACTATCTTTCAACAAGCTTGAACCAATTGTTTGTGAGGGTTGTCATATGTATTTGTTGCTGCTTCTTTTCGAGTCTGATAATTTTCTGTACACAAAGATATCTGTTCCATTGTTTGTTCTCTTGTTTGTTGTTGCTCAAGTGCAGTACTTTGTTGGTCAATTTTTTCTATATTTTGTAGACAAAGGAGAGTGTCATCCACATACTCGAGTTGTATTTCTTGGCAGTTGAGAAATTCAGTATCTTGATCTTGCGTTGGTGTTTTGTCTTTTATTGTTTGCATTTTTTGTTCAAAAAACTGTTTGATGTCACCAGTGGTTCACAAGTTTTCTTGTATTGTCTCTGTAAAACATGTAAGTTGTTCTTTGTTTGCAAAAGATCCATACGCAAGACGCACGTACTCACCACATCATCATTGAATCTCAGCGAGTCTTGTGATATGTTCATCACACATCAAATTGTCATCAACAATATCAGACCCATACATCTCTTTTGCTAAGTTTTGGGTTTTGTTAAAAGCTTCAAAACACTCTTCATCTGTATATGTTATTCTACAAGATAGTAAATTTTCATACATTGTCAAAAATAAATCCTGACAGCGGTATGACGTTGGTAGCTTTTGCATGGACGTGCTGAGTAAAAGTTCGTTGTGAATACCTATGTTGGCCTCTCGTTTTGTTGTTGTATCTATAAGAAGTCAAGAAACAAACCGTGACATTTGCAATCAAACAAACAATACCAGAGGAATTACTACATAATATAGTTTTGTAAGAGATGTTTTTCGTTTTTTTTTGCTAGTGAGCATATGTCGAACATAAATACACAATCACATAATTCACAAAAATGCAATATATGGAGTCAGTCTATTTTTTTGTAAAGATCGGATGCTTCGAAGTCATTCTTCTGTAGTTTGTGCTGTTCATTGCAAAAAGAGTCAGTTGACTAATGAAGAGTCAATTTTATCTAAGATGTGAATCAATGTTATATAACTCAACAAAAATGCAATTGCTCAAAAAACAACTGCACTTATAATAAAAAATATTCGTTTCATTTGATGTTTTGCTATTTTGTGGAGAAAATTTGTTATAATTTGTAGTTTTTGTTTTGATATCATACATTCTTTGTGAAACAAAAAAAGCCACGAACGGGAATTGAACCCGTGACCTCACCCTTACCATGGGTGCGCTCTACCGACTGAGCTATCATGGCGTATTCTTTGTTTGTATCAATCTTGTGCCAAAATGCAAATGTATAAATGAATTTATTACTATAGTTTTTTCTTCTTGTTTTTTTCTTTAGTGTTTTTCGTTTCTTTTGTAATTTTCATTTCTTTTGTACTTGTTGGTTTTTTCTTAGGAAGTGCTGTCTTCTTATCTACTTTAGTTTTGGTTACTTTAGTTTTGACTGCTTTTGTTTTGACTGCTTTTGTTTTGACTGCTTTTGTTTCTAGTATCTTCTTCTCCTTGGGTTTTTTAATATTTTTTTTGTTAATTGTTTCTTTTGGAATTGCTATTTTTTTTGCCTTTTTAGTTTCAATGGTTTTTTTGCTAGTTGTCTTTTTTTTGTTTTGTAAAACTGTTTCACAAAACGTCACTCTGTGCAATTTTGAACATCAGTATTTTTTGATAGCTTTGCGGTGGGCGAGTGTTCCGTATCATTTGTGATCTTCAAATCCATAAAGTGGATACTTTTTGGCTTGCGTGATCATATAACGATCTCTTACGACTTTTGCCACTATAGATGCACACGATATTTCTGGTATTTTTTGATCTCATTTTATGATTGTTTCAACTTCTATTTTGAGTTTTGTATCAATATCGAATGTGTGATTCCCATCAAAATGGCATGCAACTTCCGCTTTTGCGACAAGGTAACGAACTCTTTTGAGACTATATGTTTTTTGTTCATCTACGAGGTATCTTTTGGTGCATAATTTCCGTAATCATTGGCAGATTGCTTTGTGGATAGCTGTAATTATTCAAAACTTATCAATCGTTTTCGCATGAGAAAATGTTACGACTGACTGAATTCAGGGTTCGGAAATAATACGTTCATACAGGTCAGTTCTTCTTTTTTCTGTGAGGAGTTTAGAATCTTTTGCTTCTTTGAGTAATTTTTTGACAGAACGAGTATAACGTTTTATATAGACAAGTCATATTGCGACTGGTCATGCCAACGGTCATCTGCCTGCTTCGTCATAATAAATGTCCATGTATTCTATAGATAATAAAAGTACATTACATCACTTGTAAAAAAAGTGTAATTGCGTAAAGTGTCTATACTTAGTATACTTTTAGTACCTATAAAAAACAATGTCTTTTGATCCACAAGATCATTATTTCAAACTAGCAAAAAAGGAATGATATGTAGCAAGAAGTGCATATAAGCTTCAAGAAATAGATCAGAAATTTGGTTTTTTTGATAAAAAACATACAAAAAGTGTTATTGATATATGATGTGCACCATGAAGCCGAATTCAATATATTCAAAGGCAAGTACCTTCGGCAACCATACTTTGATTTGATCTCAAATCTTGTGATGTACCATCGCCAACAACTTATACATATCAACAAGATATTGAAGAACAAGACGCTGTCAAAGCGATTTTGCAATCTCATAAGGTACAACGTGTTGATGTTATTGTTTCTGATATGGCACCAAATACTATGTGACATAAAAATACTGATGCAATTAGATCAATCACACTTATTGAATCTACATTATGGATGTATGAAACTTTATTGTCTGAGAACTGAAAATTTGCGATCAAAGTGTTTATGGGTTCTGGGTTCGAAGAGTTATATCGTGAGTTGAGAGATCAATATGGTTGACCTAAGCGTGTCAAACTCTTTAAACCAAAATCTTGCAGAAAAGAAAGTAAAGAGACGTATATTATAAGGGTGTAGTCATTTAAGTTTTTAATTAGTCAATCTTAACTTTTTTTTCAAAAAAAATATAACAAGTGAAATTGAGACAACTCAGATTAAGAATATAGGAATTACTGTAACATAATATATAATGAAATATCAATTTACCATTCCTCATAAATTTACAGAGATTCGAGTACATGATATAAGAAAAAATACAGTCATAGTAGAGTAGTATGTTTCTAGTTTTAAAATATTTCACAAAAAAAGAAAAAATGCAGACACTGCTATAACTAGTGTAGATGATAGGAGTCATACTCAAGACTTGTTTGGATAATTTTCATGCAATTCGTACCAAATCAAAAATGCAGTAAGGATTAAAGATATTAGACGCATTATTATTCTTAACTCTAATTTGTAATTCATAATATTATGAATTGTATTTCTGTTAGTTTGATCTAATCGTTTCATTATGTTTTTTGTATAAATCTTTTGATGTTGTATTTACTTATTTTAATATGTAACTTTTTTAAGTAATTATATTTTCTCAACCAAACTACCTTTATGTTTTTTATACAATTCCATAATATCTTGTGGTGTTTCATAATTTGGAAAATGTGCTTCAAATAATGTGATATTGATATCGACCATATCCGCGACGCGTCTATTGTTTTGCATAAATGTTTGCGTTTGTTTTAGAGAATAGTTGTTTTTTGTCATCACGTCAATAACTTCTTGTTCAGAAAATATGTGATAGTCTCACACAACTTTTCTTCTTTGTTCGTCATACATTTTGTTACCATCTTTGATTGCAAGTGCAACTTCGTATGGTTCTTTGTCCTCTGCATGTATATAATGAAAGTTTGAGTTGACTAGAAGGGGAGTGTTTGAAGTAGTTGCCAATTGCTCAATTGCTTCGTTGATGGTTTTGAGTGCTGGTTCTTTTGTATATTCTTGTGCAATAACATCTGCAAAAAAATGTTCTTTTCAAACTATATTCTGTAGTGTATCTCGTACATCTGTGATTTTATTTTGTGCCTCACGTTGCATAATCATATTACCAAAAAAAGATCACTGACCTCATGCAAGTATGATGATATCTTGGTGGTCTTGTGTCAATATGTTTATGTCGATCGTTGGTTTTCCGTCAATTTTATGCTCATGTGCTTTGGTGACAAGACGCAATAGCGTTTCATATCACGTTTTGTTTTTTGCAATAAAAACTAGGTTTCCTATGTTTTTTTGGTGAAGAGAAAGAGCATATTCTTGTACAAATCACAATTCAACTCAAATGATGGGCTTGATAGATGCGCTCTGTGCTTTTTGATAAAAATCTATCGCTCAATGCATAGCATAATATTCGCACAAACATACTGCATCCATACCAAGCGATGTGATTTTTTCCAAAATTTGTGTTGTCTTGCCAATGGCCTCTAACATAGAAAACGTACTGTGTCCACGCAGATGTACAAACATATTCTTTTGAGCAAAGTAATATAAAACGTTCACAGACTGTCAGATAATCTATCTTTCTCTTGTGAAAAGTATAATGTATATATATAGTTCATTGTAATGTATACAAGCCTAAACTTATTTTTTGACCGTTTTCATCATGAAGTGATTTAAAAAAGATTTCCCCCTCTTTGCCAATAATCCAGATATAATCTATCTTGATAGCGCTGCGAGTATACAAAAACCAAAATCAGTCATAGACGCAATGAGTCATTATTTGTCTCATGATTATAGCAATATTCATAGATGATTATACGATCTGGCGATGCGTTCGGAGGATTTGTTTGATGAGTCCAAAAAAGCATATGCACGTTTGATCAACGCTCATTCATCTGAGATAATCTATACATACAACGCAAGTTATGCATTCAATATGCTTGCGCAAGTTTTGGTTCGTAGTGGTGAGTTGCAAGCGGGAGATACCGTTCTTGTTGCTATTCATGAACACCACGCCAATATAGTTCCTTGGCAGATATTGCAAGATTATTGAGTACATCTTGAATTTGTTGGTTTGACAGAAAATTTTGAACTTGATATGCAAGATTTTACAAAAAAATATACTGACACGGTCAAAGTTGTATCCCTCAATCACATCTCAAATAGTACATGAACGATCCAAAACCTTGATCGTGTCAGATCTCTTTTGCGTAATGATACATTGTTTGTTGTAGATTGATCTCAATCTGTACAACATATTGCAGTTGATGTAGCTCAGATATGATGTGATGTGTTTGTTGCTACTTGACACAAACTTTTGGCTGCGACATGATTGTGAATGCTATGGGCAAAAAAGGAATTGTTAGAGAAATGGACACCTGCATGGTGAGCGTGAGATACAATCAAAGACGTCACAGAAGATGGTTTTACTTTTGCATCTTCACCAACTAAATATGAACCTTGAACACCCCATGTATTGTGAGCTGTTAGTTTGCTTGCTGCGTGTAGATACATAGAGGATATTGGTGGACTTGCAACCATTGAGTCGTACGAAAATCATTTGATGATGTATACATTATCCAAATTTCAAAAAATACAGAAACAATATGGTGATGAGTTTATGCTTGTGTGAAAGCAAGACGCTAGCATGAGAATTTGAATATTTTCGTTTGTAATACATGGACTTGGTCCCAAAACCGTATGAGAATATTTTGCACGTGAGCATATTTGTATCAGATCATGATGACATTGTACACATCCATTGATGCACAAAGTATGACTAGAACATGGAACATGTAGAATGAGTTTGTATATTTACAATACGACACAAGATATTGATGAGTTTTTCCGTGTTTTCAAAAAAATACTTCGCCTTGCTCGTACGTGAGAATACAAAGATCATCCTGATGATATGTGTGTATAAGTAGTATAAAGTTTATCTTATTTGTTTGTATCTTTCTGATTGTATTTCTTGATTCATTAGAAATATAAATCTAGATACTTTTCCTCTTCTTCTTACGTAGGTTTGTGGTAATATAATCTGTTCTACTAGTCCCTGATATTCTTTTGATAAGTATGATATATATTCTATTATCTCCTCATTGTTTTTTTTTGATAAGCTGAACTCGTTGTAGCTATTCTGTAGCGGATCCATAAGAATATTATAGAATGATGTTACAAATTTAGATAACTCGTGAAACTTAGGTATTTCGTCTTTTAAGTTTTTTGTAATAAATATATTCTTATTTTCAGCACGAAGTAATATCTCTATTGAAATATAATCACTAAAATTTATTGGTTCTAACCAAAAATCGTCACTAATTTTTTGTATGTGATGGTTTTTTTATTATTCTTGATCAGTAAATTATATGTCATTTTTCAAAATTCACGAGAATTTTGTTTTTATTCTTTATATATGTTTCAATCTCATTTTTATTTTCTATTAATCCTGCTTTGAATGGAGTATATTCATTTAAGTAAAATGCTAGTATTTGATGTATTGGCTCATTATTTACAAATATGCAACTTTTGTTTATTTCACAGAAAATTTCGTCTACATTTTTGAATGTATTATCTGGAAAACAGAGTCAGTATAGAATTGCTACAATATCTTCATACGGCATTTTCTGTATAGGGTGTTTGTATGATTTATTTAGTAATGTTCAAAATTGCACTCCAGCTAGTGACTTATTTGCCTCAGTTAGTTTGTCGTCTTTTTCAATTAATATTTCTTTTCATGTATTTTCAAATACACTTGTGTTAATTTCGTTTTTAATTTGTAGCTCTTTAAATACTTCATTAGCAAAATTTTCACTTGCTCTGTTTTTTTGTTTATTTCATCATCCAAATATATTTAAGATATTCATGTAGGTTTAATTTTTAGGTAAATTTTTTATTTTTTTCTCTTACTCATAACTGTCTCTTTCGTCTCTTTGTCTAATTTTTCCGTACTAGCGTATCGAGCTGCCGGATGTATTGCTTGAGCATGTTTATATATATGTTCTAGTGTTTTATCAGGATAGACGTTGTATAATTCTCTCAATGTTCGTCATACTCATTTTTGGACATAATAAGATGTATCGTCTATGAGATTATCGATCAAACGTATTGCTTCTTCATATCAGATATGTTCTTTTCTCATACGAGAATAGTACAACAAACTTACGATTGATTGTCTTCTTTTTCGTTCGTTTTTGCTTATGTTTCGTTGTTGAAGTATACCAACTAATTTCTTTGTATCATATCGTTGCTTTTCTGCAATAGCTGATAAGCAAGATGAAATCTGATCGCTATGTCGTCGAGATTCTATGTCATCGACAAATCAAACTATCACATTTTGTAGAACGTGAATGTCGTCAGATGATAATTTTTGGTATGTGATGTATTGGTATTGCAGGAGTATTCGCGTACGAACTTCACTGATTTTTGTTGTGTTTCGCGTGTCTATCATGAGTTTTTGCATCTCTTGTGAACAAAAATAGTTTGCAAAGCCTTGTGATGTAGGTGATATGGTTTGTATAAGTCTATACGATCTCAATACTGATTGAGAAATTGACAAAACCTCTCCTGAATAGTCGAGGACGTCTTTGGTGGAACTTGGTGTTTTGCGAGGGAGGTTTTTGATATCGTCAATGATCGTTTGTGCTGTTTTCATTATATTTTCTTTTGTAATAATACCAATGTTTGTAGAGCTTGAAGAGGTGTCAGATTGTTGATATCTAGCGCTTGGATTTCTTGTATGATTTTTTCATTTTTTGATACTGTGTCTTTGTTTATTTGGTTAGTCTTCATAGAGTTGGCTTCAATAGTTTGCTGTGCAAACAATCCTGTCTGTTGTATTTCTTTTTGTGTTTGAGGTGTTTTGTGCATATGTTCTTGAGAGCTCTCTTGAAAGCTTTTTTGAGTGTTTTTATGCAAGTCTTCTTGCAATCATAAGAGCAGTTGTTTTGCTTGTACCAAGATAGGCTCCGGTATTCACGCAAGTTTTGCAACATCAATCCCATAACTTTTGTTGGCTCATCACGCAATGATTTTTTTGAGAAATATAACGTCCTTGTCAGTTTCGTAGACTCAAACACAAAAATTCTTGATCGTTGTAATCTCGTCTGCTAGTGCAATAAGTTCATGATAGTGAGTTGCAACCAGTGTTGTACACCCAATATGATGTGAAATATAACGCAAAATCGACTCTGTCAGTGCAAGTCAGTCGTATGTTGAGGTTCAACGTCCTAATTCATCAAAAATAACAAAACTATTGCTACTTGCATTGTGCAAGATGTTTGCAACTTCTATCATTTCTGTCATAAATGTCGATTGGTTTTTGGCAATAACATCACCACTTCACACTCTTGCAAAAATCCCATCTACCAAACAAACGTTTGCTTGTTTTGCAGGAACTCGCAAACCACAATGCGTCATCAAGACTATCAATGCATTTTGTCTCAAAAAGGTAGACTTTCATCACATATTTGGTCAGGTGATAATATGTGTGTCGTGCCCAATATCCAAGTCGTTTGGTATAAAATCTTGATCTTTTGGCAAAAAACGTTCAATCACAGGGTGACGAGCGCTTAGCAAATGAGTAGTACTTTTATTTGTTTGTAAGGTTGGTGCACAAAAATTATGTTCAAATGCGTATGTCGCGTGAGAACTTGCAAGATCTATCTGAGCAATATAATCAGAAAAATCAAAAAATATATGCAACATATCGGCTATGCGAGATTGTAAGTCACGAAGTATTTTTTGTTCATGTGCAGACAATTGTTGTTTTGCTTCGAGAATCTTTTCTTGCATATGTTCTAAGTATGGACTTGTGTATCTTTGTCCTCATTTGAGTGTTTGTCTTTTTACAAAATCGAATTTTTCATTTGCTGTATCAAAACACAACTCAAATTGTTTTGTATCTTTTGGCGTTAGTTCAACAAAATATCACTGATTTCCTACATATTTTATTTTGATATTGTTGATGCCAGAACACGTGACGAGTTCTTGTTGGTAATCCAGAAGCAATTCATCACTACGAAACGCAATTTTGCTTAGCTCGTCAATTGTGGAATCAAATCATTGGCGAATAAATCACGATTCGTTGGTAAGATCTTCATCGTCTACAAACATCGTACACAAGTGTCAGTAGAATTCTTTGTTTGTTTGTATGATGTGTGTATCAGCTTGTATTCTTGCAAGTTCTTGTACGAGCACGTCGGATTCAAATACGCATCATAAGCTACGTCTCAGTTTGCTCATCAAAACTGGACTAGGTTTTTTGTACACAAAGAGACTGCATAGTCTTGGGATATCACTCATGTGTTTGAGTTGTTTGGACACAAGTTGTCTTTTTTCATTCTGTTCAAAAAAATACGCAATATGTTGTGAGCGTTGTGCAATATGCTGTGGATTTTTGTATGGATGTGACAAACAATACTGCAATAATCTAGATCAAGCGTGAGTTATACATGTATTTATTACACCAAAAAGAGAATATTTCTGACTGCTTTCATAGCTAGATTGGAATATTTCCAAGTTTTTGATTGTAATATCATCGAGCAAGACAAAATCATGTGGTCTTTGGTAATGAATACGAGTCACACGAATATCTTGTTGTTGCGTCGCATGCAAATAGTGTAGCAAAAGTGACATCGCGATATCTCTTCCTCATTCCAGAGCCTTCCCAAAACTTTGTAATGTTTGTACTTTGCATTGCTGTAACAAAAATCAATGTACGTCGTGGGGTGTATGATAAATACTACACAACGATTTTGTATATCCTTGAATTCTCTGTTGGATGCTTTCTTTGTCTACAAACTGACTATCAATTATGATTTCTGATGCTTGTATTGCTAAGAGATGTTTTTGTAACGACTCACTATTTTCAAAACTTTGTGTATAAAACTCTCCCAAAGAAAAATCTCACCAAGCGCAATGAAAATGCTCTGTATGTTCAAAAAAACTTTGTGTAATCGCAGCGATATAACAGATATCTCACGTATTTTCTTCGACGTATGTTCATGGTGTGATGACACGTTGCACGCTCCTTTGAACGATTTGTCAGGGTATAGGATCAGACATTTGTTCTGCAATTGCAACTTTATACCCAAGTGAAACTAGCTTGGCGATGTATTTTTCTGCACTATGATAGGGCATTCATGCCATGGGTATTGGGTTGTCTCCATGTTTGTTTTTTGCAGTCAAAACTATATCCAAAAGACTATGACACAAAGTCGCATCCTCCCAAAATACTTCATAAAAATCACCTAACCTAAAAAACAAAATACAGTCAGCATATTTTTTTTTGATGTCCACGTATTGTTGCATTGCAGGTGTAAGTTTTTTGGTCATGAGAGAGCAATAGAAGCATTCAAAAGTACTTTTATACTAGCAAATATGCAGTATTTTGCAAGTGTATGTCAGGTTTGTTTTTGTTCTTGCGTCCAAGAACCATTTTCTTATTATTTTGTTGTGAGCGCATTGACGTTATATTTTAGTATAGTATAATATAAATTATGAATAATATATATATACCGTGATCTTCATCAGAGTTTTGAGTCAAAAATACTGATCAAACAACAAAACTACAACAAAAAGAATCATCTGACTCCAAAAACGTTTTTTTTACTAACAAAGCAAAATCTGCCTTGGCTTGAGTAATGCTTTTTTTTATGACTGCAGCAACTTCCTTTGCACAATGAGATAAAACTAGCTTCACATGACTTCCACTTTATCTAGCTTTGCAAGAAATAGAAGCTATGGATTTGGACTCAAGAGAAGATAGTGTAAAATTAGTTGCACTTCGTAATGAGTTTGTAGATTTACAACAAAAGTTTGATTCATTGTTGCTATGAGTCCAAAATAGTGACTTAGTTCTAATAGATTCTGTAGCGCAAAAGATAGAGTGACAAGAGATAGTGCAAAAACAAGTTCATCAAGATTTGTCAGAGAATTTTGATAATATAATTGCAAAGTTAGATGCTATAATGAGAAGAGAAACTGTAGAACATCAAGATATTCTCAACTTTTATAGTTATGTTTCCTCTTTAGGTAATAATAGTGATGTTGCATTGAATAAAAAACTATTTATAGAACAAAGGAATACAATATGAGATAAAGATAGATCTATCTTAACAGATAAAGCATTGAAGAGATTAACGGCTTTGTATGAGAAAATTGAAACTCTAGATTTTTCAAAGCTTTCTGAACGTGAAAAAAAATCAATATTGCAAGAAATTGAATGAACAGCAATGCAGTTGCTAGCAATTTCTGACTAATTTTATATAATAAAGTAACAACAAACATGCTAGAAAAATCTAATAAAATAGTACATACGTCCAAGCAAGTCAGACAAATATTTTTATCTTTGATTTTTGCAACAGGGCTTTCATTGGTCACCAATATAAAACAAGCTCAAGCACAAACTACTGTGGAACTTCCAACTGAAGCACAGGCGAAAACTGAAAAACTACAAAAAGATTTGCAAAATGCTATGTTACAGACACGTATGGATTTGCAAACATTACAAGCAATGACCTCTCATGCAGAGGAGTTGTTGGATACAGTAAAAAACATGTCTATGGACAATATTCCAAGAAGATTTGTCAAATCTTTTGCAATACAAAGGCACGAATTGATGGTGGAACTAGAGAATACTATTTCATATTTGAAAAACTTATGACTTCAAGAAAAGTTGGAAAAGTCTGGATATTCAACAATTGACCAAACTCTAAAGTATTATCTTTCAGAATGAGAAGAGGAGTGATCGGCAACCTCAGAGACTCACTTTGCAACACGAGCCCCTGACCAACACGCAGCTTATCTTCAAGAACTTGATAAGTTGATTGCGTGGTATGCATGACTACACACAAAAGATGTTGTCTGACAAGAAGAGTACGAACGTCTTGCATTTGCTAATATGCCTGCATTGGTAGAGTCTGTAATAGAACTTCAAGAATTCAAAAAAGATCCAAAGTCAAAGTTTGCTCTGTTTTTGGAAAGAATTCGTGATAAATTCAAAACACAAGATTAAAAATATGATATTGATAATTAAATCAATCTTCTAAAAATTACTTTGACTATAAATCTGACATACAACTGTGTCAGATTTTTTTTGTTCAAAAATTGGACAGAAATTCCCAAAATCAGTATAATATATGTATGTTATTTTACTAAATAGGAAATTCTAAAAACAAAAGTTGAAGAAAAAAGGTGATATTTTCAAAGTACAGAATATGTTGAGAGGTGTAATTTAAAGATGCTTTTCCTACTTTTTCTTTTTAAGTAACGAAAAAATTA
>Ga0100391_1000099_pt1 | contig 102763 bp, 87 predicted proteins | sample CryGeymeta201515_FD_81541 | JGI IMG/M metagenome (GOLD analysis project Ga0100391, IMG submission 81541) | Groundwater microbial communities from Crystal Geyser aquifers in Utah, USA - Crystal Geyser metaG 2015-15 | ecosystem: Environmental > Aquatic > Deep subsurface > Groundwater | place...
AAAACCTGCTGTTATTAAAGGCCTAACAGCGCCTTTGCACGGATAATACGTAACCAACACAGGAATATCAGTCTAATGATAGTTATGGTGTGTTTCAAATGTAAAGACGACATTCCATTCACTATCTATGCCTTCTCCTTTTGATTTATAACCCCTTGTAGCATAGCTTATTCCTGACTCAACATCCCATTGGTCGGAAAGTGAGTAAGCAATACTTAGTCCACCATGATATCCATAAGCGGGCGATTCCATTTCATCGCGCATTGCAATGATGTGCGGCTGATCTACTTCCAAATTACGGTATGAATATACACCGCCAAATACAGATCCAATTGAAAACTTGCCGGCTGTTTCTTGGGCATTGAGTTTGCTCAAAGAATTAAAAAACAATATGACAATAAGTCCAAAAGATAAGAAATGCTTGAATTTACCCATGAGGAAAACTGATAATGAATTTAGCAAAGTTAAAAAAGTACCTCAGGAAATCCACTTCAAATGCTGAATGAAAACATCATCTCATCAGCATACTGCTTATCTTTGCGAATTAATAATAGTTATGATGTTAAAGTACAGCTTGTTATGTTTTATCGCTATGACATTAGCCATTGGTTGTAGCACAAAAAATAATAAAACCATGAAAGAAGAACAGAAAAATGATCCAAACATTCAAAACAATATCGAACAGGATTCAATACCAAGAGTTACTGGAATTGGGGGTATATTTTTCTTTTCGGATAATCCCGAAAAAACCAGACAATGGTATGCTGATCATCTTGGGTTGGCTGTGAATGAATGGGGCTCTTCCTTTGAGTTCAGAAATGCCAACCGTCCGGATGAAATCAATTATTTGCAATGGAGCCCTTTCAAGCAAGGCTCTGCATATTTTCAGCCTTCCGAAAAGGAATTTATGATCAACTATAGGGTGCAACATATTGAAAAGCTTGTTGAAAACCTTCGTAATAAAGGTGTAACGATTCTTGACAGCATAGAAACTTTCGATTATGGCAAATTTGTCCATATCATGGATGCAGACGGAAACAAGATTGAACTCTGGGAGCCAGTAGATCAAGTATTTACCGAAATGGGCGGTGAAACAACTAAATAAAGAAAAACATGCCCACTTCAGAAGATTTTATCGCTTATGTAATGGATCAGTTGGACGAACTTGAGGATCTGTCCTACAGAAAAATGTTTGGTGAATATGCTGTGTACTACAAATCTAAAATATTCGGTTTGGTATGTGATAATCAGTTGTTTATCAAGCCAACAAATGCAGGTGCTGCGTTTATCGGAAACGTTCAGGAAGCTCCGCCCTATCCTGGAGCGAAAAATAGTTTTTTGATCACCGATCAGCTGGAAAATAAACAATGGTTGCAGGAACTTGTTAAAATCAGTTGGGAGCAATTACCTGAGCCAAAAAAGAAAAAGGATAAAAGGCAGAAATAGTTTTCTGATCGCAACGAATTTATTCATCATCTTTTAAACTCATAAGGATTTGCAATCGTATCATAGATATCATCTATGGAAATTTTGAATTAAATAAATAAACAATTAATACATTTGCAACAAACAAAGTAAAACCCAAGAAAATGGAAGAAAACAAAAATCCTCATGCTGCTATCGAAAGCAAGTGCCCGGTAACAGGTGCTTCTTCAAAACAAGCGGCAGGAAGTGGCCCCTCAAATCGTGACTGGTGGCCAAACAAACTCAATGTAAATATTTTGCGTCAGCATGCTGCAAAATCTAACCCAATGGGTAAAGATTTTAGTTATGCCGAGGCTTTTAAAAGTCTGGATCTGGCAGCTGTAAAAAAAGACCTGACGGATTTAATGAAAGACTCACAATACTGGTGGCCAGCTGATTGGGGTCATTATGGCCCGCTCTTTATCCGTATGTCGTGGCACAGTGCCGGAACCTATCGTGTTACTGACGGACGTGGTGGCGGAGGCACCGGAAACCAGCGTTTTGCGCCCCTAAACAGTTGGCCCGACAATGTGAACCTCGACAAAGCCCGTCGTTTGCTTTGGCCTGTCAAGCAAAAATACGGCAAGAAACTCTCTTGGGCCGATCTGATGATTTTAGCCGGTAATGTTGCTCTTGAGTCGATGGGTTTCAAGACATTTGGTTTTGCTGGCGGACGCGAGGATATATGGGAGCCGGAAGAAGATATTTATTGGGGTTCGGAAGGTAAATGGCTCGAAGACCAACGCCACAACGAAAAAGGCGAATTGAAAGGCCCATTGGCAGCTGACCATATGGGACTGATTTACGTAAATCCGGAAGGCCCTAATGGCGAGCCTGATCCTGTGAAAGCCGCTCATTATATTCGTCAGTCGTTTGCCCTGATGGCCATGAATGACGAGGAAACTGTTGCTTTGATTGCAGGCGGCCATTCCTTTGGAAAAGTGCATGGTGCAGCCCCTGATTCAAATCTGGGAGCCGATCCGGAAGCAGCAGACCTGGAAGAACAGGGTTTGGGATGGAAAAATAAACATGGAAAGGGAAATGCTGAACACACCATAACCAGTGGGCTGGAAGGAACCTGGACAAAAACACCAACGCAATGGAGTATAAACTTCCTCGAAAATCTTTTTGATTACGAATGGGAACTGACCAAGAGTCCGGGAGGAGCCTATCAATGGAAACCTCGTGGACAAGCTGGTGCCAATAGTGTGCCTGATGCGCATATTCCCGGAAAAAGAAATCAACCCTTCATGCTTACTACCGACCTTTCGCTGAGGTTTGATCCTGACTATGAGAAAATTTCACGGAGATTTTTAGAAAATCCATCAGAATTTGAAGATGCTTTTGCCCGCGCCTGGTTTAAGTTGACGCATCGTGATATGGGGCCAAAATCCCGATACCTGGGACCTGAAGTTCCACAAGAGGATTTGCTCTGGCAGGATCCAATTCCGGCCGCTACTTACAAAATGATTGATGATGCTGATGTTAAAGCCTTAAAAGCTAAAATCGGTGAATTAAATCTTTCCGTTTCGGAATTAGTATCAGTGGCTTGGGCATCTGCCTCTACCTATCGGGATTCTGACAAGCGTGGTGGTGCCAATGGCGCGCGCATTCGTCTTGCCCCGCAAAAAGATTGGGAAGTGAATAATCCTGCTCAGCTGGCAAAAGTTTTGAAAGCGCTCGAAAGCATTCAAAAAGATTTCAATGGTAAATCTGGTGAAAAACAGGTTTCTATAGCCGATCTTATTGTCCTTGGTGGTAATGTGGGAATTGAAAAAGCAGCGAAAGCTACCGGTTTCGAGCTCGAAGTTCCTTTCACTCCCGGTCGTACAGATGCCTCACAAGAGCAAACAGATGTGGAATCATTTAGCTATCTGGAACCTTTGGCAGACGGTTTCCGTAACTACATCAAAACTAATTATATGACTTCCGCAGAAGAAATGCTGATCGACAGGGCTCAACTGCTTACACTCACACCTCCTGAGCTTACTGTTTTGGTTGGCGGCTTACGCGTTTTAAACGTAAACTGGGATGGTTCAAAACATGGCTTGTTTACAGAAAAACCTGAAGTTTTATCCAATGACTTCTTTGTTAATTTGTTGGATATGAGAACTTCATGGAAATCTGTTTCAGACGACAGGGAAACTTATGAAGGATCTGACCGTAAAACCGGAAAAGTGAAATGGACTGGCTCTCGTGTTGATCTGCTCTTCGGTTCAAACTCCGAATTGCGTGCCCTTGCAGAGGTTTATGCCTGTGCTGATGGTCAGGAAAAATTCGTACAGGATTTTGTTGCTGCCTGGAATAAAGTGATGAATCTGGATCGCTTTGATCTCAAATAAAATCACTATTTGACAATTTTAAAAGGCGGTCGTTTTGCACGGCTGCCTTTTTTATGCCCGATAACATACTTATTGTATTTTCGTTTCCCAAAATAAAATTTACCAAATGAAAAGGCTCAGCATCATATTGTTGTTCATGCTTTTCTCAATTGCTTTAGTAGCGCAACAAGCAATTGAAGTATATAGCAACCAAACGCTTAAAATTTATTCGGAATATTGGCAGGATAGTGTAAACTTTGATGTTGCCATCCCTGATTCATGGCATTTTACGGATGAAAATCGCTCTTATCCGCTACTTATTCTTTTTGATCAGCAGAACAGAACAAATTTCGATTACCATTTGGCCGGAATAAATTTGCTTACAGGTGCAGGAACGCAAATTCCAGAAATTGTTGTGGCAGGTTTACCTTTTGACCCACAAAAGCGCCTGAAATATACCGATACGGAATTTGTCAGGGATAGTTTAACCGGACTGGAAAGCACTGCCAAACTTATTTTCGAAGAATTGATTCCCACTATTGAACAGGAAATAGCACCGATAAATTTTTTGATGATAGCAGGCCATTCCCGAACTGGCTGGCTTGTAAATTACTTGCTGGCATGCTATCCTGAAAAAATAAGCGCAGCTGGCAGCTTTAGTGGGTTTTTTGAATCGGATGAGGTAAAATCCCAATTGCTTAACCTGGCTTCAAAAGCCGACACAAACCAGATTTATTATTTTATGACAAGTGGAGATAGTTATGAGGAACAAACTTACCTGATGTCGAATGAATCTTTCGCTGAAGAGCTCAGCGAACAACCAATTCGGGGAGGCTTTCGCTGGGAAATGGAAATCTTTTCTGAGGCCAATCATATCACAAATTATGCGCTTAGTGTTCCGCAGTTCTTAACGCATTATTTTGCTGATTACAATGCTATTTTGGGTGAATGGTTTGATTGGAAACAGGATTCACTGCAAGGCATAAATGCAGCTCAAACGCTGGAAAATGATTTTAGTGACCTCCCCTATCCCCTTATTCCACAATTGGTTCACATTTATTCATTGGCCAGTCATTATTATAACCAGAATGATTTTCAGACGGCAATTTATTTTATTGAAATCGGCTTGAAGTATTATCCTAAAGAGCCTGGCTTAAAACTTTTTGAAGCGGAACTTTATGCATTATCCGGAAATCATTCTAAAGCAAATCAGCTGCTGAAAGAGTTTGATGAGCTGGTCAAAAATCCCGCTATTAAATTGGCTGACAAGCATGATTTGTTTGAATGGTACGAATCGATAAAAACCGAATTGAAGGATTAATTCCATTAAAAAACCGTTCCACTGTATTGGGTGAAACGGTTTTTTCAAAATCCATGAAACTCAGAAAAACTATCTTTTATCTGAAGTGCCTAATTTAGGTTTTTGCCCTTGCTCACGCTTCTGCTCCTCCATCATTTCAATCTTTTGGAGAGCAGTTTTATACTCATCTTCCGAAAGTTTACCCTCTTTCTTAAGCTTTTCAAGTTCTGCTTTTCTTTTTGCAAGCTCACTTGAGTTTGCTTCAATGCCGGCTTTATGCGTTTTTCCAGATGATTTTAGGTTTTTGTTGGTATTAACTCCCTCGCTTTCATATTGCAAACTACGTGAATTAGCATTTTTTAATGCATTAGACTTAGCAGATCCTTCTTTTCGTCTATTTTCCTCTGCTTCTCTTTTTAGTTTTTCTTCACGCAATTGAGCTTCCTTGGATAAGTCTTTTTGCGAAGCTTTTGACTCAAGCCCAATTTTTACTTTTTCATTTTCAATCGTCTTTTTTGTGTCAGCTTCATTTTTCAGGCTGCTTTCAATAGCTTCTTTTCTTTGCTTTTCACTTTTAATTGACTGTGCAAAGGCTTGTTGGCTCAAGGTTACGAAACCTACCACAACTAAGGCGGTTAAAACTATCTGCTTCATTTTTTTTAAGTTGTTTGATATCATTTGAAATAAATTTAATATCAAGAAAGGCTACTCCAATGGTAGTGAAGTAGCCCTTTGAATTCCTATTTTATTATTAATTTTTTGACTTTGCCATATTGATGTGTTCCCATTCGAATAATGTAAACTCCCGAAGTGGCATACGACATGTCGAGCGGATAGGTGTAACGATCATTGACATAAGTTACTTTATTCTCAACCAGATTAATGCCTAAGCTATTGTGCAGGTTAATCAGCACTTGTGAATCCAGTTTTTCAGAAATCAACGATACTTCATATTGATCATTTCCGAGGTGAACAATTTCAAGTTCACTGTCCATTTCTGGCAAAGCCATTGTTCCGGTTGGAAGCACAACATTAAGGGTATAATCTTCTGTTTCGCCGTACTCGGTTTCTGCACAGGCATCATCTGGCACGCCGGCATTCCAGTTGGTTTTAATACGCATCAAATGCTCGCCAAGTTGAGCCTCTTCAGGAACGACAAAGCTAAGTGCATCAGTAAATTCGCCTGAGCTTTCACCATTTGCGATTTCGTGGTTGTCAATGATTAACTCGTCCATGTCGAAGATGAAATCGTCATTAAAATCAACCCAAACACGAACAAATTCATCGCCATAACCTACGGTTAAGATCAACTCATTGGTTGAACCTGTTTCAATGTCAGTACTCAATTCCGTGAAGTCATTATAGCCATTATCACTGCATTCAGATTCATTGATCAAATCTATGAGCTCCACATAGAGGATGGCATCACCGGATGAGCAATCAGATTCGGGCTGGCAGTTCGATTTAATGATTGTGGCAGAAGTAGTATCATTGCTCAAATCCGAATCGTCTTCCAATGAGGTGTAGGCCAGTAAATTATATGCACCTAATGCTGAAAAATCAGCTGTGGTTTCAAAGTCAAAATCAGCTTCAGCACCAGCAAAAAGTGTGTCCATATAAGTTTCAGTAACAACTATTCCATCCAGATCAAAGGTTACTTCAAATTCCGCTTGATCGACAGCACCAAAGTTTGTGAGCATCACACTGATTATTTCTTCCTGTGTAAGTCCTGTTCCCGATTCGGGATTGGTTATAGCAGTCACACCAATATCATTATTGTTAAGATGCACTATATTTACATTCAAACTGTCATTCAGCAAGTTTTCATCATTTGCCAGGGCAGTAAAAACAGTTAGGTTAAATGTTTCGCCAACAGCACTCATATCATAAGTAGCGTCAAAGGTGTAATCAACTGATTCGCCTGCAATTAAAGTATCGAAAACCATTTCATAAATGGTATCACTTCCAGGAAGAAAGTAACCAACCGGAATACTATCAACATCTTCGGTTCCAAAGTTGAAAATATTAACTGTAATTGGCTGTTCAGCCAATAGCTCACCACTCACAGGTTCAACAACTTCCACAACTCCAACATCATTGGCCAGATCTGAAGCAATCTGAAAAACACCAACAACATCAGTTCGCTGGTTATTGTTAAAATATTCAGCGATATGCCAAAAGGTCATGTCATCAGCCGGATCAAGTGTAAGATGCACGTAATCTGCCAAACGATTTGAGGGATCGTTTGAGTTTCCCTGTGCGATCAATGTTTCATCAACAGTCATAGTTCCAAGTGGATCAGACGCAAAACGCCCCGTAAAGTAAATAGCGATACTTTCGGAAGTACTTACGGTGGTGTATGCTAAAGCAATATTTCCTTGTCCGTCCATGGCCATGCTACCCGAAAATGCATCCTTATTATTATAAGGTGAAATATAGGTTCCTTCCTGATAGATTTCCCAGGCTGCGTCATCACCATACTGTCGCATCTCAAACCAGCGGATGCCAGCTAATTCACCTGAGCTACCGTCAGTATCAACTACAAAATTGAACAGCGCAGCATTATAATCTGCGAACCTGCGATACTGGGCCTGCTGCATCACAGTAGCCTGTAAAATATCGATATTCGGTCCTGAAGGCTGTGGCCTATTCGAAAAAGAACCACCATCAAAAACTGAAATAAAAGGCGTAGTTGGTACTACCAATGGTTGCGAAATTTCAGAATTTGCAGGTGTTTCCCAGTCAACATTAAGTGTCCAGAGCTTCATGTGATCTTCTGAAATACCACTCCAGGCGTCATCCTGCAGGTAAACAACAGTTGCGTTTCCGGCTGGAGGAAGATCTCCATTTGAGACATTAAAAAACTGCGGGCTGTAAAACCCTGAGGTACTGATTCCCGGAAGCGGAAAACTCAAAAACTGAGGCGATGCACCAACTAAGACGGAGTCTCTTTCAATTACAAAAACCCTGTTGGTTGAACCAATATTGGCTGTTACATAATATCCATCCGACCAGATTGAGAATTTTGGATAGTCTGGAAATTGTCCTGTTGTGAGACCTGTAGTATAAACATACCAATCATCATTAACAGGGTCTGGACCAGCCGAAATGGCAAAATTGAGTCCATTTGGCGAAAAGTCAAACTCGGTAATGATATAGCGATCCGCAGCAGCATCATAAAGCATGATAGGGTCTCCGGCATTGTTTCCGGGAAAAATACTGGATAATGATGCCGTTGGCATTAGTGGTTCACCATTCTTGTCAAAAACACGAAAACCAGTATTCCAACCACCTAAATAATGGTTTGGTCCAACAGCACCAGTAGGATCACTGGGCGTAATATTTGACGCATTGGCATGAAATACCATTAAAGGATCACGACTGGCCTTGCGTGCTACTTTTGTTTGTTGTGCAACTAAGGGGTCATCGCCTTTTGGCAGGCCTTTGCCAGGTACGGTCATATTTGCACCAGCCCGTTTGGGTTGACCCATCTTTAAGGGTTCATTTGGATTCTGCGCAATAAATGTTCCATTTTGAATTTGCTTGGCAATACTTGGAACAACTACCGGAGCTGGTAAATTAGAGATTAAACTTGGGTTTGTTTTTGCTTGCTGTGCTCGACCTAAAAAAGGAATAAACAGCAAGATCAAGAGAAAGGACAAATTCGATTTCATAAATTGTGTTTAGAATAATTACGCGCAAACTTAAACAATTATTTAGAATGATTTTAAATTGATTAAAAAATTAGACTTGACAAGCGCAAGCCTGAAATACTATGAATCATCATATAATATTGATATTCATATTAATAAGAAAATTTAATATCAAAGAAGTTGCTAAAAATCCCGCAAAAAAAGGAAGGATTTATTTCAACTCCGAAAGTTTGAGCTTCATTTTATACCCATCTGCCTGATCTTTATAGTATTGTGGCAATTGTTTTGAAATTTGAAAACCTTTTTGTTGATACAACTTAATGGCAGTAACATTGTCAACTCTCACTTCCAGGCTAATCTGCTTCATATTCAACTGCTGAGAAAGTTCAATTGTTTTTTGTAAGAGCTTACTGGCTAATCCTTTGCCCCTGAAATCGGGATGAACAGCGAGGGCATAAAGTCTTACTATCTGGCTCTTTTTTCGAATCAGCAAAATCACATAACCTGCCAGCTTTAAATCTGAATAGATTACAAAAAATGGATTATCAGCATGTATTAAATAGCGCATTTGTCTGATATTGAAGGCATCAACACCAAAACACAGCTGTTCAATCTGCATAATAACTGACAAATGCTCTGGTTTTGCATCCAGGATTGTTTCAGGAGCCATGTGCATGATGTTTGCGTTCCATTCTGTCAAGAAACTCTCTTAGAATCAATCGGTAAAGTTCATCACCCAGAATAGCATCTTCAACGCCATAATCTATTGAAGGATTATCATTTACTTCAATAATCACAGATTTGTCGTCAATGGCTTTCACATCAACACCATAGAGTCCCTTCCCGATGGCATTTGCTGCATCCAGGGCATTTCTCAACACATGTTTAGGCACTTTATGCACCGGCACAGTTTCAAATGAACCGGCTTGGGATTTTCTGGAATCAATGTGGTGATATATCTGCCAATGTCCTCGCGCCATAAAATATTTACAGGCATAGAGTGGTGATCCATTTAAAACGCCAATACGCCAGTCAAAGCTCGTAGGCAGAAATTCCTGAGCCAGAACAATAGCAGATTTTTCAAATAAAACATCAATAATTTTCTGGTACTCTTCTTCCGAAGAAGCTTTTCCCATGCCATGCGAAAATGAACCATCCGGAACCTTCAAAACGATAGGTGAACCTAAAATTTCGCTGATTTCATTCCAGCTGTAAGTATCCGACTTAAAAATCAGTTCCGATTTTGGAGTCGGAATTTCTTCCTTATCCAGTAGTTCTTTCAAATACACTTTATTGGTACATCTGATTATCGAGAGCGGGTCGTCGATAACGACCATATCAGCTTGTTGCGCTTGCTGTGCCAGTCGGTAGGTGATATGATTCAATGAAGTTGTTTGTCTGATAAATAAGGCATCATATTCCATTAAACGATGGGCTTCATGAGCGGTGATGAGCTCTGCATTGATTTGCAATTTTTTAGCCTGATTAAGGAATTGATTTAAAGCAGTTTTATTACTGGGCGGAAAAGCCTCTTCAGGATCGTAAAGTATAGCCAGATCGTAACGCGAAGGCTTCTTGCTGCGAGGTTGTCTCCACACTTTCTTGCTAAAGTTATCAAGCGCTTGTGCAAAAATATCTTGTTGTTCTTCGCTTAGTTCGTCTAAACCAAGTGGCCTGATGTTTTCGATCTGATTCTTTTCTCTTACAGCAAATTGCACCCTAAGCATCGGACAGGGATTTTGCTCAAAAACAAAGCGTGCAACCTTCTCCATAACTGGCTCGTCACATGTGCCAAAAAATATGTCAAGCGAAATCCGTTCGCCTTCATTCTTTTTGTTGGCCTGTAGCCATTTATAGGTCGATTTTTGTAATTGGTAATCCAATCGCATCACGGCTCCTGATTCCAGGCGATTAATCACTTCAATATCAGGCAAAACCTTGTGTCCCCTGGCCTGAGCCAAAAGAGAACAATAATAACCCTCGGAGTGATAATCGAGCTTGTTGCAAAGGTTTATCACAAAAAAATGCTTTTGATTTAACTCTTGATTTTTAAGGTAATCACCTGATGTTAAGATACTATCAGTATCATAATAAGGTTTCCACTGATCGAGTTCATCCAGAATTAGAATAGTTGAGCGCATAGTATTTTAGGAGCAATAAGTTAAATTTTTCCGATAAGCCAGCTAAAGCCTAATCCCACAAACAAATGGTCATCAGATATCCCGGTTCCTGCGCTTAGGTCTATCTGAACATTCGGTTTTAAAAGATACGTAACACCTCCATCAATGGATAAGCTGAAATCATCAAACTGAAAATAATTTCCGTAAGGCTCAGCAAAAACTCCAATTTTTTCAGTAATAGCATAGCCTAAAGCAAAACTGTAAAACAGACTTAAATCCTGTTCTTCGAACCAATAGGCACCAATATTAGAACCCAGATTCCAGTTTTCGGCGAAATCCCAGCTATGGAGCAATCGTAAACTAAGTCCAAGTGCATCGCCAGCGACTTCTGCCGATCCTGTCGGCACAAATAATTCTGCCAAAACAGCAGCTTGTGTTCCCCATTCCTGACGTTCGCAAACTTGAAATTTACCTCCTACAGTTAGGTTAGATAAGCCACTGCTTTTTTGATCACCAGCCAAATTAGGCATGTCGTGCATAACAAATGATTCTGTAAGTCGAAGTTCAATTTTTTCTGTTAATCCGTATCTGACCAAAAAAATAGGAAGAGAATTAGCAGTAAATTCATTTATTTCTCCCCCATTCGAACGACTAAAATCCAATCCTGCCTCTAACTGAAAATACCGAGGCCCAACAGTAGCCACGCCATCACCAGCTCCGGGGCGATCCGAACTAAATGACTGACCAAATGTAAGACTCGATGCAGCAAGCAGAAATAATCCCAAAAAAGAAAGTAAACATTTTGTTTTCATGGCTTTATAGTTTTTTTCATATGAAAATTTTTGTTCAAATTCTTAGCGAAGTTATTAATTTGAAACCAACGTCCAAAAGAATTTCCAAATTTTCATTTCAATGGATTTCGACAAGTGTATTTGTGTTAGAATCATTTTAAATAAGACTCGAAACATATCTAAATTCCTCACTATAAAAGTAAAATAAGTAAGTTTGCGAACTAACTTAATTTGGAAATATATGAGTACACAAAATCCCCTCAAAGGCGGTGAATTCCTCATCAAGGATGTGGAAGCCGAAGCCGTATTTATCCCTGAAGAATTTGATGAAGAAACCAATATGATTACTGAAACCTGTCAGGATTTTCTGGAAACAGAAATCTTTCCAAACCTTGATAGCATAGATGGTCAGGAACCAGGGTTAATGGCTTCTCTGCTAAAAAAAGCAGGCGAACTTGGTTTGTTAGGTTTGTCAGTTCCTGAAGAATATGAGGGTTTTGAGCAATCATTTTTAACAGTGATGCGCGCCAATGAAGCTCTGGGAGCGGCTCACTCCTATTCTGTTGCCATTATGGCGCATACCGGAATCGGCACTTTGCCTATCCTTTATTATGGTAATGAGGATCAAAAAGCAAAATATATTCCTAAGCTCACTACAGGTGAATTGATGGCCGCTTACTGTCTTACCGAGCCTGGTGCTGGTTCTGATGCCAATTCGGGTCGAACAAAAGCCGTTTTATCGGAGGACGGAAAGCATTATATTCTCAACGGACAAAAAATGTGGATCACAAATGGTGGGTTTGCTGACATTCAAACTGTTTTTGCAAAGGTTGACAACGATCGCGTTTTAAGTGCATTTATCGTTGAACGTGCCTGGGAAGGTGTTACGATGAATCCCGAGGAGAAAAAGATGGGAATCAAGGGCTCATCAACGCGTCAGATTTTTTACAACGATGTGAAAGTCCCGGTTGAAAATATGCTGGGCAAACGTGGTGAAGGATTTCGTATTGCATTAAATATTTTACATTTAGGACGTATTAAATTAGCTGCAACCGTTCTGGGCAGCGCTAAAAAAGCTATCCAGCATTCTGTAAATTATGCTAACGAACGTAAACAGTTTGGTAAAGCCATTGCAAATTTTGGCGCCATCAAGCATAAGTTGGCCCAGCAGGTTGTTAAAACTTTTGCCACTGAATCAGCTGTTTACAGAGCAAGCAAAGATATTCAGGATCAAATTGATGAGCTTAAAGCTACAGGGCATCCTCATGGAAAAGCTAACATTGAGGGTGTTGCAGAATTTTCGGCAGAGTGTGCGTTGATGAAAGTTTATGGATCTGAAGCACTTGATTATGTAGTTGACGAAGCAGTTCAGATCTATGGTGGCATGGGTTTTTCGAGTGAAACACCTGTTGACAGGGCCTACAGAGATTCGCGCATTAACAGGATATTCGAAGGTACTAACGAAATTAACCGTTTACTTGCTGTTGATGCTTTACTGAAAAAAGGTGCCAAGAGTGGCTTTAACTTGCGTGAATTAGCAGATGCTGCTGTTGCAAGCCTTGATAAACCTAATGTGCTTTCCTTAAATTCCTATTTTGATGATAAGATAGCTACGATTAGGAACCTTAAAAAAGCAGTTCTAATGCTTATTCCGGCTATCACAGATACTTTTGGTCGCAAAATTGCTGAAGAGGAAGAGGTGATGATGAATCTTGCCGATATGCTGATGCAAATTTATGTGGCCGAATCAACAGTTTACAGGGTTCAAAAGCTGGAAAAAATTAAGTCAGATGCTGATTTCATACTTTATAAAGACATCCTGGATATTTTAATGCATGACGTTGCAGCCCTCGTCCAAAAATCAGGCTGGGATGCTGTTGTAAGTTTTGCACAACCCGAACTTCAGGAAAAATTCAGAGAAGCGCTTTATCTCCATTGCAAAACTTCTCCGTTTAACATCAAGGAGGCACGCAGACGAATTGCCGATAAGCTGATCGATGACAATGCGTATAAGTTTTAAAGTGTAGCAAGAATATTTTCTATTACGGGCGATTATTGATCTTATAGCAATCGCCTGTTTTTTTGTGCGAAAACTGAAGTTAATTTTTTGGTTTCACTTAAAATATTTCGTAAATTGTCAGCGAAATAACTAAAACCAAATGAAGCAAAAAAACGTTCAGGAGTATTTTGGTTCCCTGACCAAAGAAGAGTCGCTCCATTGTTTAGAGAGTGACTTATTGATTAAGGATAGTTGTGTGCTCGAATCCGTAAATCCTTTTTTTGGCTACTACGCTGATGGGCCAAAAGTGCAAAAACCACAATACCTTTACCTGATGCTTGGTGAGCCGGTTGATTTCATGGATTTACAAAGGATATTCCTGCAGGTAAATAAGCAATCGAAGCTCACGGTTGATGCCGTGTGGGCTACCATAACGGTTCCCGATCATCCGGAGATGCCAGCGCTTCGTATTCGTGATTTGCAACAATATGGCCAAATAAGTATTCTTCAGCAGCAATATCGCGAAGCGGGTTTACCATTGCAACATCACAAAAAAGGTGTTCTGCTGAATAATGCTGTAATAAAGTTGAAAAAGTTTTTCTTTCTGGAAGAATTGGAGGAAGGGCTGTTTTTTGATGCCAGACAAGCGCACCATGGCTATTTTTTGATTCCAGAACATTTGGATTGGAATCACTTTAAAAAAATAACTGCGGAGGCAAAATACGAGGTCGCGGTGCTAAACTTTGACGCCGCTTCTGCAAGTATTTTTACCAACAATCACATTTTGGAACTTGTTCGAATTTACCGTGAGGATATCAGTATTAATAAGCTGAAAGCTATTCGCGATCGCTATTATCACTTACTGGGATAGCACTAATTCTTCAGGGTAAATAACGTCTTCTAAAAACAAGGCATGGGCTGGAACAGAATAACCCGCCACATTTCTGTTTTTGGCAAGAATAAGTTTTTCAAAATCATCAGGACTCCGTTTTTGCAGCCCTACTTCTATCAAAGAGCCAACAATTGCTCGTACCATATTGCGTAAAAATCGGTCAGCTTTAATTTCAAAAACAAGCTGGTTTTGATGTATTTCCCATTTCGCATAGGTGATTTGGCAATTATTGGTCTGGGTTTGAGTATGAAGTTTCGAAAAACTAGTAAAATCGATGTGATTCAATAACAGGTTTGCAGCGCTATTCATCAGCTGTAAATCAAGCCTATGTGGAAAATAATAGGAATACGGCAAAAAAACTGCCTTTTCGGTGTGCAGATAATAACGGTAAATGCGTGATATAGCATCGAATCGGGCGTGCAGGTTTTCTGAAACGCTACGAATACTAAAAACCACGATATCTGAAGGTAAAAAACGATTGAGTTGGTTTACAAAGCTTGCTGAAGCTATGCTTTGATAAGCCGTTTCACTATCGAAATGAGCGTAAAAATTTCGCGTATGAACCCCGGTATCCGTGCGTCCGCAGCCCATGATACTTATGTTATCACCAAGTTTAAGGCTTAAACATTTCTCAAGCTCTGCCTGAACCGTATGCGCATTATCCTGCCGTTGCCAACCATGATAAGCCTTTCCATTGTATGCCAGATGAATAAAATAGCGCACCTGATTTTTTTGGCAAATGTCGCTAATTTTCAGAAACTGATTTTGTAAAGGTGAGTTCAACAACTTTTAGTACATCAGGTTTTTTCCCTGCTTATTCATAACTGCTTTTATATCTGAAAGTTGCTTTATTTCATCACCACTTAATTCATAGAGGTTGTCTTTTAAAATCAGCAGATGTAATTGTTTCATTTCTAAAAGATCCCACGGAAACTGACCAATAAGATTACTTTGTAGATCAAGATCGGTTAGGTGAGTCAAATTGCGCAGATCGGGAATATCAGGTACCGCATTATAACTTAAATCGAGCCGCTCGAGTTGCACCATCTGTGCGATCCATTCCGGAAACACAGGCAAGCGGTTGTGATGAACATATAAATACTTGAGCGATTTTAATTGTTGGATTTCTTCCGGCAAGTTCTCCAATTGATTATAAGCTAAAAAAAGTTGTTTCAATTGACTCAGGTTTGAAATCTCCTCTGGAATGACTGTTAGCTTGTTATGGTAAAAATCCAGCTCTTGTAAACTGCTTAGCTTCAATATTTCTTCAGGGAAATGATGAAAATTATTTTCATAAAAAATTAAACTTTTTAGCTTGGTCAATTCCGAAAAATTTTCCGGCAGCTGGCTGAGTTGATTTTTGCCCAGGTTTAAACGTTCAACACCTTGCATAACAGCTATATTATCAGGTAATTGATTGATATTATTCCCTCCAACAAGAACACGTTTTACATTCGATAAACGTCGGGCGGTTCGATTATTAAACTTAAGCTGATTATGATTGAGGTTGATTTCCTGAAGGCTATCCAAGCGTTTTATAAAACGCGGAATGCGTTTTATTTTATTATTTGAAAGATCCAGCACACGAAGTTGCTTTTGTTTTCGGATTGATGGCGGAATTCTTTTCAATTCATTTCGATGCAACAAAATGATATCCAGTTTATTAAACTTCTGTAGTTTAACATTTTTAAGTTTATTGTCTTCCAAATTTAAACGTTTCAACTTTTGATTGAACTGCCTTTTGAAATTTATTTTTGTAAAATAATTGTTAGAAAAATCTATTTTTTCAATGGCCTTAAAAGCACTGAGATCAGGTATCTCTTGCAAAGCTGCTGAATGCGCACTTAAAACACGCAAACTATCAGGATTGATGGTGTCGAGCATTTCAAGTAGTGCTTTTTGTTTTTTAAGCGCTGCCAGATGCCATTCTTTTTGCCAGGCTAAAAATGTTGAATCCTTTTTTAACCGGTCTTGTTCAGGTTTATTTTGTGCAAATGAAATAGACCAAACGAAAAATAAAAGCAGCATACTGAGGTAACGCATAAAAATGTTTTTTCTCTAAACTAAAACTTTAGTTCATTTAGTATAGGAAGCTCAAAATATTTTTCCAGAATTTTGCTAACTTTGATCATCCTTTTTTAGCACCACACCCGGAAAACCAAATTGAATGAATAATAATATGGTTTTACATATCTCGTATCTGGCAAGTGATAATAATGCTGATGTTTTGGCCAGATCGCATAAAATCATTACAACAATGATTGCTGACAAACCCTACGATTTAGTTGCTGACGCTGCCCTGTTATTTATTGCAACAGGTGGCACAGAGCAAAAAGTATTGCCATTGATTGACAAACATCAAGCCTTTATTCTCATTGCACACCGAGAGAAAAACTCCTGGGCAGCCACTATGGAAATTGCTGCATATTTGCGCGATCATCATAAAAAAGTGCTCCTTGTTGATGCACTTGCAAGTGATTCGAGGCGAAATTTCGAGGAAGCATTATCGCTAAAAAAGGCTTTTGATGTATTGAACCAGACAAGGCTGCTGTTGTTGGTGAGGTTTCGGAATGGCTGATTCAATCCAATATTTCTGAAACCTTATTAAAGCAAAAATTAGGTATTCAACTTGATTTTATTCCCTGGAACGAATTACCACATCACAGCACTTTTGAAGTGAGCAATTCTTTTTTGGACTACTTTCCTGTCGATCAAAAAAAGCAACTTTCAGCAACTTCAAAGGTTTATAAACAACTTGACACTTTAATAAATCAAAAGCAACTTGATGCAATTAGTGTTGAGTGTTTTTCGCTCGTAAATCAGGATGGCGTTACCGCTTGTCTTCCATTGGCTGTACTCAATGCTCAAGGAAAAGTGGCAGCATGCGAAGGAGATATCGTGAGTATGACAGGGAAGCTGATCATTAAAGCAATTACAGGGATAATCCCATGGCAGGCAAATATTGCTGAAATAAAACAAAATGAAATCTTATTCGCACATTGCACAGCACCCCTTAATCTGCTAAAAGAATTTGAAATTACCACGCATTTCGAAACCGGAAAAGGAACGGCAATAAGGGGAAAAATTGATTCTGAAAATCTTGCTGCATTCAGATTGGACAATAAGCTGGAAAAATATATGCTTACCGAAGGCAGAGCAAAAGCAACACCATCCTACCCTTTTGCCTGTCGTACACAATTGGTTTTGGAACTTGCCGAATCAGATTGCCTGAGATTAAAAAATAATGCGTTGGGAAATCACCAGTTACTTTTTCCTGCCTCACATGTATCTATCGTGCGGAAATTCATGGAGTTGCTTGGAATTCAGGAATTAAAATAGCGTCTGTAGGCTATTGATTTGGTGGAAAATAAATCTAATTTTCATTAGTTTAAGGATAAAAGTTTTGTTCTAAAATTATTTTCATCTTACAATTTTTCCACGATGATATGAAAAATATATCCCAAATAAATTCAATACCGAGAATAGGATAAAACCAGTACGAATAGTATTAACAAACAGGCTATCAGAAACTTCCTTCAAAATTTGATTACCAATCGTTATAGAAAACAAAGAGGCAACAACGGTCATGCTAACAATTTGACCGACTACCCTTCCGGTAGCGGCAGTTCCGGAGGCTAAACCATACTGATTTTTCGTAACAGCGCTCATAATAGTATTCATATTGGGTGACGAAAACAATCCAAAACCTGCTCCCAACCACGACAAGGTGGCCACAATTAGCCAAATAGGTGTTGAAGCATTTAAAAATGCAAATCCAACCAATCCCAAGGTGCATATTAGCATGCCCAGCGTTGTAAGATATCTCGGTTGAATGCGGTCAGATAATCTTCCGGCGATTGGCGAAAAAAGTGCCATCATTATCGGTTGTGCAACCAATATGGTTCCTGCTTCGCTGGGGCTGAGTGCTTTTATTTTTTGCAGAAAGATACTTAACAAAAATACTATTGCAAAGGTGGCGCTGTAATTGATAAGTGAGGCATAGTTGGAGTAGGCAAAAAGTCTGTTTTGGGTAAAAAGTTTGGTGTCAATTACCGGATTTAGGGATCGCGATTCCAATTTCCAGAACGCAAAAAGCGCAATAATCCCAAATCCCATCAACAACCACCCAGCTATTTGGGGTAGTTTCGAAGCACCATAGATTAATGCAATGAGTCCGGGCATATAAAGTGCTGTTCCTTTGAGGTCGATCTTTTTAGGGGAGGAAGCAACTGTTGGCTCATCCTTTCCAAGGAAGGACAATGCAATCAGTGCTGATAAAATTCCCAGCATCGAAGCGATATAAAAAATAGAACGCCAACCATATAGCTGTGTTAGCATTCCGCCAATAAAAGGGCCTGTTGCCAAACCGAGATAGACGGCCGAAACGGAAATACCCAGTACTTTTCCCCTGCTACTTGCCGGGAATGCTGAAACCAAAATAGCAGGCCCTGTTGTACTGGTTAATGCAGCTCCGATACCTTGCAGGAAACGAAAAAAAATCAACCACCATCCCGAAGGGGAAAGACCACTTGCCATGGAAAAAAAACCAAACAATATTACACCCAGCTTGAACATTCTCCTGATTCCGGTGAGGTCGGCCCATCTTCCAGCTGGCAATAAAAACATGGCATTCGAAAGTAAAAATGCAGTTATTACCCAACTTAAGGATACGGCATTCAGATTGAATTGTGCCTCAATTGCAGGCAGGGCAATATTGACAGCTGAAATCAGAAAAGTCCCCATAAAAGAGGTAACAGCAACTATGGCAATAATCGAAACCTGTTTCCTCGTTTGTAACATTTTACCAGAGGATCAATTTTTTACGGTAAGTCGTTTCAGCTGTTTGCACTTCCATGATATATATACCACTTTTCCATTCAGCTTTTCGTTCAAGCTTTGTATCCTCAAAAAGAACGGTTTGGAATAATATTTTTCCGTTTAGATCAAAAAGTGTAGCCTGCACTTCACTTTTTTCAGGTAAATCGAGTTGAATGTTTATCCAATTTTTAACCGGATTTGGAGATATAAATACTTGATTGTCAGTAAATGACTCGTTAGTGTTTACATATTGCGAAACCACTACATTATCAATTAATAAGGGATTTCCGTAAAAACTTACGGTTTCGAATGCAATGCGCACTTCACTTTTTCCTGCCCAATCGCTTAAGTCGATTGTATTGCAAGGTGCTCCCCAGCCCTGCCCGCACCAATCTGTGGTTTCATCAGGCCAAAATGTTTCTTCGGTTGGGAGATGAGTTGCAAAATTTCCGCTGCCATCTTCGCCAAATGCTGCAATACGTTCCCAACTTTCTCCGCAATCGTCCGAAACTAAAATAATAAGCGAATCTGTTACCTGAGTGTAAGAGGCATTTTGGGCATATGCATGATCAAAACTCATATAGGCAGTAGATAAATTGCTTAAATCGAAAGGCTTAGAGATTAAACGGTCGCGTTGCATGATTGAATAATAATCTCTGAAATTAATTCCTGCAGCAACTCCACTTCCATTACCGCTTACATTATATAATTCCCAGGTTTCGCTGTTGTCAGGGTTTTCAACCATCCATGAACCTTCTGTAAAGTTCCATGACTCAAAATTATCCTGAAAATGTCCTGCCTCTGCGCCAATGCTAAGGTAGCTTTCTGAGATCACTTCATCTTCGCCAAATTCATTGCTTACCACTAAAGAAACAGAATATTGCCCCGCTTCTAAAAACCTAAGTTTCGGATTTTTATCATTTTCATCACCCTCAACAAATTCAAACGACTGCGGTTCAAATTGCCATTCCCAGCTATCCGGAATGCCGGTAGATGCATCATAAAAACCTATCACATCATTTGCACAGGCTACTTTTACATCCGAAGTAAAGTTTGCTACAACTTCTCCCGGAAAATCAACTTTAAAACTCATAGTTTCGCCAAGTTCTGAGATATCATAAATCGTAACGCCACCAAGGCTTCCATTTTGCAAAAAAGCATAAGGGTTACTGAAATCAGTAAATTCTTCACGACCATAATTAGCTCCAAAAACTGCATCGTTCAAATTACCATCATTTGAAGGGCTGCCACCGGGGCGAAAGATGTAAATCTCGTCGGGTGGTCCCTGTGCGTTGCCGTTTCCGGCATTGGTATTGATGCGATAAATCAACATCCCCGATTTTGGAAGTGTGCCGTCAAAAGTGCCTTCTTTTTTTCTGTATTCCAAAACAAAATATTCTGAGGATGAGTTTTGTGAGGGAATGCGCCAGGCATTGTTATCTGCCGCTTGCAATGGATTGAGTGTATAACTGCCCGCTTCAGTTATCCAGGGAATATCTTCAATCCAACCACCATATTTCATTTTCATGAAGGCATTCATGTATTGTGGAGGATTATTGTTGGCAGCCATAATATCCCATGAGCCAACGGGTGTAATGTCATTATTTACATAGCGATACAGATCAGGTGCACTCAAGCTGTGATACAACTCATGACATAAAACACCAACCCCACTGCTTGCCAGACTGGTTTCGAGCTGAAAATTATAGTCATGTACTTTTTTGCCATTGATGTAAACATCCTGCGTATAAAGGCTCCAGCGATGCGGCCAAAGTAATGTTGACCAGGCAGTTGTGCCTCCTCGAATGATAAAAACCACATTATCAACACTGTTATCATTGTTATAATCAAGATCAAGTTCCATTGGAACAGGTGAGTTAACATTTACCCATTCAACTGCGTTAACCAATAAGGTATGCTCTCTATTAGTTCTCTGATTATCATTTACATAACCATCAGGATTGGTTACTGCATTATAGGGCATATAATAACTTCTGGGATGCTCATCTTCAAAAGATAAAATGAATTCATCCGGTGGAACAGGATAAAAAAAGGATCGTAAATCCAGCTGACCATAGGATATTTCGTTAAAATATTGCAAAACAGAATTCGCGTTCGGATTGGCGTTATTAAAACGATTGTAATTCAGCAATGTATCTGAGGTAAACTCCTCCTGATCGGCAAAACGAATGTAGATGACCAGATTGTTTAGTGTACCAATAGCCCTGTCGAAGGCTCTGTTTGGTTCAACAAAGCGCATTTCCTGTTCCATATAAGATCGGATGGCAAGCCGCTGCTCGGCACTGATATTTGTCCCCACCTGCAAATCTTTTGTAGCAGGATCTGCTAATCCCACCTTGTATGAAGATGGCACAAGTTGATCGTTACTTAAAACAGCGTAATAAAAATAGCCGTCTGTTTCGCTTTGAATAATGGTATAACCTGCCGCATCGTGAAGCCAGTTGTAAAACTCATCGCCTGTTGCTAACAGGTGAAGCTGTGTGCCATCGGGTTGTTTTACTGTAACTTGTTGATTTTTAAGCCAGGCAGCATGAACAGGAAAAGAAAAGAATAGCGCTAAAGTGATTATTAGCAGACTTAAAAGTCCTGATTTTCGGTGGAGTTGCATGATTATAATGTTTGTGTTAATGAATTTCTTTTTGATGTAATGCGACAAAAATAAACTTTTCCCATCAATATAATCAGCATGCAGTAACTTGCTTAAAATATTAGGGCATCTCAGGATATCAATTCACTAGATTGCCGGATGCAAAAAAATATGTACTTTTGAACCACTGAAAAAGAATTAAAGTTATGTGTTTAAGCATTCCTGCTCGTGTTGAGTCTATTGAAGGAGATATTGCCCGTTGTTCTGTTGGTGAAGCTTTTTATAATGCCAGCCTCACTATGCTCGATCTGAGCGAAATTGCAGTTGGAGATTATGTGTTGCTGCATACCGGTTTTGCGCTTCAAAAGATAAGTGAAGATGAAGCTTTGGAAACCCTCAAACTTTTTGAAGAATTTGAGGAATTTAATAAAGAGCTTGATCTTGAAGAGAAAAAAACCGGTAAACGAATTGTTTAATAAAAATGAAACATATTGACGAGTACCGCAATAAAGTGGCTGTTCAGCATCTTGTAAGGCAAATTAATGAAACATCGCGTCATAAGATGCGTATCATGGAAGTTTGCGGCGGACATACCATGGCTATACAGCGGTTTGGAATTCCATCCTTATTGCCCGAAACTATTGAATTGATTAGCGGTCCGGGCTGTCCGGTTTGCGTTACCAGTCGTGCATATATCGATCATGCTATTGCGCTGGTGCGTTTGCCCCATGTAATTGTAACCACTTACGGAGATTTGATACGGGTTCCCGGATCAAGTTCTACGCTTGATCAGGAAAAAGCTGCCGGGCGAGATGTAAGAATCGTTTATTCAGTGCTTGATGCATTGGAAATAGCCAAACATAACAGAAGAAAAAAAGTTGTTTTTCTCGGGATCGGGTTCGAAACTACTTCTCCGGCTACTGCTGCCGGAATTTTAAAAGCTGAAATGGCTGGCCTATTTAATTTTTCTGTTTTAAGCGCTCATAAAATAATGCCACCTCCAATGGCTGCTTTGATTGATGCCGGTGTAGAGATTCATGGCTATTTGGGTCCTGGCCATGTGAGTACCATTACGGGTTCTCAAATGTATAATTTTATTGCCGAGCAATATGGCCTTGGCGTGGTGATAAGCGGCTTTGAACCAACTGATATACTTCAGTCAATTTTGATGTTGGTAAAACAATACGAATCCAGGCGACCAGCTGTTGAGATCCAATATAGCCGTGTGGTAAAAGCTGAAGGCAATACCAAAGCTTTGGGCATGCTCGATGAGGTTTTCCACTTGCGGGATGATTGGTGGCGCGGGTTAGGCGTATTGCCAGCCAGCGGATTCAAAATAAAAGACAAATATGCTCATTTTGATGCAGAAAAATTATTCGATGTAACAATCGAACCAACAAGAGGCGACAAAGGTTGTATCTGTGGCAGCGTATTAAAAGGAATAGCCAAGCCATCTGATTGTAAACTTTTTGGGAAATCATGCACACCGACCGATCCTGTTGGTGCGTGCATGGTAAGTAACGAAGGCGCTTGCGCAGCCTGGTACAGGTATTCGGGCAGGTAAGACCTTAAACAATCATCAAAGGATTTAAAATCCAGGGAATAAAATTTTCTTTGTTGATTATTTCAAATTTTGCTTCAGGGTAGGTATTCAGCCAATGTTTTTGAGACTTTGATCTGTTAGCACTCCATTTCAACTCGTAACCATACAAGTTTCCATTTCGTTCCTCGACCAAATCCACCTCTTTTTGATCATAAGTGCGCCAGAAATAATTATTGCAGAAAACCTTTTGGTAATGGAGTGACTTCATGCGTTCCATAAAAATAAAATTTTCCCAAAGCATACCGATATCATTTCGGCTTGTAACCATATTAAAGTTATTGATTACGGCATTTCTAATCCCGTTGTCATAAAAATAGTAACGATTCGATTTGGTAACCTCTTTCCTTAAATTTTTCGAAAATCCCCCAAGCTTCTTAATGATAAAAGCTTTCTCGAGTAAGTCTAAATATCGGCTTACAGTCTGTTTGGCAATTCCTAGGGCATTTGATAATTCATTCAAAGAAACTTCGTTACCGATCTGAAAACTTAATAAGCGCAACAGATCTAGTAATTTGTCAGCATTTCGGATGCTATCAAGTTCAAGAATGTCTTTAAACAGGTAGGCATTTTTTAATTCTTGTAAATAAGATATTTTATCCTTTTGATTTGGCAGCTGCAGGGTTTCAGGATACAGTCCAAATAACAGAAACTCTTCAATCTGTTGATATACATCCATTCTGCCCCATTGTTCAGCGAGTTCAATAAGTGCAATAGGGTACAATAAATTTGTAACTGATCTGCCAGTCAAAGGTTCACTAACTTCAGAAGACAAACGAAAACTGGACGAGCCAGTTGCAATGATAATAGTTTCAGGGAGGTTATCAACAAGGATTTTTAAGCCCCAGCCTACATCTGGAATACGCTGAGCTTCATCGATAAAGATAACTTTATAATCTGTTAACAATCCTAAAATCAATGATTTATTCTGAGATCCGATAACTTCGCGTAAGCTTGAATCATCACCAGTTCCTGAAAAGACTTTTGATTTATAATTTTCAAGCATTTTCATCATTAATGCAGTCTTCCCAGCTCTTCTGGGGCCATATAACAGGTTAACTTTCCCTTTTTGCAGAAAATTTTCTTCCTTTTCGTAAAAGCGGTCAAACCATTTCATCTCATCTAATTTTGAACAAAGTTAACAAATTCATTGAAATTTGGCAAGTTAACTTTACAAATTCATCATAATTTGGCAAGTTTATCTACAATTTTTATAATTGCCATTCGACTCCTATCCGAATAAACCACGCACCAGCCCGCCATCGTGGCTAAAACTTTGACCTGTTACAAAACCTGATAAGGGAGAAAGCAACCAACAAGCCAACACAGCCATTTCATCAGCTCTTCCCATTCTCTTGACTGGAATACTAGCTTCAAATTGTTGTCTTGCCATTGTTTCCGTGATTCCTTCCAGGGCTGCTTTTTTCACAAAAAGGCGTTGCATGGCATCAGTATCGTGATAACCGGGAGATAAAATATTGAAAGTAATACCATCAGCTGCCATTTCCTGTGAAATTGTTTTCACAAAGCCAGTAACGGCAGCACGAAGTGAATTACTTAGTACCAGATTTTCAACAGGTTGCTTTACAGATACACTTTCTATAAAAACCATTCTGCCGTATTTTTGAAGCTGGAGCTGTGGCACAAATTTTTGTGTAAGCGCAATTTTCCATCTCACAATGGTGCGATAAGCCTCATCCCAATCGCCTAACGTGGTTTCCATAACTTTTTTTGCCGGTGGTCCTCCTGCATTAATCAAAATGCCAGCAAGAGCTCTGTTTTTGCTGGCAGCTATAATTTTATCGGCACTTGGTTCGTCAAAAACGTCCAATGCTAAAATCTCTAGGTTCTTGCCTGCTTTCCTTTTGAAATTCTCCAACACATCTTCGCTGCGCGCTATGGCCAAAACACGGGCATCCTCTGCTAACAAACGCTCAGCAACTGCCCTGCCAAAGCCACTTCCGGCGCCTGTGACAATAAAAAACCGATCTTTAAGCTGTAAATCCATAACCAATTATTTTTATCGCTAAGGTACGAATCTGAATGAATATTGAATGGAATTTTCAGTATCGCTCAGGATTTCCGTATTTTTACGCCCTAATTGAATGAAAATATGTCAAATTCGGAACGTTCCGTTGTGCTAAAAGGTTCGGTTGCTATTGCTATTTCTGCTGTGCTTTGGGGCGTTGACGGGGTTGTATTAACTCCAAGACTATTTAACCTGGATGTTGGGTATGTAGTTTTTATACTCCACGTGTTTCCTTTTTTACTGATGAATTTGTTTCTGTTTCGTCATTATAGATTTTTATCTCATATGCCCAAAACGGATGTATTCATATTCTTTTTGATTAGTCTTTTAGGAGGAGCTGTTGGAACCCTTTCCATTGTTAAAGCATTGTTTTTGCTTAATTTTAATCACTTATCTGTGGTTGTTCTTTTGCAGAAATTGCAGCCGGTATTTGCTATTTTTCTTGCACGTGCCATCCTTGGCGAAAAACTGAAGCAGCGTTTTATGCTTTGGGCTTCGCTGGCAATTGTTGCAGGCTATTTCCTTACTTTTGGTTGGGGACTGCCCGATATGAATACTGATATGAATACGATTTATGCTTCCTTATTGGCTTTATTGGCAGCTTTTTCATTCGGAAGTTCAACAGTCCTGTCAAAAAAAATCCTGGGCGATTACAGCTTTATTACTTCAACTTTTTACCGCTATGGTTTCACATCTGTTATCATGCTGGCTTATATGGTTCTGTGGGGAGATTTTGGTCAGTTTGTTCTTACAACCAGAGATAATTGGATATTTATTATTATCATCGGACTTACTACTGGTTCGGGAGCTATCTTCTTGTATTACTATGGTTTAAGAAAGGTAAAAGCAATATTGGCAACCATCAGTGAGCTAATGTTTCCGCTTTCGGCTGTTCTATTTGATTACCTTATTAACGACAGCTTGCTTACGCCTGTGCAATGGTTGGCTGCCATTGCGATGCTGCTTGCCATATTCAGGTTAAATTCGGAACCCGAGAAAATTTCATAAGCTCTTTTGGAGAGATAGTAATTAGCTTCAATTTTTTGTATCTTAGCAAACAAACTTTAAAAAAGGAGGATTCCATGTCAGAAGATCTCAAATTGGTATATACCGGCTCCATTATTGAAGCTGGATACCTGGCTGAATTACTGGAGGAGAATAACTTAACCAGTATTTTGCGTGATTCGTTAAGCGAAAGTGTGATAGCAGGTTGGGCATCGGGTTCGCCTGAAGACGCTGCCAGATTGTATGTTGAAACAGCTCATGCCGAAGCCGCTAAAATGCTTATTGAGGGCTACCTTAAATCCAGATAAATGGATACTTGTTTGCATACTTATTTTGTTCGTAATGAAGAATTGCGCAGCAGTTGCGACTTTAATAGCGACGACACCGGGCTCACAGGTTTTGTTTATGAAGTGGTAAGGGTGATTGATGGCATTCCATTATTTTTATCTGATCATATCAACAGGTTAAAGGTTTCTGCTGAGGCAGCTAATATTAAACTGCCTGTTGCTGAAAAATTCATTTTACAAAGCTTCAAAGCCCTGATAATCAATAATAAAGTTAACGAAGGTAATATTAAATGTGTTCTTGGAAATCGCTCTGCTAATAGAGTTTACTATGCAGCCTGGTTTCAACCACATACATATCCTGACGCCAAAATGTATAGCGAAGGCGTTACGGTGGGTTTGCTTGATGAAGGAAGGTATAACCCTGAAGCAAAAGTTTGGAGAGCTGATTTTCAGCAACGTATTTTAAATAAAAAGCAAAAACAGCAGATTTATGAAATATTACTTGCTCCTGATGGTGTGTTAACGGAAGGCACAAAAACTAACATCTTTCTAATAAAAAATAACGAAGTGTTTACTGCTCCTTCCGAACAGGTTTTGCAGGGAATCACCCGCAACAAAGTTATTGAGCTTGCCAAAGCGAATAACATACCCCTCAAGGAGCACATTCTTAATCTGGATGATTTGCTTGAAGCGGATGCCGTATTTTTAACAGGGACTTCACCTAAGATTATGCCCGTAAAAACCCTTATCGATCAGCAAAAGTTATTTGAAATTGATCATCCTGTTCTTCAAAAATTTATGCATCTTTATGCCGAACTGATTCAAGGCTATATTACTGCACATAAATAAATTGCAACAGATTCTTTACTTTTGCTGCAGACAACTGCTTATGAAAACGAGTATTTTACTTGTACTGTTTAATTTTTTAATGTTTTCTCTGATTGCACAGCAGTTCGAGCTAAAACAAGTTTGCCTCGATCAGAATGAATTAAAACTTGCTGAGCTCATCAACGCTTTTCGAAAAGCAAATAGAAAGCCTGTATTACCTTTGTCATCCGCTTTGAGTTTCGTTGCACAAACGCATATAAATGACCTTCAGGAAAATAGACCCGATACCAGTATTTGCCTTACAGCTAGTTGGTCGGACAAAGGAAACTGGACAGCTTGTTGTTACAACAAATACATTGTAAACCAGGAATGTATGTGGGCCAAACCAAAAGAGCTTACCTCCTACCCTTTTAGAGGTTATGAGTTGAGTTATTTTCAGGAGGAACTTATTATTGTCGACAGTGTTTTTAAGGTTTGGATGAAGAGTGAAGATACCAGAGACATGCTGCTTACCTCCGGAAACTATTCTGCTAAAAAATGGGAAACAATGGGTGTTGGTGTAGGTGATAATTATGTGAGTGTTTGGTTTGGGCAGCGGGCTGATGCCAATGGTAAACCCAAAAATTGTGAGGAACTCAGAGAGGCCGAAAGAAAACAAGAGGTGAGTGCTTCGGGCAAGGAAAAATATTACCTGATTTTTGGAAGCTTTGCCTATCAGGGCGATGCGCAGGAAGCCGTTAAGCGTTACCAGAAAAGTGGATTTCAAAATGCAATGATGCTGAAATCGAACAACCGTATCCGTGTGGCACTTGACGTTTTTGATAGCCTTCGCGAAGCTACAGAAGCAAAAGAAAAACTTAGCAGTACCTATAAAGATGCCTGGATTCTTAAAGAATAAGCGCTTTTTAGGTATTTTATCCCATTAGAAACTAATTATGTTAAGCTTTGTTTAAAACTCATGAAACAATCAGAAATTGTAGTTTTTTGGTTCCGGCGCGATTTGCGTTTGGAAGATAACCACGGTCTTTTCGAGGCCTTAAAAAGTGACGTTCCAGTGTTACCCTTATTCATTTTTGATACGGAAATACTGGATAAACTGCCTTCGAAAATGGATGCTCGCGTTGAATTTATACACCGTCATCTCCAAAAAATTCATCAAGACCTTAAGCGTCATGGATCTGGACTGTATGTTTCACATGGCAAACCGCTGGAAATATTCCGAAAACTTCTTTCTAGTCAGCAAATTAAAGCCGTTTATGCGAATAAAGATTATGAGCCTTATGCCCTGCAACGTGATGAGGAGGTAAGAAAACTGTTATTAGCTAATCATGCTGATTTAAAGTTATTTAAAGATCAGGTGATATTTGAGGAAAGCGAAGTAGTAAAAGACGATGGAAAGCCCTATACTATTTACACCCCTTTTTCGCGCAAGTGGAAAGCAAGATTACTGGAATACCCATTTTTCAATTTCTCCTCCGAAAACTATTTAGGCAATTTTTTAAACCAGAAAGGTAATTTCCTCAGTTTGCATCAGATTGGTTTTGAGCCGGCAGTAATAAAAATTCCCGAGCCGCTTTTGGAAGATGATAGGCTTGAAAAATATCAGGAAACCCGCAATATTCCCGCCCTCGATAGCACTACAAAAACCGGTGTTCATCTCAGGTTCGGAACGATAAGCGTTCGAAAGCTTGTTAGTATAGCACAACAAAAAAGCGAGACCTACCTTAACGAATTGATTTGGCGTGAGTTTTTTATGCAAATTCTGTATCATTTTCCGCATGTGGAAACACAAAATTTCAATTCAAAATATGATCGCGTTCAATGGCGTAATGATGAGAATGATTTTAAATCGTGGTGCGAAGGAAAAACAGGTTATCCTTTGGTGGATGCCGGCATGCGTGAATTGAATACTACAGGATTTATGCACAACAGGGTACGTATGCTTGTTGCTTCATTTTTGACCAAACATTTGCTTATCGATTGGCGCTGGGGCGAAGCCTATTTTGCGAAAAAATTGCTCGATTACGAATTGGCTTCCAATAATGGCAACTGGCAGTGGGCGGCTGGAACAGGTTGTGATGCTGCACCGTATTTTAGGGTTTTTAATCCGATGGAACAGCACAAAAAATTTGATCCGCATAGCTCTTATGTGAATAAATGGGTGCCTGAATGGAATGAATTAAATTATGTTCAACCTATTGTAGATCATAAATTTGCACGAGAAAGAGCTATCAGTACTTATAAGGAAGGATTAAGTTAAATAGCTGTCCTTTGCTTAAAATTTTGTTTTTTTGTGCTTTTGATCCAAATCGCTCGTAATATATGTCTGATAAATTTACCTTAAAAGAAATCCAAACTACTGAAGAAGAAAAAAAATGGCTTGAATTTCCTTCCAGGCTCTACAAAAATGATTCCAACTATGTGCGTCCTATTGATCAGGATGTAACAAAACTATTCGATAAAAAGCAAAATAAGCTATTGCGTAAAGGCGAAGTCATTCGTTATTTGTTATTCGAGAAGGATGAAATTGTAGGACGTATTGCGGCTTTCATCGATCCAAATACTGCCAAAAACAATGATCAACCTACTGGTGGGTGCGGTTTTTTTGACTGCATCGATGATCAGGCTGCGGCCAATATTTTATTTGATGCAGCAAAAAACTGGCACCAACAACACGGTATGGAAGCGATGGATGGCCCTGTGAATTTTGGTGACCGTGATAACTTTTGGGGTTGTTTGGCTGATGGATTTACCGAGCCGCTTTATAATATGCCCTATAATTATCCCTATTACAATAAGCTTTTTGAAAACTATGGATTTCAAAATTATTTTAATCAGTACACCTACCGCAGATTGATTTATAATGGCGGATTGAGTCCGGTTGTCAAAGAAAAAGCCGAGCGTTTGTTTCGCAATCCCGACTATGAATTCAGAATGATCAGCTGGAAAAATATCGACAAATTCGCGGAAGATTTTATGATCATTTACAACAAAGCTTGGGGAAGCATCCCGGGAGTAAAAAAAATCACGCATGCCCATGCGATGGCTTTACTCAATCAGCTAAAACCTATTTTGGATATGCGTTTGGTGCATTATGGTTATTATAAAGATGAACCCATTGCCTTTTTTATCATGATGCAGGATTTGAATCAGATCATCCGAAAGTTTAATGGCAAACTAAACTGGTTCAACAAATTGAGACTAATGGTAGATTTAAAGCTCTTAAAAAAAGCCGACAGAATCATCGGCAGAATTTTTGGGATTGTTCCAGAGCATCAGGGCAAAGGTGTTGATGGCGGATTGGTCATTGCCTTTCAGAAAGTAGCACTTCAAAAGAATTTTCCATACAAAGAGCTTCAAATGAATTGGATAGGCGACTTCAACCAACCGATGATGAAAGTAGCGGAGAGCATTGGAGGTGAGATTTACAAGACCCACATCACCTACCGCTATCTTTTTGATCGCAGTAAACCATTCAAGAGAGCTACAAAAGGATAAAGCTGTTAGTTGATATTGGTGAACACTGTTTGCACATCATCATCATCCTCTACTTTGTCGAGGAACTTTTCAATATCAGCCATTTGTTCCTCGCTAAAGTTTACGGGTGAATTTGGGAAGCGCTGAAGTTTAGAAGTTTCAATCTCAATTTTCTTTTCTTCAAGGGCTTCATGCAAACTGCCGAAATTGGTAAAATCAGCATAGGCATAGGCCATGTCTTCATGAACTTCAATTTCCTCCAGACCTGCATCAATCAACTCAAGCTCAAGTTCTTCAATGTCAATTTCTTCGGTGAGCTTAAACTCAAATACAGCTTTGCGTGAAAACATAAAATCCAGCGAACCAGAAGGCACAAACGAACCACCAGCTTTATTGAAATATGACTTTACATTAGCTACAGTGCGCGTGGTATTGTCGGTGGCGCATTCCACTACAACCAAAACGCCATGAGGGCCTTTGCCTTCATAAACCACTTCAACCATGGATTCAGCATCTTTACCCGCTGCACGCTTGATAGCCGAATCAATGTTGTCCTTGGGCATATTTTCTGCCTTGGCATTTTGTATTGCCTGCCGCAGTTTGGGATTCAAATCAGGGTCGGGGCCGCCTTCTTTTGCTGCAATGGTAATCAATTTTCCGAGTTTTGGAAATACTTTCGACATCTTGTCCCAACGCTTTTCCTTTGCTGCTCTGCGGTATTCAAACGCTCTGCCCATAATATTTTTTTTTGAAATTTAAGGATGCAAAAATACGAACTTGCTGAGAAACTAAAAACTACAAAAGCATTTAAATTGAATCTCAAATTTGCAGAATTTTCCGACATTTGTGCTTGTTTGATTTCTCTAAAACTCAAATTATTTCCCATGCCCGAAATTATTATCGCTTCTCTCAGTTTATTGCTGCTCCTTGTCATGCTGATTATACTCCTTCGCCAGAAAAATAAAGATGTTGATCTGAATCCAGTATTAAGCAGACTGGATTTTATCGAAAAAAATAACCAACGTTTCGAGCAGGAAATAAACAACGAGTTCAGGGAAAACAGAGCTGAATTGGCTGCCAATTTGAAAAATTTTCAGGAACAATTTCTCGAAACCCTGCGTGAAATCAACCGATCCCAGCAGGAACAGATGAAAAACATCAGCGAAACAAGCCGGCAATCTATTTTCAACCTCAATCAAACGCTTGAGGAAAAACTTTCTTTGCTGACCAATAAAAATGAAGAAAGCAGCCGTATTGGCCGTCAGGAACTGGCGCAGAACTTAAAAGGATTGAATGAAGAGATTCAACGAAAACTTTCAGATTTGGGTAAAGCACAAAAAGAACAAAACGATGCCGAGGTAGCACAACTGGAAAAATCTTTGCGACAGTTTCAGGAAGCTTTTTCGCAAAACGTAAAGGCTTTCAATGATTTGCAACGTGAAAAATTTGGCGACCTGGAAAAGAAGCAAGCCGAATTGATTACTTCAACTGAATTGAAACTTGAGAAAATGCGCGAAACCGTTGACGAAAAGCTACAGAAAACGCTTGAGACGCGCCTCGGACAATCGTTCGAACTGGTGAGCAAACAACTCGAAAGCGTTCAGAAAGGTTTGGGCGAAATGCAAACACTGGCCAATGATGTTGGCGGACTTAAACGTGTGCTGTCCAATGTGAAAACAAGAGGCGTGCTGGGCGAAATTCAATTGGGAAATATTTTGGAACAAATTCTGGCACCCGAACAGTACGAAACCAATGTAAAAACAAAACGTTCGAGCGGCGATCATGTTGAGTTCGCTATCAAACTACCCGGTCGCGATGATGAAGGTGGAAGCGTTTATTTGCCCATGGATGCCAAGTTTCCGCAAGAAGCTTACCATTTGTTGCAAATAGCTTATGATGAGGGAAATATGGCCAAAGTTGATGAAGCCGTGAAAGTGCTTACGCGTTCCATCAGGCTTTTTGCCAAAGACATTCGCGACAAATACCTCGACCCGCCCTATACCACTGATTTTGGGATCATGTTTCTGCCCATCGAAGGCTTGTATGCCGAAGTGATCAGGCATACTGATCTGGTGGAGCAATTACAGCGCGAGTTTAAGATTATCGTTACCGGACCTACCACCCTTGCTGCGATTCTGAACAGCCTGCAAATGGGCTTCAAAACCCTGGCTATTCAAAAACGAAGCAGCGAGGTATGGCGGATTCTTGGTGAAGTAAAAACCGAATTCGGAAAGTTTGGTGATGTGCTTAAAAAGGCTCAACAAAAAATTACGGAAGCCAATACCGAAATTGATCGTTTGGTAACAACCCGCACCAATGTTTTAACCCGAAAGCTGCGTGCTGTGCAGGAACTACCTGCTGCTGACGAAAACAAACTGATTGATGAGGGTTTGCTTTTTGATGAGGATCAGGAAGCCTGAAGTAAGATTAAAATCCAATAAAAAATCTGTGGAAACTTGAAGGTATCCACAGATTAAGCTTCGTATAAAAATTTCGTTTTAATCGGCTACAAGTTTAAATCTGACCAGTCTAAGTGGATTTGCATCTGCATCTTTCAAAACCTGTAGGCTGTAAAGGTAACCATCGTGAAACACCATCTTTGAGGCACTAATACTCAAATTGTAGTCTTCAGTAAGAAATGTACATGAGTTAGTAAAACTACCTTCATTGTTGAATACCCAAACATGAAATTGATTTGCATTTTCTTCCTCAGGTATTTCAAAGATTAGGATGTTGTCATCGGAATCTTTGATTATGTTAGAAAAATAGGGTTTAATGATGGGTTCAGTGATGTTATTAAGATCATACTCCATTTCTGAAATCAATTGCTGATAATCCTCTTGCTTTAATTCAATTTTGTTGTCATCGCCCCCCAAAAGTGCTTTGTATTCTTCGATTGCCTTTGATTGTATGATTTTTTGATCCTTCACCGAAATGTTATCGTTTGCCCAGTTTACTTTTTCTTTATTAAGCAGATTACCAGCTGAATCAAACACTATCAGTTCTCCCGTATTTGGATCAGCCAGCAATAACTTATCTTTAAAGCTGGTAATTTTTATAGGCAGACCTTTCCCAGTATTTGCAGCGTATGGCATAGAAGTAAACATAAATAAAAATCCATTTTTAAGTTTGCCAGTATAGTTAAATGGATTACTTCTTTTAGATTCATTTTTAGGTGCTAATCCAGTCCGGTCTGTAAATTTTTCCCAAATAATTTTCTCTTCATTGGTTTGATAATCGACAATGGAAACAAAACTTCTGAATTTCTTAGCCCAAATTACCCATCCCGAAACCGCTATCTTATTATTACCGATTGCAACCACTTGACGCGACATATAATCGAGATGAAGTGTTTTGATTAATTTGCCATTGAGGTCGATAATATAAAGCTTACCCATATTATCAATATCTGTAAACATTTTATCATCATCCAGCACTCCTATTAGCGGACGATGGGATGAATTTTCAACAACTATTTCATTGATGAAAATTCCTGTAGGAGAGAATTTCGAATGATATTTCTGATTTGCATGATTAACAATTACTGAACCATCTGGCAAAACGAGAAGTGATTTTCTCGAACCAATGTGGTTGCCCTGAATAGCATCGTAATAGGACCTGAAAATTGTATTCCAATCATTTCCCTGAGCATAATTTTCATCTGCGACAAGTTGTACCTTACCGGATTTATAAATGTTTTGCAACTCTTGTGAAAACCCTGATACAACACCCAAACTAAGGACGAAACAGAGAATTAAATTTTTCATGATATTTTGTATTTGGTTTAATTACAAATGATTACTTGTTTTCGGAGAAATCATTGTTTGAATAAATTTGGATAGTCATTTCTTGTTTTGTGATGGGCTGATTGGCATCGAATTCAGAAGTGAGATTGTAAGAAAAAATGATGTAATCCTCAGTTGTTTTTGGTTTAAGCACCAAAAGCATCAAAAGCAAAATGGCTGCAGCAGCTACATAAAAAACAATTTTCTGATATTGTCTTTTTTTATTTGAAATAAAGGGTTTTGTTGCTTGTGGCTTAAAGGGAGGCACAGCATACTCCTTGGCAATATTTTCATTCATCAACAACATCAGATTTTCTCTCCGCTGTTGTAATAGTCTCAAATTTCCGGCACATTTCGCACAATGGTTGAGGTGTTCCCGGATCATTTTTTTCTCAACTGATGCGAGTTCGTCATCCAAAAAAGCAAGAAGCTTCCCTTCATCAATACAGTTCATAGTTTATTACTTTTAAAATTTTCTCCATCTTTCTTAAGGTGCGTGCAATTGTTTGCCCGATTGATGCGTGCTTCACATCCATAATTTCGGCTATTTCGAGGTACTTAAATCCCTCGCTGTACAAGATAATGATGGTTCTTTCTTTGGATTTGAGTTTTGATAAGGCATACTCAAGGACATTATTATTTTGAATCGCAGCAAATGGTTTTTCATCCGAAGCCTGATTGAGGGCCTCATCGTAGTCTTTAAACCGCTTCCGGCTTTTGTTCCAGTCGATACAGCTGAATATTGTTGCCTTCACAAGCCAGTTTTGAGGTTTAGAAATAGAAGCTCCATTTTTAGTCCTGAGGTAGTATTTTTCGAAAATGTCCTGAATAATATCTCTAACCACCTCCACATCGTTCGTCATCTTAAGCCCGATATTGAACATTCGATTGTAGTTTTCCTGATATGTGGTTTCAAATTGATTCAAATCGGATGCGTTTATAATAAAGTCTGTTAAAGCTGTTATTTTGTGACATTAGCACCAAACAAATTTAATAAACCACATGGATTTTTAACTACCATACAAGGAATAAGGACTTTGAAAAAAAGATCAGGAAATATCATTGTAAATTAGAGAATGAATATGGTTCCATCAAACTCAACATTTCAGCTTGATAGCTGTTATTGTTAAATGGCTTACAAAACACCCAAATTTCAGCAATATACTTTCGAAAACGTTTCTCATATTTCCCCTGCAGAAGCTTACGAGATCATCAAATCAGGGAAAGCAGTTTTGCTTGATATTCGCGAGGATTGGGAAGTGCAACAAGGCCGGCCAAATTTGAGCGAGCACATCATGCATATTCCCCTATCGGAAATTGCACATCAACTTGATAGTTTGCCAAAAGACAAAACTATCGTGGTGATGTGTGCCCATGGTATCCGCAGTGTGCAACTTGTTTCTTATTTGAAAGAAAGCTCATCACTTGACGTCATCAATATGGATGGGGCTTTTGAGCAGTGGGAAATTCAAAGTTTACCGTCAACAAAAGGCTTATATTAAAACTAATACTTCCACTTGTTTGCCAGAGCCACCAGCGAAAGCATCACCTGCACTTCTACCAGAACCTCCACAACCGTTACAAGAGCTGCCGGACTTTGCAGTCCAAAAAGCAAAATTGCTACAGCCACTGCCAGTTCAAAGAAATTACTTGCACCTATCATCGCGGCTGGCGAGCAGATGGCGTGTTTCAGTTTTAGTTTTATTCCCGCAAACCAGGTGATAGAAAAGATAAAATAAGTTTGAATCACCAGTGTAATGGCTATAAGCAAGATAATGAAGGGGTTTTTAGTGATAATATCTCCCTGGAAAGCGAAAAGCAAATCCAATGTAAGCAACAAAGCTTAGATGCTCAGCGGTTTAAAGCGTGGAAGAAACACCTTTTTAAACCACTCCTCACCTTTCGATTTGATGAGTATCCGGTTGGTAAAATAGCCGGCAATCAATGGGATCACAACAAAAGCTACGATACTGGCAACCAGTGTGTCATATGGAATGGTAATATTTGAAATGCCTAAAAGTAAACCCACGATAGGGACAAATGCTACCAAAATAATCAGATCGTTTACCGAAACCTGCACCAAAGTGTAGTTGGGATCGCCAATAGTGAGATACGTCCACACAAAAACCATGGCCGTACAAGATGCCGCTCCCAGTAAAATGGCTCCGGCAATGTATTCACCTGCCTGATCAGGATTGATAAACGCGTCATAGAGCTTATCGAAAAATATCCAGGCAAAAAATGCCATGGTAAAAGGATTGATCAGCCAGTTGACAACCAAAGTCAGTACAAGCCCTTTGGGAGTTTTTTTAACTTCATTCAGGCGCGAAAAATCCACCTGAAGCATCATGGGATAAATCATGGCTCAGATCAAAATAGCAACCGGAATGTTCACTTTGTAAATCTCCCATTCGCTGAGCACCTGGATCGTATTTTCAAAAAGATTTCCGATTAGGATGCCGGCGGCAATACCTGATGCAACCCAAAGTGTGAGATATTTCTCAAAGAAACCAATGCCGCGCTTTCCGTTAATAATAACGCTATTTTGGTTTACAGATATTTATAGTTTATTTGCGTGAAGGTTTTTCGGCATATACCGTAACAGAAAAAATGCCTTTGTTTTCATTTTTAAACGCAAACAATTCTTCCTTACTTAAGTAATTAAGCAATAATTCATCTGGCAGATCAATGCGCTTTTCTTTTTGCACTTTAATTTGCTCAAAACCGGATTGCCCGATGATTTGCAGATAGCTTGATTTCTGGATAGCTCCAGACACACAGCCGGCATACATTTCAGCAGCAGATTGAATAGCATTCGGCAGTTCTCCTTCGAGTACGATATCAGAAACTGAAAAATGACCAGCTGGTTTTAGAATTCTGAAAATTTCAGCAAAGGCTTTTGACTTATCAGGCACCAGATTCAAGACGCAATTGCTAACCACTACATCTACAGTATTTGCTTCCAGCGGAATAGCTTCTATATCCCCTAACAAAAAATGTACATTTTCATAACCCAGTTTGCGTAGATTTTCCTCTGCTTTGTCAATCATTTTTTCGGTCATATCGATCCCGATCACCTTTCCGGAAGCACCAGTTTGGGCGCGTGCAACAAAACAATCATTCCCAGCTCCTGATCCAAGGTCGATAACGGTATCTCCCTCTTTGATCATGGCAAAAGAAGTCGGCAATCCGCATCCAAGTCCAAGATCAGCCTCAGCTGCATAGCCTTTGAGGTGATCGTAACTATCACTAAAAATGCTGTAATCCACATCGCCGCAGCAAGAACCGGAGCCACAACATGAGTTTTCGTTTTGCGTTTTGGATTGATCTACAAGGACGCTGTATTTTTCGCGAACCATCAGTTTAATACCTTCTGGATTATTCATGATTTTAAAGATTTATAAAATTTAAAAAAATCGTTTTTTATTTCGTCTCTCACATGCCTGAAAACCGACAGGATTTCCTCTTCAGTGCCTGTTGCTTCGGCCGGATCGTCGAAACCAATATGTAATCGGTGTTTTACATCGCCCGTAAAAGCCGGACAACTTTCGTTGGCGCCCCCACAAACGGTGATTACATAATCAAATGCCTCATTCAGAAACTGTTCAACATTTTTGGGCTTGTTATTACTGATGTCGATAAACGACTCGTGCATTACTTCAATTGCTTTAGGATGAACTTCGGCTGAAGGATTTGTACCTGCCGAAACAACTTCAAAGTCAGGATTAAAAGACTTTAGAAAGCCTTCGGCCATTTGTGAACGACAGGAATTGCCTGTGCAGAGAATTAAGATTTTCATACTTCGCAGCTTGGGTTTGGGTTAGATAAAAGCCTCTTGAAAAAAAGATCGAAAGCCTGTTTTATTTCGGTTAGTTTTTGATTATCAATACAATAATTTATTTTTACACCTTCTACAGTTCGCTGGATAAAACCGATTTTTTTGAGTTCTGTAAGGTGTTGTGATACTGTTGTACGACTCAAGGGGATTTCGCCAGAGATACAACAACTTGATTGTACCAGAAAATCAAGTATGTCAATGCGTGTAGGATGCGATAAAGCCTTGGCTATCAAAGCTAATTCCTGATCTTGCTGTTTTAAAAGTTCTGTCTTGATCATTGTTATGTTTTATGTTGCAAACATACGGCATAATGAATTAACGACAGTAACACTTTTTATTTTTTTTAAAGATTTATGGTATAAGAAACAATATTTTCTTTATCTGGCTCTTTTACCTTTACTTTTTGTGTGACAATCTCATAGCTAAGCCGGGATTTTGGCAACTTAAAATTGATATTTAACTTGCTGTGCATAAGCACCCTCCTACCCCTGTTACTAACTTTTTGATAACGCAATAGCTGCACAATTCGTATCGCTTCCTCATCGCATCCATAGCCTATTCCATGCACTAAATGAACATTGTGAACTACTCCATTGTCATCAATATCAAAGCCAACTGCAACCTTGCCTTCAACTTTAGCTGATAGTGCTTCTTTGGGATATTGAAGGTTATCGCGTATAAATTTTGACAATGCTTCTCTCCCACCAGCGTAGCGTGGTAAATCAAGAAATTTTTTTTCTTTTTTGTAAGGCATTATGGCATGAAAAGTTTAAAACAAAGGTAATTTTATTTCATGCAAAAAAAAATCCCGGAAGTCTGTTTCCGGGATTCAACCAATATGAGAAAACCTAAACAATTTTCTTATTTGTTGGTTGCGCCACCTTTGGCAGTCCATTCATTGTATCCGTCGTCGTAAACCTTTACATTGGGATATCCCAAAATTTCGATTAGTGCGATGTATTCTTTGGCAGTGCGCACACCAGTTGAACAATACAGAATAACTTTTTTGTCTTTGGTAACGCCGGCAGCTTTAAAGAGTTTTTCCAATTCTGCAGCATCTTTCATCAAACTTTTATCATCCTGAATGGTATTGTGATCAACATTAACAGCACCTTTAATTTGTCCGTTACTTTTGTTTTCCAATCCTTTGTATTCGCAAGTTTCACGAACGTCAACTACAACAGAAGCAGCATCTGCCAAAGTAGCTTAAATATCTTTTATGCCGGCTATTATAGCCTTGGTTGGTGTTCCATTAAAAGTGGTGCTTTTTACCAAAGTAGGATTTTTAGTAACAGGTTTGTGACCCGCTTTCCAGGCATTCATCCCGCCATTAAGTACATAACAACAGCACGACAAAAAAGGTAATTAGTTTTTCAAGTATAGATTTCATGCTATCCATTAAGTAAAGGTTCAAAGCAAAAGTAATTTAACAATTAACATTTCCTTAACTTAAAAACACCAAACTCGTCAATAACCAAAAACGATTTAGCCGATCACATTTTTGATTCAAACAAAGACTCGTTTTGCTTTATTGCAGTGTAATTGCTTCAAGAGTGCATGCCAGCATGAGTAAATGAATTCAAATCAGGATATTATAAGGAATAATTGCGCCATTGGAAGCAATACGCTGGCATGTATCAAACTGTTAAATGATAAACAGAATAATTTTTTTTATTCGAAATCTGTAGATGTTTTTTTATCAAAAAGGAGAAGTTTTACCAAAACAGTGTGCTTTTGCATCGCATGTATTGATTTTGAAAGAAGGTCTGGTTAAAACCTACATTGAAGGTACAAGTGACAAACAGATCTTATAAATTTTTTCTCCAACAAACCTAGTAGGGCTTATGACCTCATTTGAAGTTAATGCTGTTTTTCAACATAGTGCTCAAGCTTATATTGATACGCAAGTCAGTATGATTGACATCAGTGCTTTTAAGCAGCTTATCAATATGAATTCGGGATTTGGAGCTAAAATTATCAGCCTGCTTGCTAAGCAAAGCATCATTACCAACGGTCGTTTTTATTGCCTTACTAAAAAACAAACTTACGGCCGGTTAGCTGCTGTAATTCTTTGCCTTGCAAACCGAATTTACAAAACCCAGAAATTTACCCTACAACTAAGCAGAAAGGAATTTGCAGAGCTTTCGGGTATGACAATCGAAAATATTGCCCGTATTCTTACTAAATTTAAAGCAGATGGCTTACTTGAGATCAATAACGAATACGTTGAAATTCTTGACTTCGAAAAGATGAACCGTATCAGCTTGCACGGTTGATAATACAATATTTTCCGGTTAACGTATCACCGAATCAAAGAAGGTTTACATTTGCGCACTTTTCCCATTGATATATGCAAATGATCAATTTGGCCGGTTTGCCTCAATATGCTGATGCTCTGGCCGATGAAGGATGGTTCGTAATACCAGATGCAATCAATCAGCAAGCTGTTAGCGGGCTTAATGAAGCTATTAGTAAATCAAAAGAAGCTGCCGTATTTAAAAAAGCCGGTATTGGTGCTGGAGCCGATTTCCAATTTAATAATGATGTTCGTGGTGATTTTATCCATTGGATCAGCCGGCATCCTCAGGAAGCTGTTTTACAGGAATGGATGCAAAGTATGACAGCATTGCGAGTTGGGCTCAATCGCGAGCTTTTTTTTGGGTCTGCAGGATATTGAAATGCATATGGCTATTTATCCGGCCGGAACTTTTTATCAGCGCCACCTCGATCAATTTAATGAGCGCAGCAACCGGATAATTTCCGTCGTTTTATACCTCAATCAACTTTGGCAACCTGGCATGGGGGGCGAATTGGTTATATATAGAACAAATGCTGAACCTGTGATTGTGGAACCTCGAGCCGGTACTTTGGTTTGCTTTTTGAGCGATCAAATTGAACATGAAGTACTTACAACTCATATCGAAAGATTTAGTATAACAGGTTGGATGCTTAAAAAACCTATAGGATTGGGATTTCTTTAGAACAAACAACTAAACATATCGCCGCCATTTCATAAAAAAAGCTGCTTTTTAGTTTGCTGTAATGCTATTCCGGTATCCAAATAGTAACCTCACGGATAGAAACTATTCAGACAGCAAAAAAACACCCTGCTGCTATCGGATCAGCAACAGGATGTGTTGTTCGATTCCAGGAAGGAATAGCGTTAGTTGGTTCTGCCTGGATACACTTTCAAAGCTTCTTCGAGGGCTTTCATTGCATGTTTTAAGTCGTTAACATTCAGTACATAACTTATACGAACTTCGTCCTTACCCTTTCCAGCTCCGGAATAAAACCCACTGGCCGGAGCTAACATAACGGTTTGGTTTTCGTAGTTGAAGTCTTCAAGCAACCATTGACAAAATCTATCAGAATCATCAATAGGCAAGCGTGCAACGACATAAAATGCCCCTTTTGGACTCGGGCAATAGGCACCTGCTATTTTGTTGATTGCTTCGACCACGGTATTGCGTCGTTGCAAGTATTCATTCAATACTTCTTCAAAATAACTGTCGGGGGTATCGATCGCGGCTTCTGCAGCAACCTGTCCCAGGCTTGGCGGACTTAATCGGGCTTGAGCAAATTTAAGTGCTGTTTTCATCACCTCACGATTTTTAGAAATCATACAGCCAATACGCACACCGCAAGCACTATAGCGTTTGGAAACAGAATCGATTAAAATCACATTATCATCAATCCCTTTGAGGTGCATACAGGAATAATGTTGGTTTCCGTCGTAAACAAACTCCCGATACACTTCATCAGCAATAAGATACAGATCATATTTGATCACCAGCTGACGCAAAACCTCCAGTTCTTCAGCATTGTATAAATAACCAGTGGGATTATTTGGGTTACAAACCAAAATGGCTTTTGTTTTTGGTCCGATTGCCTTTTCAAAATCTGAAATCGGTGGTAAGGCAAAACCCGTTTCAATAGCACTGAAAATGGGTTTCACATTGATTCCAGCATTCACGGCAAAGCCATTGTAATTGGCATAAAAAGGCTCCGGAATAATTACTTCATCACCCGGATCCATAATGGTTTGAAAAGCAAAAAGTAAAGCCTCTGAAGCACCAGCGCCAATGATAATATCCTCTGCAGTGATGCGAATATTATGCTTTTTGTAATAAGTAGTCAACTTTTCGCGGTAAGACAATACACCTGCTGAATGACTGTATGCCACTACTTTTTGCGAGAAGTTGCGAATGGCATTTAGCGCTACTTCTGGTGTTGGAATATCGGGTTGACCGATGTTAAGGTGATACACCTTTGTGCCACGTTTTTTTGCTTCTTCTGCATAAGGCACCAGTTTTCGGATGGGCGATTCAGGCATTAGCTTGCCTTTGATCGAAATACTTGGCATATTTGGTTATACTTTTAAATGAAGTAAAAATCCCGGCTGGATCCAACCGGGAAAATGATATTCAACTCTAAGATACCTCTTACTTATTAACCGGAGCTCCGGTGTTTTCAGCTTTTGCTGGCATAGCCTCTGCAGGTGCAGAAACTACCTTACCCTTGATGCGCAAAACTAAACTACTCGAATTTTTAGCATTCGAAAGTATTGTTACCGATTTATTAAAAGCACCAGCTCTATTGGTATTGTAAGTTACCTTTATCTTTTCTTTATCACCTGGCAAAATGGGTTGGCGTGGCCAAGTTGGTACTGTGCAGCCACAGGACGAACGCGGGCGCGAAAGTATAAGTGGCTCATTACCAGTGTTTGTAAACTCAAACTCATGTGTTCCATCACCATTTAACATGATTTCACCATAATCAAAAACGGTTTCTTCAAATGTGATTTCCGGACCATTTGTGGTTTTCTTTACTTCAGATTGTGCCATACTTATTAGGCTAAACCCAAAAAACATGACAAAAATAAAAACTATGTTTCGCATTGTGGTAAGCATTTTTAATTGAGTTAAATTAATTTTGACGCCAACAAAATTAATAATTCTATACGTAAAAAAAGCTAAAATTTCTGAATATTTTAGTTTCTGTTAATTTTTTAGCAGAAAAACTATCCGTTGATGAAATGTTTTTAATCCTTGTCAGTTTTTAACTTTTAGAAAACTGAATACTAAACGTACTTCCCTTTTCCTGTTCAGATTCCACTTTTAAACTGGCACCCAGCAGCATTGCATAATCTTTGCAGAGAATAAGTCCCATACCAGAACTTTTTTCTCCTTCTGTTCCTGGTCTGCCAAAATCAGCATCCAGTTCAAACAAGCGATGCAGCTTTTCAGGAGGAATACCAATTCCAGAGTCTTTTACACAAATAGTTAATTCCGAAGTAGAATCTATTGCTTCAATGCTTATTGTCCCACCACGAGGCGTAAATTTTATGGCGTTATTTACCAGATTATGAAGTATTTGTTTTAATATTTTAAAGTCAGTATTCAACACAGTTTCAGGTTTAATTGCTGTTTTAAAGCTTTGTTGTTTTTGAGTAAAAGCCATGTAAAACAATAATTCAATTTCCTCGACAATGTCCGATAACCGAAATTTTGATTCGACCACTTGCAACCTATTTTGCTGCAATTGACTCCATTCAAGCAGATCTTCAAGCAATGAATGTGTGTTATCTGCCATATTATCAAGCTGTTGGATTAAATTAGTTTTTTCCACTTCCGTAAATTCAGACCATTCATTTTTAAGCATTTCTAAACCGGTTCGAAGCGTTGCTGAAGGCCCGCGTAAATCATGACTTAATATGGCGAAGAATTTATCCTTGGCCTGATTTGCTTTTTCAAGTGCACTTTTTTGTTGATCAAGCTTCAGTAAATTGCGATTAAGCAACTTATTTAAAGTCCTGATTTTTTTGATATTGCGTATTTGCACAACAGTAAAGATCAGAGAGCTGATAAAGGCCAACAGTATCAAAACCCCTAAAATTTGTTGATTTTTGAGTTGATTGTGCTGCAAGCTATTTTCAGTCTCAAGCAGTTCATTTCTAAGCTTTTGTAATTCAAGTGCACGCTCCACTTCCATGGCTTTTAAATCATTAATGCTTTCGTCTTTATTTAAGACATCCTTCAAGCGCTGATACCGACGGTTTCGGTTGTAAGCTTGTTCGAAATCACCTAAAGCACTGTCAATTAGCATCATGCCTAGCAAGGCATTCATGTGGTATTCAATAAAATTGAGTGAATCTGCAAAGTGCTCCCCAATTGTATAATACTTCATTGCTTTATCATAGGACTTCGTTTGTCGATACACATTCGCCAAATTAACATGAAGTGCAGTCTTTCGTCTAAGGTGTTTTTCGGCCAGCGGATTCTGAATTGCTCTCAAATAGCGCACTTCAGCCGAGTCATATCTGCCGGCATCGTAGTGGAGATTACCTTTTGTAATATCGATTACATTTAAAATATTTGACCGGTTTCGCTCATTACTTATGGCTAATGCTCGATCAAAGTAGTAAACAGCCGAATCATAATTATTAGCCAAGCTCGAAAAGGATTCTGCTATGTTCATATAAAGTGTTGCTAAAACTGATTGATTTTGGGTAACTTTATAATGATCAATTGCTTTGTGATAATATTTATGCATTTGTTTAATATCCCCAAGCGAATAATAAACGGTTGCCGTTGCCGAAGCTAACATAGCATCAAGCTCACCGTTGTTCATTTCACTGCTCATTTGTTCGGCTTCAGTCAACATGGCAATGGATTCTGCAAAATCTCCTTGCTGGGTAAATATATTACTGTAATTGATTATATTTCTTATATACAGTTCATAAAATTGTTTTGATTTTGCCAGTTGAGCTGCTTTCGAATAGTAATACGAAGAAGAATCAAAGTCGTCCAAAAAATTAAATAAAATTCCCAAATTTCCTAAGGCGTTGATAATGGGCTTATCTAAATTGCCTTTTTCTGCATTCTGCAAAGCGCGATGATAATAAATTCTGGCAGAATCATAGCGGATCGTAGCCCAAAAAAAATTGGCTTTCAGGCTGTTATAAGTATACTTGATATAATTATTTTGACTGGAATTTGAAAAATCCTTCAGGGAATCCATCCACGGAATTACGATATAAGGATTTGTAAAAATTGAATCCCGGATTGGTTTTGCCCATCTTGAAATTTCTATGGAGTCAGATTTGTAGGTATTATCGTTATTTATACCTAAAATATTGGTTGTTAGTACATTAAGTAAGAGTATGACAATACCATTGCGATAAATCGAAGCCTGAAGTTTCATTAAAATCTTTAAGATAAATATTGATTGAATGCCGTAAAAGTAAATTTATTTCGTGAATTAATTGATGGTATTTTTAAGCAAAAGCCTACAGTGTAATTTATAATTCTTGCTTCGAAATTATTAGATTACTAATAATCAATACAATGTAGGAATAGCGCTGACTACCTCTTAAGTGATTACACTTATCGTTTTAAATACAATTAGTTGTCTGAGCTTAGTTACTTTGTATGACAATCTTCAATCTGGTCATCCGTTAGATAAACTCTGTAAAGGCCATTTGATAATTTCCTGGATTTAAATCTGCTAAATATCCTTTGTATTTTTGATTTAATATGTCAGTTGATCTGTTAAATGAATGAGTTAGTTTAGACGAATGAGTGTTTACGTATAAATTATGTCAGAAAACATTGTTTTATTTTAAAGAATTTCATGCTGACACAGTTTTCGATCAACCACTCACCTTCGAATTCTATGCTATAATGCAAAAATCTTTCCCGATTTTCTTGTCATTTATTAGGAATATATTACTTTTGCACCTCAAAATTATGGCGAGATAGCTCAGATGGTTAGAGCGTCGGATTCATAACCCGGAGGTCCCGAGTTCAACTCTCGGTCTCGCTACACACAAAGTCTGTCAGTTTTTACCTGGCAGACTTTTTTTGCTTATTTTGCAAGCCCAAATTTCTGCTATGAAATGGCTTAATTTTCCCGCTTTGTTGTTTTTTACAGCACAACTTTTTGCTCAAACAGAAGATTTTCTCCCAAAAGATTATGCTCAACAGGCCGTAATTCAAACCACACAGGGAATAGCTCCTAAGCAGGCAATCGATCAAAACATCCACACCTTTTGGGAATCCGATGCTCCCTTGCCCGAGAAATATATTTATAATCACGAATTAAATGCGTTTCATCCCAAAGCAGCACGCAACTTAATACGTTATTCCGATGAAGCAACTGATGCGGATCTCAACACAGCAATAAATATCAATAAAAAAGGGCAGCAATCAATTTATCTTCATCAGATAAAGCTTTCAGAAGCCACGAAGTCGCATCGCATCAGCATCAAATTAGGTAACAGCAAAATCGTGAAAATAGCTGTCATTTATACTGATGGAAGCCTTACTAACCTGGACATCATTCCGGAAAAGCAATATAGCCTGGAGGCTTTATTTCCAGATAATAGCAAATATATCACGCAAATAAATTTGGAGAGCACCGCCTCTTTTCAGTTGTTTGAAGTGGCTTGCCTTAGCCAAAAGCCATTTGTTGATTTCACGATAGACTTAAAGCAAACAGTAGCGTTAGGACAAATCTACAGCCGTCATTTCAATAGCGGAAAAATCGAAAGCATCCAATATCTAGGTTCTCAAAACGGTAAAGAATGGAATTTGCTTGGAAAGGCAAATCCCATTGCGATAGGAATGATTCCTCTAATTTTGAATCAGCAAACAGCCATTCAGTATTTCAAAGTTCGTTTCAATCTCCCTAATACCGATTATTCCAAAGCCGTTTTGTGGGAACTGAAACTTTTTGATGAATTCGGGCCTTATGGAGCAGCTGTCAGCTTTAAACTGTCCACCGAACCGCTTATCAATCGGATTGGTTTGAATATGGTTTGGGGATGGGGTCAGCAACAATATAGCGATCAGATCAACAATAGCAAGGGTTGGCAGCAATTCAGCGGCATTTTCAAAAAACTCAGACTTTACCATTACCTCTATTGGGATATTCCAAAGCCTGGTATTTCAGCTGCTTATGAATCGATGGATGTGAATGGAACTGCTGCAAACTGGTGGCTCGACTGGGATCGGGAATATGGCTTTTTAAAGACACAAGGATTCAATATACTTTCAACTATCTTATTTAAAAACAGCACTTTCCCTGAAAAGGCTTGGCAGCAACCTGAAGCAGAAGCTTATGCCATTGGTCGCGAATTTGCTACACATTTTGGCACTAGGAAACTTGCCGAAGCCGTTGAGGCAGGTAATGAACCCTGGGACTATGAACCAACATTTTACCAAAAACTTGGCAATGGCATGATGCAAGGCTTTAAGGATGCAAATACTAACATTTTGCGCCTTCCGGCAGCTTTTCAAGCAACATTTCGGCAGCATGCCTATGATGATCAAAATAATTACCTTCCTGATTTTACGACAACAGCTATGTTAGCGCAATCGGATGCACTCAATGTTCACCTTTATTCTTATGCTAACGACAGCCTTGGAAACCTTGTCGCATTGCCGCCCGAAAACCTTTTGTCACCGATAAACGCTTTAAGAAATTTGCTTCGGTACCGCGATCGCTTTGCTTCAGATGCATCAGTGTGGGTAACAGAATTTGGCTACGACAGTGATGGAGCAGGCGAAAGCTGCACCCACAGCAATTGCATCAGTGCCGACAAACAGGCTGCCTGGGGATTGCGGGCAACCCTAAAAATGCTGCGTGAAGGTGCTGATCGCGTTTATTGGTATTTTTACGCTAACGAAAACACCGACTCATATTTTCACAGCCGCAGTGGACTTACAGCTTCTTCAAAGCACAACTTTGAACCCAAACCATCCTATTTTGCTTTCGAAAAACTAATGCATGTTTTAGGAAATGCAACGCTTACAGAAGTAGTAGAAGAAAAGGAAACACATAGCATTTACCGCTTCCATAACCTTTTAAATAAGAAAGTTTATGTTGTGGCATGGTTGCATCACGACAGAAATCCCGAAGAATCATTAGTTATCAAACATCGTATTTTCCGAAGGGCAAAACAGCAGTTAAAATTAGATGGAAAAGTATCGAAGGAATGGGAAAAAATTGCAGTTTCGGAATCACAAATACTGTATGGTTTCCCTGTAATTTTTGAATTAGCAGATTAGAATTAAATTAAAATCGGTACTTTTAAGCCTTAATTAACCTCTTATACCTATGCAAAAACCACGTAACATTTTGATTTTAATGCTACTAATTACTTTCGCAACAGCCTGTGAATTGCGGATGAATCAAGAACAGCAGAAAATGAATGAACCTATTGGCGCGGCATCCCTTTCACTCAGCTCTGATAAAATGAGTCCTGAAGTCCTTTGGTCGCTGGGGCGCATCGGCGAAACCGTTCTTTCACCCGACAAAACAAAATTGCTGTATAGCCTCACCTATTACAGTATCGAACAAAACAAAGGCAATACCGAGCTATACCTTATTGATTTAGCCTCTGCTGAATCAATACAGCTAACGCATACATCAGTAGGCGAATACAATCCGCGCTGGCAACCTAAGGGAAAAAAAATTGGTTTTCTATCTGCACAATCCGGCAGCATGCAGCTTTGGGAAATGAATCCTGATGGCACTGGCAGAATGCAGATTTCCAGTATCGAAGGCGGTATCACAGGTTTTGAATATGCTCCTGATCAATCTAAAATCCTATTTACAGCCGAAGTTAAACTAAAACCCTCAACACAAGATATTTATCCTGATCTTCCGCTCACAACAGGCCGCATCAACAATGACTTGATGTATCGCCATTGGGATCAGTGGGTAGATACCTACAGCCATGTTTTTGTAGCAGATTATGATGGTTCTTCAATCAATAATCCGATTGACCTGATGCCTGACGAAGCCTGGGAAACTCCTCTCCGACCCTTTGGCGGAATGGAGCAAATCAGTTGGGCACCTGATTCTAAATCTGTCGTTTACTGTTCCAGAAAAAAGGAAGGAAAAGCATACAGCTTATCAACCAATGCGGATATCTATCAGTATAACCTTGAAACGAATACCACTGCTAATCTTGTAGAAGGCATGATGGGCTACGACCTGGCTCCGGTTTTTTCTCCCGACGGAAATTTACTGGCTTGGGAAAGCATGGAACGCGATGGCTTTGAGGCAGATAAAGTAAGGCTAATGGTAAAAAACCTAAAAACCGGAACAGTTACCGATTTCACTGAAAATTTTGATCAGAATGTACATGGCCTAAAATGGTCGGAGGATGGATCAAAAATTTATTTCACCAGCAACTACCACGCTTTGGATCAGCTATATAGCCTAACCATAAACGCTGGAACAATCCAAAAAATTACTGATGGCGTCCACAGTTACACTGGTTTGATTCCTGCCGGAGATCACCTCATTGCGACACGCATGTCGATGTCGAGTCCCATTGAAATTTTTCAGGTTGATGAAGCAAGTGGTAATCAAACACAGCTCACCTACGTGAATAAACCTATCCTCGATCAGCTGACCATGGGGACAGTTGAAGAACGCTGGATCGAAACATCAGATGGCAAGCAAATGCTCACCTGGGTGATTTATCCGCCTCATTTTGATCCCAATAAAAAGTATCCGGCTTTGCTTTACTGTCAGGGTGGCCCGCAAAGCACTGTAAGTCAGTTTTGGTCGTATCGCTGGAATTTCCAGATGATGGCTGCCAATGATTACATCATCGTTGCTCCCAACCGTCGTGGCCTGCCGGGCTTTGGCCAGGAATGGAACGAACAGATTAGTGGCGACTATGGCGGGCAAAATATGCGTGACTATCTCGCCGCAATCGACGAACTGGCCAAAGAACCTTTTATTGACGAAGACAAACTTGGAGCCGTTGGAGCAAGCTATGGAGGATTTTCGGTTTTTTGGTTGGCAGGAAATCACGACAATCGCTTCAAAGCCTTTATAGCACATGATGGCATGTTTAACCTGGAAGCCCAATACCTTGAAACCGAGGAAATGTGGTTTGTAAATTGGGATTTGGGTGGTCCGTATTGGGATAAAGACAATCCTGTGGCACAATGGTCTTATGCCAACTCACCACACCGTTTTGTACAAAACTGGGATACTCCAATCATGGTTGTTCATGGCGAATTAGATTACCGCATCGTGGCTTCACAAGGCATGCAGGCTTTTAATGCTGCTGTTTTGCGCGATATCCCTGCCGAATACCTCTACTTTCCGGATGAAAACCATTGGGTGCTCAAACCACAAAATGGGATCCTCTGGCAGCGGCGTTTCTTTAACTGGCTCGATAAGTGGCTGAAATAATATATTTCAACATAAGTTCGTAAACACTATGTCCGGCGCAGTCTGTGACTGCATCGAACGATTAATTAAACCTAAGCTCGGCGCAGTCTGTGACTACGTCGTACGTTTAAATGCATTTTATATCATACGCTCGGATTAGTCTGTGACTACGTCGTACGTTTAAATGCATTTTATATCATACGCTCGGATTAGTCTGTGACTACGTCGAACGATTAAAAGCTTTTTCAATGAAAAAGCTCAACAATCTCCTCACGCTCAAGCCCGTTAAAACTCCCTGAACTCATCAGTGCCAGCACAGCCTTTTGTAAATTACTGCTTTGAACAAAATCAATTAAGTCCTGCTTTGAGCTTAGAATAGTTAAATCTTTTTTGCCAAAACCTTCCCTGATACGGTCGTGCGACATCAAAGCAAGTTTTTTAATTGCCACAGCATGAGGATCATAAAAAATCACAGCCTCATCAGCCGGATCAAGGCTTTGGGAATAATGGTCAATAAAAACCTCACTCAGGCTGCTAAATGTATGTAACTCATAGCATGCCACAAGCTTGCGATCTGGGTACTGTTCGCGCAAGGCAGAAACGGTAGCCTGTAATTTGGAAGGGGCATGAGCAAAATCTCTGAATACTGTAATACCATCCTTTTCGAACCAACGCTCCAGCCGACGGGATGCTCCCTTAAAGCTGCTAATAGCCTCATAAAACTGTGCATCACCAACTCCCATCTTGCGACAAACTTCCAAAGCTGCACTGATATTCATCAAGTTGTGATTGCCAAATACCCTTATCGGAATGTTTGCTGTTGCTGTTTTCAGTTTCAGCTCACCATTTTCTAAAACAGAATCATGCGGGTAATAGGGTATTTTTTCCATCTTCACTTCAGCAGCCAGTTTATCTACTTCCAGATCAGAAGCACTGTAAATCAGGCTGCCACCTTTTTCTATGGCCTGAATAAAAAGTCTGAACTGATGCAGGTAATTTTCAAAAGTCGGGAAAACGTTTACATGATCCCAGCCGATGCCGCTAATCACAGCAATATGCGGGTGATAATGCAGGAATTTTGGCACCCTGTCGATGGGCGAAGTTAGGTATTCATCACCCTCAATGATCATCCATCTGGCTGTTTTGCTTAGTTTTACCATCACATCAAAGCCGTCAAGTTGAGCTCCAACCATATAATCTGTATTGATACCAGCAATATGCAAAACATGTAAAATCATAGCCGTGATGGTTGTTTTTCCATGACTTCCTCCTATCACAACACGTTGCTTATTTTTGCTTTGTTCATACAGAAACTCCGGATAAGAAAACACCGGTACACCAATTTCCTGCGCCTTAAGTAGCTCCGGGTTGTCCGCTTTAGCATGCATCCCCAGAATGACGGCATCAAGGTTCGCATGAATTTTCTCCGGAAACCAGCCAAAATTTTCTGGCAGTAAGCCTGATTGCTTCAGGCGACTTTTTGAAGGTTCAAAAATCTCGTCATCAGAACCTGTGATCGTATCACCTTTGTGGTGCAGGGCGATTGCCAAATTGTGCATGGCACTACCGCCAATGGCAATAAAATGTAAATGAGCCATAAATCCTAAATGAAAAATTATTCTCCTGCGAAACTAAACATTTTGAAGCAATGACCCGAAGTAATACACAACACAAATCAACATATCAGCGGATTGATTATCTTTGCCCGTATTCATTTACAGAAGCCTTAAAGCATGAAACAGGAAGAAATTAACCAGCTAAATCAAAAACTTCTTAAAGCCAATGCAGAAGAAATTCTTTCGGAGGTGGCTGCACTTTTCCCCGGGAAGATAAGTTTTGCTAGTAGTCTGGGATATGAAGATCAGATAATTACACATTTCATTGCACGAAACGAACTTTCAATAGCAATTTTTACGCTTGATACTGGCCGCCTTTTTCCTGAAACCTACGATTTAATCGATCGCACTGTGGCACGTTACAAAAAACCAATAGCGGTATATTTTCCGGATTATAAAGAGGTTGAAGAGATGGTTAATCAAAAAGGAATCAATTTGTTTTATAACTCCATCGAAAACAGGAAATTATGCTGTGGCATACGTAAAACAGAACCGCTCAAAAGGGCACTCAAAGGTTTGGATGCCTGGATCACTGGTTTGAGGCGTGAACAAGCTGTAACCCGAACCCATATGCAAGCAATTGAATGGGATGCGATGCACGACCTTATCAAAGTGAACCCTCTTATCAATTGGACAGCAGAGGATGTGGAACAGTTCATTAAAAAAGAAGGAATACCTTATAACCGACTTCACGATAAAGGTTTTCCAAGTATTGGCTGCCAGCCTTGCACGCGTGCCATTCAGCCAGGCGAAGACATTCGCGCCGGACGTTGGTGGTGGGAACAACCCGATCAAAAAGAATGCGGCTTACATAAATCCTGAACATTGTACCGATTGAGCTGATGAACAAGTCTATTCTTAATCTGGCTATTCCAAATATCATCAGCAATATAACTGTGCCTATGCTAGGTATGGTCGATTTGGCTTTGATGGGGCATCTTGGCTCACCTGTTTATATTGGTGCGATCGGATTGGGAAGTGTAATTTTTAATGTGCTTTACCTCAGTCTGGGTTTCTTGCGCATGGGCACAACGGGTTTCACAGCACAGGCCTATGGTAAAAACGATAAACAAGAAATCGCTCATGGACTTTATCGCCCACTTTTAATTGCATTTTCACTTGCCTTATCATTAATTATCTTTCAATTTCCAATCGAGAAAATCAGTTTTTTTCTACTTAGTGGCAGCGATGAAGTAAAAACCCTGGCTCGTGAATATTTTTATATCAGAATATTTGCTGCGCCGGCCACATTGGGTTTGATGGTTTTGATGGGTTGGTTTGTTGGCATGCAAAACACACGTATTCCAATGTTTCTCAGCATCTTTATTAATATGCTTAATATTGGCTTCAACTTGTTCTTTGTAAAAATGTTGGGTTTGGATGTTGACGGTGTGGCCTGGGGAACCTTATTGGCGCAATATGGCGGGTTAACTTTTGGGCTTTTACTTTTGGCACGAAACTTTCGCAAACACCTGCTGCCTTTGCAAAAACAAGTGCTCCTCAATCTTGTAATGCTGAAGCGATTTTTTAAAGTAAACCGCGACATCCTGATTCGCAGCATTGCCCTTATTTTAACGCTTTCTTTTTTTACAAGCGAATCTGCCGACCTTGGCGATAGTGTGCTGGCAATCAACAGCATGATGTTGCAATACTTTTTCGTGTTCTCCTATTTTATGGATGGTTTTGCTTATGCCGGCGAAGCTCTTGTCGGAAAATTTACAGGCCGAAATGATGCTGAAGCCATCAAAAAAACTATACGCTATCTTTTAGCATGGGGAGTTAGTCTAAGTTTACCTTTCTTACTGGCTTACAGTATTTTTTATAAGCAACTGATCCTACTACTAACTGATAGCAATGATTTGATCATCCTTTCAATGACTTATAAATGGTGGATGATTTTTATTCCCATCACAACTTTTGCAGCTTTTATCTGGGATGGAATTTACATAGGAGCTACTGCATCCGTTGCCATGCGCAATACCATGCTGATCGCATCGGTTTGTGTTTTTATTCCTGCATGGTATTTTGGGCTGCAACATTGGAGCAATCACGGGCTTTGGCTTGCCTTTCATCTGTTTATGCTCAGCAGAGGTATTTTGATGACGCTTTTCGCACCAAAAGCCCTGAACATATAAAACCATTTGATGTTTTATTTGTGTGCAAATTGCTTTAACAACCGATTGCGATCAACAATCCAAATTGTTATCTTTGCCGCCATTCCCTTAACCAATTTGTAAAATTATTTTAGCGAATGAGTAAGAAAATAGCAGCTGAAGAAAAAGGTCTTTCATGGAATAAAGAAGAAATTCTTCGCGATTATTATATCGGTTGGCTGAGCCGTAACATCAGCCTTTTAGGGCGCAGAGAAGTGCTTACAGGCAAAGCCAAATTTGGAATTTTCGGCGACGGTAAGGAAGTACCACAACTTGCCATGGCCAAAGTCTTCGAAGCAGGCGACTGGCGTTCGGGCTATTACAGGGATCAAACTTTTATGTTGGCCGCTGGCATGATGACGCCCGAAGAGCTTTTTGCTCAACTTTATGGTGATACCGATCTGAAAGCCAACCCTGGAAATGGTGGCCGGCTGATGAATAACCACTTTAGCACGCGCATACTTGATGAAAAGGGCAACTGGCAGAGACAAACTGACATGAAAATATCCTCATGCGACACCTCTCCTACTGCCAGTCAAATGCCGCGATTATTAGGTCTTGCCCTGGCTTCGAAATATTACCGGCATGACGAAACCCTCTCCAAATCAGATTTCTTCTCTACAAAAGGAAACGAAGTAGCTTTTGGTACAATTGGCGACGCATCTACTTCCGAAGGTCATTTCTTTGAAACCTTAAATGCTGCCGGAGTTTTGCAAGTGCCACTGGCCATTTCTGTTTGGGATGACGGCTGGGGAATTTCCGTTCCAAATAAATTCCAAACAACAAAGGGTAGTATCTCTGAGATTTTGAAAGGCTTTGCAAAAGATAAAAACTCTAACGGATATTATATCTACAAGGCCAGTGCCTGGGATTATCCCGAGTTGATGCGCGTGTATCGTGAAGGAATCGGTAAATGTCGCAAAGAACATGTTCCAGTACTCTTTCATATCACCGAATGCACTCAGCCTCAGGGTCATTCAACATCGGGTTCGCATGAGCGCTACAAATCTATCGAGCAACTTGAAGATGAAACACGTCGCGATGGTTTGTTTCGCCTGCGCGAATGGATTTTAAAAGAAAAAATCGCCAATGCACATGAGCTGGATAATATTGAGAAAGATGCAGCCAATCACGCTCGTGAAGCACGCAAAAAAGCATGGAAAAATTTTGAACAACCGCTTTTGGATAAAAGAGATGGCTTTATTCGCGTAACGGATGTAACTACCTGCAACTGTGCAAAAACACAAAAAATTGAAGCCATCAAAAGTGATTTGGCAAAAATTGGTGAGCCTATCAGAAAAGACATTTTATCTTCTGGAAAAAAGATACTGAGACTCATTTGTAATTCTTGTTCCAATCCAGAGAATTCCCTGAAAACAAACGTTACCAATTGGCTTGATAAAGAACTGGACGAAGGTCGTGAAGCTTATAGCAGTCACCTGTATTCTGAGTCTGCTAAGGCAGTTAAAAATATTAAAGGAATCGATCCAATCTTTGATGAACAGGCTGAATTTGTCCCCGGAAGGGAAATATTGCGGGATAATTTCGACATACTCTTCGAAAAATATCCCGAATTAGTTGCTTTTGGTGAGGATGTGGGTAAAATCGGCGGTGTTAACCAAACTTATGAAGGTCTTCAGGAAAAGTATGGTAGCCTGCGTATCAGCGATACCGGCATCCGTGAAGCTACGATAATAGGTCAGGGCATTGGCATGGCGATGCGTGGATTAAAACCCATAGCCGAGATTCAGTATTTTGATTACCTGCTTTATGCCCTCGAAATTATTTCGGATGATCTTGCAACCTTGCAATACCGCACAAAAGGTGGCCAAAAAGCACCAATGATAATCAGCACACGCGGTCATCGCCTCGAAGGTATTTGGCATGCCGGTTCCCCATTAAGTATGGTGATCAATTCAATCAGAGGGGTACATGTTGCCGTTCCCCGTAACATGACGCAAGCAGCCGGATTTTATAATACTTTTCTGGCTTCTGACGAACCGGCTCTAATTATTGAACCTTTAAATGGCTATCGTTTGCGTGAGCAAAAACCAAAGAATCTCGGTGAATTCAGAATACCTGTCGGAAAACCCGATATGCTAAAAAAAGGCTCTGACCTTACCCTGGTTACTTATGGCTCCTGCGTGCGCATTGCCGAAGACGCTGTAGCTCAGCTGCTGGAATTTGGAATCGATGTAGAGCTCATCGACGTGCAAACCCTGCTTCCTTTCGATAATGATCACCTAATTGTAGAATCACTGAAGAAAACTAACAAAATTTTATTTTTTGATGAAGATGTTCCGGGAGGCGCTACTTCCTATATGATGCAGCAAGTTCTTGAAATTCAGCAGGGCTATAAATACCTTGATGCCGAGCCAAAAACACTAACAGCACGCGGCCACCGTGCCGCCTACAGTACTGATGGCGACTATTTCTCGAACCCCAATGCCGAAGATGTTTTCGATGTGATTTACAATCTGATGCATGAGTACAATCCTGCCAGATATCCAAAAATCCTTTAACGGATTACTGCATTTTCTAATTATTGGTTTCCCAACTTACGCCTATGGCTGTAAAAAAGATATGATTTATCTTTGCCACAATTGGTTGTTTTATGCTGTTTCGATTACTGATTATTTTTGTTTTGCTATTTACACTGGCTTGTAAAAATCAACCGGATAGCAATACTATCAGGCCGCAAAGTAAGGGTAAAATGTTATATATTCAGGCAAATAAGAGCACTACACTTGATAATTCAAAAATTGAAAAGCTTTCGGAAAGAGAATTTCTTAAGCCTGAAAAATCAACACTTAACTATTTTTTGACTGATATAGGGCCTTTGTCTTCCAAGATTTCTTTAGCAAACTTAAATAGCAGGCAAAGTTCGGATCATGTTTTTTCAAAAACAGAAAAGCCATTAATGCAAATACCTTTTGAAAACTATAAGCCAGTCTATCTCTTATTGACTTTCGACAACGACATTTTTGCTGAAACGGACTACTACTACACCAATGGTTTTTCGATCGGTCTGATTCACCCAAAGCTAAGTAAAATTTTGATTACCAGATTACTGCCAGGTTTGGGAAGTAAATCCATGCAAACCGCCGGTATTAGGATTCACCAATTTATGTTTACACCCCAAAACCCTGAATCCATCGCAATTGACGAAAACGACAGGCCATTTGCCGGGGTATTACTTGGCGAATATTTCAAATTGAGTCAGTTACCCAAACAAGGAATCAATATGCATACCAGTTTCCGGCTTGGTGTTGTTGGAAAAGCATCAATGGCTGAAGCACTTCAAACAAAAATGCACCACTTAAAACCAGTTGGATGGGATTACCAAATAGCCAACGATTTGTTGATTAACCTGGATTTTAGTTTTGAAAAAGTACTATTGAAAAGTAAATTTTGGCAAGTAAGTGGTGTGCTGGATGCAGGTTTGGGGAGTTATCAAACTTATGGAGGAGGCGCTTTACAATTCCGTATAGGGTTGCTTAAAGGATTGCCTAACAGCTTTTTACCTGAGTTAGATCCTGTAAAAGAAAAATATCGCCCAAAAGCAAGTTTTTGGTTTTTTATAGCACCTTCATGGCATTATATAGCTTACAATGCAAGCCTTAACGGAGGCTTGTTCAACAACAGTAGTCCGCATTATTTCAGCTACGATGAGATAAACCATAGCCTCACCAGTTTATACGCAGGTTTTTCATGGCATTATCGCAAACTTGGGCTTGGACTAAAATGGACCTACTTATCATCAGAATTTAAGCCGGCAAAACACCACAATTGGGGTAGCATAAGCCTCCTTTACACACTTTGAAAAACTATGAAAATACAACGCCCACATCTTAACGGAAAAAACGGAAGTCCGCAAAAGCCTTTCAACAGAGAAAATATTGAGTTTCCTGTAAGTTTTGAATTGAAGACCGTTATCATTCTGTCGCGACCAAAATCAGCCTTACAAAAAGAGATAGAAAGCCTTTTTAACAGACTCAAAGTGCCTTTTGTCTTTGTTTCTGAAAAACCCAGCTCAAAAGGCAATTACACCAGCTTAACCTTTAAAATCACGTTGCTGGATGAGTCCCATATGAAAGCGCTCTATGCTGGCTTGGAAGAAATCAAAGAAATAAAATTTGCAATCTGATGCGCGATTTCGGAAGTCAAATCATTCTTTTGGCAGCAGGAGGTAGTCTGGGCACAATCTTGCGCTATTTAACTTATCAGTTTGCTGATAAATACTTAAATCAGCATTTGCCATGGGGTACGCTTTTGGTAAACCTTATCGGTTCCTTTATCATCGGTTTGGCATGGGGTATGCTTGATAAAACCGCTATTTCTCCTGCAGTACGATTATTTCTGATTATTGGAATTCTGGGCAGTTTCACAACCTTTTCAAGCTTCGCCTACGACAGCTTTTTTCTGTTAAATCAAGGTCAGTTCAAGATGATGCTGGTTAATATTTTATTGAACAATGTACTTGGGCTGCTGTTATGCGGTTTAGGATATTATGGCATAAAATTTATCAGCTGAAATGCACGAATTAGAACCTTTTTACCATTGGCGCCATCATTATATTGCTGCCAACGATAACAAATCACCTTTTCACGGTCGCACTTATAGTGAAATTTATTTTAGTCATGCAGTTTACAATTATCTGATTCATCCTCAATGGGATGAGTTTGGCTCAGCTACTTTATACCTAAAGGTTTTGCAATGCGATTATCAACACCAATATGCTGTTATAGAACTGCTTGGCGAATGGAATGATCTGCTGTATAACGACATCATGTTTTTCTACAGAAATGCGATTGAAGATATGTTGGATCAGGGAATCAAGCATTTTATTCTTATTGGCGAAAACATCCTAAATTTTCATGCTGATGGCGATGATTATTATCAGGAATGGTTTGATAATATTGAAGACGGTTGGATTGTTTGCCTCAATTTCAGAGACCATGTGGTGGACGAATTTGTGAGGGCTAAATTGGATTATTACCTGGCTTTTGGTGGCAAATTTGACGGTTTCAACTGGCGAGCATTAGAACCCGATCAACTTTTTACCAAAATTAATGAATTGGTGATGCGACGACTTACTCCCTGATTATGGAAAATATTAGTGCAATGCAAATACAAGTTTTCGGCCGCGTGCAAGGCGTTGGTTTTCGGTACTATACACAAAAAAAGGCTAAAGAACTCGAAATTGTGGGTTTTGTAAAAAACAAAACTGATGGAAGTGTATTTATAGAAGCGGAGGGTAATGAGAAAAACCTTAATGAATTTTTAATGTGGTGTCGTCAGGGTCCTTCATGGGCAAGGGTGCAGGATGTGAAATTTCAGGGAATCCCTCCACTTCATTATTCAGATTTCAAAATCAAGTAAAAAACTGCTTATGAAGACCTTACTTTCCAAATTTATACTTGTTTATTTTTTATCAATATCATTTGCCCAAAAGTAATTTGCCACAAGCAGAGTACAACTTAAAATTACCATTGTTGGCCATGCAAGTCTCATGATTGCATTTCAGAATAAAGTCATCCACATTGATCCCTGGACACAGCTTGGAGAAAATGAAAAAATTACCTGATGCCGACTTAATTTTGCTCACACACGAGCATCGTGATCATTTGGATCAGCATGCTAATGAAGTCAGATCACGTTTGAGTTTATTTCAGTGCCCTGATAACATGTCTCTTCCCCGGAGGGCCCGGAAGTCGCTCAATAACAAAACCACTGTCGCGTAAGGCTGTTTTTACTGTTCCTTTAGCGCTGTATGTTACCAGAACACCTGAAGGTTTTAGTGAAAAGAATAATTTCTGAAATATTTCCTTTGTCCAAAGCTCAGGCTGGACATTGGAACTAAAGGCATCAAAATATATCAGATCGAAATGCAAATTGGCAGTCTCTAAGGCAACCAAATCGCTTTTTATTTTCTTTAAATGAAACAAACCATCACAAAAAGATTTTACCAATTCTTCACTACTATGAAAATCTCTGAATGCGTTTTTATACGGTTTTAATAGTTGATTATCAACGAAATTAAGTTTCTCGGCCTGTTCAGGTCTTAAAGGAAAAGCATCAATTGCGGTATAATGAATTATTATGTTTCGTTGTTTGGCTTCTGACAAACTAAGCAAAGCATTTAGCCCCGTGCCAAAGCCTATTTCAAGAATACTTAAGGAATTAATATCATGGCTTTCAACCAGATATACCAAGCCATTTTGAATAAAAACCAACTGCGATTCCGTGAGTGCGCCATACGTGGAGTGAAAGGTCTCCCCTGTTTGCGGATCGCGCAAGCTTGTGCTTCCATCTGCTGTAGTAACAAGCTCATATGATTTTTTAAATTTTTGCTGATCTTTCAATTGCTTATTGTTGTGATTAAAGTGAGTGGCTCATGGATGTTATGCACGACATATTGTGCATCAGGATGAATAATCCCAAGAAAATCTCCATCCAAATAAAACACAAATGCTCCGGCATTAGAAGTGGCCAAGCCATTGATATTGTTTCCTTTGGCTATCAAAGTTGTTGTATTTGTTGTGAAGGACCATCTCTTGACCTCCGTTTTACTATGCAGGAAATAATAATCATCTTGCCTGATTACAGAACCTTGTAACTCAAAATTAGAGAGTGTATTTTTAAGTTGGAAACTTTCGGTATTCGCGTTGAAATACAATATTTGGGTAGCCTGCGCATCAGCTGAAAACAAAACCACACTTTGATCTTTAGCCACGGCAATCATGTCGATTGGTAAATAATCCAACTCAAAACGTTTGTATAAAGTACCACTTGCCCTAAAAAACAAATAAAGCCATTTTTTATCTGTCTGTATATCGCGCGCTGCAGCAAAAAGATAGTTGTGATCAAATGCAACTGCTGAAATACGGTACACGGCTTCCAGTTTGGCAGTTAACTGAGTAATCCCTGTTCTGAGATGATACAAACGCATATCTCCATTCAAATCCGACAACAAGACCCCTTCTTCATCAAGGTAGCAGTCGCTAAACTCAGGCTCAGGCAGAGAGGCTTCCTGCCTCCAGAGTAAGATAGCATTCTTGACTGACCATACTTCTGCAAAATTCTTATTCTCAGGCATTATGGCCAGCAAATCTTTATCAGCAAGGCCCTCTATGCGATAAATTGGAAATAAGGTAGTAAGCCATTCTTCTGGCTGAGTGGATGCTGTATCAAAGCTCAGCAGCATACCATTTTGACCCTTATTATATCCAAAAATTATTTGCTGACCTGCTTCGATCGGCTCGCTAACTTTCACTGGCTGATATTTCAACTTGGTATGCTCACCGTCATCCACCCTGATTTGTATATACGCCTTTCCGGCCGGAATATTTTTTGCATTTAACCAATAGTTTATAAGGGTGTCGCAACTATTCACGGCAATCCAAGTTGGATTGTTGAGCGACACAAAATTCTCGTTTACCCATCCGATGCGAGCCTGCTGAATATGTTGATCATCCTGAATGCGGATAACAATTTTCTCGCCTTCGCGATTATAGGCCGGCCACTCACCTTGTGGATAAACAAAAGTGACGACAGGAACCCTGTTGCTTGATTCTTTTTTGCAGGCAATCAACGAGATAAAGAATAAAATCCAAAAAGCTGCATAAGGGAGTTGCTTCACTGCTTCAGACTGTTTAACTTTGGCTAAAATAATAAAAGGTAATTTGCTTAACAATAAAAATCTGAAATATGTTATATAACCTCCAGTTTTCGCAGGTGCTTTTTTTGGATATTGAAACCGTTCCTGCCGTTCCTGCTTATCATGATTTGAGCGAACGCATGCAAAAATTATGGGATAAAAAAGCAAATAAAATTAAAAAAGACGAATCAGATACTCCCGAAAGTAGCTATGACAAGGCTGGAATTTATGCTGAATTTGGTAAAATAATTGTTATATCAGTTGGCTTTTTAAACGGTAACGAATTCAGGCTTAAGTCATTCTACGGTGATAACGAAAAGCTCCTTCTCGAAGAATTTGCTGAGCTACTCAATCGGTACTACAATTATCCCGATAGCATGCTTTGTGCTCACAATGGTAAAGAATTCGACTTTCCGTATATCGCACGTCGCATGTTGATCAATGGCATAGAGCTGCCTTTAATTCTACAAATGGCGGGTAAAAAACCGTGGGAAATTCGTCATCTTGATACAATGGAACTTTGGAAATTTGGTGATTTTAAAAATTACACCTCACTTGATTTGCTCACAGCAGTTTTTGAAATTCCTACACCAAAAGATGATATTGATGGCAGCATGGTTGGCAAAGTTTATTGGCAAGATAAAGACCTGGAGCGCATCCGCGAATATTGTCAAAAAGATGTGCTGGCCATTGCACAACTGATGCGCAAGTACCTTAACCAGTCCCTGATCAAAGAAGAACATATTATTTTTTCTGACAACTAAACTCCCCTTCAATGGCCAAACATTTGCTTTCCAAATCTACCTATATCAAAAGTTTACAATGCCAGAAAGCACTTTATCTGCATAAAAAGCGTCCTTTTTTACGAGACAAAATAAGTGCCGTTCAATTAGCAAAATTCCGACGGGGAACAGCTGTCGGTGTTTTGGCTCGCGAGCTTTATCCCGGCGGACTTGATATGACACCAAAATCGCCATCGCAATACCAGATCAAGCGAGATGAAACTTTGCTTGCACTTCAAAACCTGGAAATAAACGTGATCTACGAAGCTGTTTTTCAGTACGATGATGTACTTATCATGCTGGATATTTTGGTTCGCGAAGGCAAAAAATGGCGCGCTATTGAAGTTAAAAGCTCTCGGAGTTTATCAGAAACCTACCTTCAAGATGCTTATTTACAGTATTATGTGCTAAAAGGAAATGAAATACCACTTGTTGATTTTGAGTTGGTTTATGTGAATGAAAATTATGTGTTGCAAGATGAACTGAAGCTCGCTGAACTTTTTATTTCTCAAAGTATGCTTCAGCAGGCTGAGAATGCGCTGTCGCAAACCGCAGCACAAGTTCAGGAAGCCAAAGCAAGCTTGCAACTCACAAAATCGCCGGAAGTGCCCATCGGAACACATTGTTACAAGCCTTATCCCTGCGATTTTATTGGTCATTGCTGGAAAAACGTTCCTTCAAACAGCGTCTTGTATCTCTCGTCACAGCCGCTTCAACAACGCTTTGATTGGTATAATAACAACATACAACTACCGGAACAATTGCAAAATGCGGAATTGACTCATCGGTTAACGGCCTTAAATCAGCACAAACTGTTTGTAAATAAAACTAAGCTGAATAAGACTTTAGAAGCCTTTGATCTGGAAAAACCAACCTACATTAAATTTCTTTTTTATCAGGCTGCAGTTCCGGAAATGCAAGGAATGAAACCTTATGAGCCTATTATTTTGGCTTTTAGTGCTTTTCAACCTTCAAATACGATTCAGCCAGTTTATAATTGGAGCTGTGCATCAGCAATAGGTGATTGGAAAAGTGTTTTTCAATTTCTGAATAAACTCTGGAAAACATCAAGCGTATTTATGATCTTCGAAGACATTGTTTTTGATGAATTCTTTAAAAAAACTGATAAGATCCATTCCGAAATCAAATGGCTAAATTTCGCTGCTAAGCTTCATGAGTCTGATTTTATGATTCCCTCGATAAATGAAAAACCTGATCAAAAAGAAATCCAGAAACAGATCTTTCCAGATCAAAAACCACTTAAAGAAGAAGCATGGTTGCTAAAAGATTTACTATCTGATCCGATCAAAAATGAAAAAAAAGTAAGCTTTCAACTTGAACAATATTGTAAAAATTTGACAGAAATTCAAAATCAGCTGTATTCATCCTCAGAAATTTAACCCAAGACTAAATTTATTTTTTTGCAACTCCCAAACGAAGCGCAAAAGCTAAAGTTATAAACACCTACCCTGCGAGAAGAATCATATTTGTATTTTTGGACAATGAATCAAAACACCAAACGCTCAACAAAAAATACCAAACCTGCAGGTGATCAACTCAAGGAGTTATTGCTACAGCATGGAAGGGTTCCGCCTCAAGCCGTCGAACTCGAAGAGGTGGTGCTTGGAGCCATGATGCTCGAAAAGGATGCTGTGAATGCCATCATCGATATTCTCAATCCTGAAGTATTTTATCAAGACGCTCATCAGAAAATATTTAAAGCGATACATCAACTTTTCTCTAAGTCAGAAGCCATTGATATACTTACTGTTACCAATGAACTCAAAAGTATGGGCGAACTCGAAATCGTTGGAGGTCCGTATTTTATTTCACAGCTAACCAACAGGGTTGTTTCGGCTGCCAACATAGAATTTCATGCCCGCATACTGATTCAAAAGTATATCCAGCGCCAGTTGATTTTGATTTCTTCGAATATCATCAAAGATGCTTATGAAGACACAACAGATGTTTTTGACCTGCTTGACAAAGCCGAAAGTGGACTTTTTGCAGTGAGCGAAAGTAATCTCAGGCGTAGCTTCAGTGCAATGCCCGAACTGGTAAAGAAAGCTATTGAAGATATTGAAAGTGCTAAAAACAGTGATGCCAATTTGCGCGGCGTTCCATCGGGATATACCGATCTGGATCGTATCACTCAGGGTTGGCAAAAATCGGATCTTATCATTCTTGCTGCTCGTCCGAGTATGGGAAAAACAGCTTTTGCACTCAATCTGGCGCGTAATGCGGCTGTCGAGTTTAACAAACCTATCGCTTTTTTTTCACTTGAGATGTCGTCTGTTCAATTGGTTACACGTTTGATTTCGAGCGAGACTTATCTGCCTGCCGAAAAACTTCGCAAAGGTGATTTGCAAGAGTACGAATGGCAGCAGCTGAATACGAAAATTGATCCACTTGTAAAAGCCCATATGTATATCGACGACACCCCGCAGCTTTCAATTTTTGAGTTGCGAGCCAAATGTCGGCGATTGAAGCAGCAGTTTGATATACAAATGGTATATATTGACTACCTGCAGCTTATGACTGCCGGAGGAGATAACAGGGGTAATCGCGAACAGGAAATCAGTAATATATCACGTTCACTCAAAAGTCTGGCCAAAGAACTTGACATTCCGGTTTTGGCGCTGTCGCAGCTCAGCCGTAACGTAGAAAGTCGTCCGGGTTCCAAAAAACCAATCCTTTCCGACTTGCGCGAGTCTGGAGCTATTGAGCAGGACGCTGATATGGTGATATTTATTTATCGCCCTGAATATTATGGCATTAACGACGATGGCGAAGGCAATTCCGTTCAGGGATTGGCTGTGATTAATATTGCTAAGCATCGTAATGGCAAGTTGGGTGATGTGAACCTGAAATTTGTGGGGCAATTTGCAAAATTTGAAGAGCCGGAAAGCTTTGAACGGCATGCTGAGTTGAGTCCTAATACTGGTTTTGAAATGCCTCCAACCAAAACTATTGGCTCTAAAATGAATGATGATTTTGAACCTGAACCAGATAATGAAGATCCATTTTAACTTTAATATTTAATACTTATGAAAATCAATAAATTAGCTTCTATCCTTGTAATTCTTGGAATGATTGGACTCGCTTTTGCCCCTGCCAAATCTGTTCTTTTAACCTACAAGCTCGAAAAGGGAACGAAATCAGAGATTGAGATAAAGACCAATCAGAACATTTCGATGACAATGTCAGGTCAAAGCGTTAACATCAAACAGGATGTTACTTTAAATCAATCAGTTGAAGTTACAAACGTGAGCAGCGAAGGCTCCATCGACTTTTCCATCGTTTATGACCGTATTCGCTTTAAACAAAATGCCATGGGTATGGAAGTGGAATGGGATTCGGATAACCCTGAAGCTTCCGAAGGTAATATGATGGCACAGCAAATTGCCGCACAGCTCAATAAGGCTATTGAAAAAACAGTTAATGCTACAATCGATCCACTAGGTAATCCTATTACCAACAACAGTTCGGAAGTGCTGGGAGAAACAAACGTTTCAGGTTTTGAAATGGGTATGCTTGTTGTGTTTCCAGATCATGAAATATCGGTTGGCGACACCTGGGAAGTTGTCACAAAACCTGATCCAGCGAGTGATTTTACTATTACTGCTTCATACAAATTGGATGAATTTAAAGGCAAAACAGCAATCATTAGTTTTGATGGCACTGTAGCCGGAACAGAAATGAACGGCACACCGGCAAAACTAAGCGGCACAATTACAGGAAAAGCTACTATCGACGGTAAAACCGGTTGGTTAATCAGCTCTACTTCCATGCAAACACTCGAAATGGAGATGGAACAGCAAGGCCAGAAAATGCCTATGAAAATGACCAGTTATACGGAGTTGAGTACTAAGTAAACAATCCTTTATTCTGTCGCAATCAATTTCAGATTTAACCGCGAATTAAAAGGCATGTATTCATAAAGCATTAACCGGCTTTCATCAGTTGGAAGCACCCCCCTAAAATATTGCTCTGAATCATCAAATTCAATCGTAGAACCGTCCAACTCAAGTGAAAGATCATCGTATTGGTTGGCAATACGGCTGACTATTTCAAGCTGTGAAATAATTTCTGGTTTTACCTTTAAAAGTGCATATTTTTGATAATTACCGTAGGCAGTATGTAACACGTAAACATAATTTACAAAGCCTTCGTAGGAGGTAAAAGCAATGGTGTATTGCCCTTCAGCATCCACTGATCCAACGCGATAAGTAAAGCCGCCGCTTGCTTTCAGGGCCTTGTTTCGGTTGAGGTTTCCGGAGTTTACCATCCGCTGAATCGATCCGTTTTCGGCTGTCATATCTTCTGTTATATGTAAAAACTGATGGGGTTTTTCAATTCTTTCCGCATCAGTCATTTCACCTAAGTTATTAAAATTGAAACGCATGAAATCCATCAACCTGATTTTGTGAAACGGTTCTTCAGGTTCACCTGTTTCAGTATTTTTTTGGGTGATTTCACCAGAATACTTAAATAGTTCGGCCAAAGCAACATAGGAGCCATCTTCCATTTTATCCAAGCGATGCATCCAAACTTCTGGCATCACTTTAAAAAACCAGTCGGAAACGCGCGTTTTTAGTATTGGCTTCAGCTCTTTCCATTCCAGTAATTGTTGTGAACTAAAACTTCCGTCAGCATCAACTTTTGCAAAAAAAAGTCCCTTCGCTTGCTTGCTTTCAATTTTTGAGCCCTTATAATAAGTGCCTACCATCATTATCGAGCGATCTTTTTCGGGATAAAACGCAGTTGGATAAAATGTAAATTGATCATCAGAAAGGACTGTTCCATAATAGCTTGTACCATTTTCAAGATCATTAAAGATTAGTTGGCTATTCAGCACATTACCGAATTTTTCTGCCAGTTGATGAATCAGAATCCCCATTTCCGAAACCCACAATTCATAAACCACAGCATTACCTTTTTCAGCATAAAACTCTTTTCGCCAAAGGCTTTGTAGTTGTTCATCAAAGCGTTCGAGGCTGTAACCAGCACTTTTACTTTTTGCCGGCTCCACGACTAAAAAATGCCCCTGATCCAATGCATAAAGCTGCGGCCAGAAAGCTTTTCCTCGTGATAGTAAAGGAACTTTTGTTTTTGACACAGTGTTTTTCACCTTACCATCACTGTCGATTAGGAGATAGTGCAGGGCTGGCTTAAAGCTGTTATCGACAAAACAAAGTAAACTTTGACCACCAGAAGAGACCATTGTTTGAAAGATGGCATTTTTGGGTATATCTAAAACAATGGTTTTGCTATCAGAAAGATCAGGAGCTATCCATTGCATTTCCCAAACGCCATTACTCTTAGCATAAACACTTGCAAAAGCATTGGTTTGCTGTTGATTATCTTTTATTGCAAACACACCATTGAACCGAAAAGGGGAAATTTTTAAGTTTAGTTCTTGCCCATGAAGTCCAAATCCAGAAAGGATTATTAATAAAATAATTGTGTTTTTCATGATCGATTTGTTTTTTGACAAATATAGAAATTAGTTGTTTCCTAATTCCTGATCAAAGTCGTATTCAGAAAGCATATCACTAAAATGCGCGAGTTACGAGGAAATTAAGTAGGTTTGTCATGAACTTAAGCAATATGAAGCAGCGCTTAAAAAGATTAGTCAGTTTCTTACGTATATTATTCATTATCATTGGAATGATAACGATTTTTATGCTGGTTTTAAGCTTTACGAGCTGGCCATATCATGCTTATCATTGGACTGGATATTTTAATGATCGCGATCATAAATCAGCCCCGGAAATAATTATTTTGATGGGTGCAGGTGGATTTCCCGGATCTGAAAGCCTGATCAGGTGCTATTATACAGCTGTTGCTGCCCATGAATTTCCTGATGCAAAAATCATCCTTGCCTTTCCGGCAGATTCTTCAAATTTTGAAGTAAGTGATCATTACCTCATGATCAAAGAATTGCAACAAAGAGGAATCGACAGCATTAGGATAAAATCTGAAATTCATGGATATAACACTTACAGTCAAGCTGTTAATATCAGTAAAATGATTGCTTCTAATCAATCATTGATGCTCATCACTTCACCGGTTCACACTTACCGAAGCATTAAAACTTTTGAAAAACAGGGATTTACGCATGTAACTGCCAGAGGCACAACTGAAGCATACACGGCAGTGGATTTATTTCTCTCGGAGGCAGACCGAAACAAAAAAATAAAAAGCCCGGACGCTAATCCGAGCCTTCGTTATAATATCTGGAGTTTTCTTCAGTATGAAATTGCTGTGCTGCGCGAATGGACAGCAATCGTCTGGTACAAAATCAAAGGTTATATGTGATTAGTTTTTCAAAACTTCATTCACCAAGCCGGCAGCATCTTCCAATTTAATGGCAGAATAAACCTTTAAGCCAGATTTATCAATTAATTCTTTACCTTCTTCAGCATTAGTTCCTTGTAACCTTACAATGATAGGCACTTTTATCTCACCAATATTGTGATACGCATCCACAATACCTTGAGCGACACGATCGCAACGCACAATTCCACCAAAAATATTAACTAAAATCGCCTTTACGTTAGGATCTTTCAGAATAATTCTAAAAGCTTCTTCAACACGTTTAGCGTTGGCTGTACCCCCCACATCCAGGAAGTTTGCCGGTTCGCCTCCGTACATTTTAATTAAATCCATTGTAGCCATAGCAAGACCTGCGCCATTAACCATACATCCTACATTTCCATCCAGTTTCACATAATTCAGGTCGAAACGGCTGGCTTCCACTTCGATAGGATCCTCTTCATGTAGATCGCGCATTTCGGCAATATCCGTATGACGGAAAAGGGCATTATTGTCGATCACAACTTTGGCATCAGCTGCATAAATGCGATCGTCGGCAGCTTTAATTACCGGATTAATCTCAAATAAGCTGGCGTCGCTTCCTACGTAGGCATCAAACAAGGCTTTGATAAACTTCTGCATTTCTTTAAATGCTGTTCCGCTGAGGCCCAGATTAAACGCAATTTGCCTGGCCTGAAAACCTTGCAAGCCTGTCGTAGGATTTATTTCTTCTGTAAAAATTTGATCAGGCGTTTCTTCAGCCACTTTTTCAATATCCATCCCGCCGCGTGGTGAATACATAATCATATGGCGGCCTGCAGCGCGATTGAGCAACATACTCACGTAATATTCCTTCACTTCGGACGGACCGGGATAATAAATATTCTGCTCGATCAAAACACGGCGAACAAACTTTCCCTCAGCACTGGTTTGTGGCGTTACCAGCATCATCCCGATAATTTGATCAGCATATTTTTCAACTTCTTCAAGGGATTTGGCAATTTTAACACCACCGCCTTTTCCACGTCCTCCGGCATGAATTTGTGCTTTTACAGCCCAACGATCAGAACCCGTTTTTTTCTGGATCTCCTTTGCAGCTTCCACTGCTTTGGCCGGTGAATCAGCAACAATACCCAATGGAACAGATACGCCGTATCCGCTTAATATTTGCTTACCCTGAAACTCATGTAAATTCATAATGCAACAGAAATTTTGATTATTTTTATTGAAGTCCAAAATTAGGACTATTTAGCGAAAAGACCGTCATAAAAATGTCAAATTATTAAACATATCCATAAATCTGATGCTAAAATTAAAAAGCTGTAACTATCTGTTTGAAATCCTTATTTTTGCCAACAATTCAACAGCCCATGATTGAAGCCATTCAGATAAGCAAATCATTCGGAAAATTGGAAGTCCTCAAAGGCCTTGATTTAAAAATAAATCAGGGTGAAGTCGTCAGTATTATGGGGCCTTCGGGTGCTGGCAAATCTACTTTTTTGCAAATATTGGGAACAATAGAATCTCCTGATAGCGGAAAGCTGCTAATAGGTGATACAGAGGTAAGCAAACTTTCGCAAAAAGCACTTGCAAAATTTCGCAACGATCAAATTGGTTTTGTTTTTCAGTTCCACCATCTTTTCCCGGAATTTACAGCCCTCGAAAATATTTGTATCCCAGCTTTTATAGGTGGTAAGAGCCGAAAAGCTGCCACTGAGGCCGCGATGCATTTGCTCAAATTGCTGAAGCTCGAGCAACGTGCAGATCACAAGCCTGCAGCTTTGTCGGGTGGAGAACAACAGCGTATTGCAGTTGCCAGGGCTTTAATCAATAATCCTTCGGTTGTGCTTGCGGATGAACCATCCGGAAACCTCGACAGCACAGCAGCCACACAACTTCATCAGTTATTTTTTGAGCTGCGTGATCAGTTCAATCAAACTTTTGTAATCGTCACGCACAATCCCGAATTAGCAGGTATGGCCGATCGAAGTTATACCCTTTCAGATGGCATTTGGCAACAACCACAAGCAAACAATAATACAACAACTTAACCGTTTCAATGACATTCGTTAAATCCAAGGTAGCAATGATCAGGCAGATTTTCACCCTCTTACTCGCACTATCCTTAACCATAAGCAATTTACCACTCGAAGCACAGGAGTTGAGTCAATCCTTTGAATCACTCATGCAGTCGGGTAGCGCAAAATACGAAGCAGGTGACTTTATCAGTGCTAAAACCTACTTTGAAATGGCACTTCAAAAGAAACAAGACGACCCGCTTGCCCAGCAAAAACTCAATGAGACAGTGGAGCAAATCAAAGGTCAGATGGAAAAGCAAGAAACATTCTATCTTCGGCTGGATTTAGGCGATCGCTTGCTGGCTGAAAATAAGCTTCAAGAAGCAAAAACAGCCTATGAACAAGCCCTGAATATATTTCCGGATGACAAATACACCCGCGCGCAACTCGATGGAATCAATAAAACACTTGAAGAGGAAGCACAAAAATTTGCGGATTATAATCAAGCGCTTAATTTAGGAAACACATTAGTTGATGAAGGAAATTATGAAGCCGCAATTTTGCAATTTGATCAGGCAATAGCCTTGTATCCCGCCCAAAAAGAACCAGCAGATTTAAAAGCTAATGCCACCAAACTTCTTGAACAAAGAAAAGTCCGTGAAACTAAAGCTACTCAACTAACTGCTGAAGCACAAAATTTTATTCTTCGGAAAAACTTCGATGAAGCGTTGACAAAAATTCAGGAAGCTCTTGAACTTCTTCCTGAGAATGCTGATCTTCAGGAACTGTTGACAGATACGCAAAAGCAGGCAGAACAATTCAATTTATTCAACAGTACGCTGGAGGTTGCCGACCGACTTTACGGCAGTAAAAGTTTTGAGCAAGCAAGAGCAAAATACGTTGAAGCGCTGGCTATTCAACCCGGAGAAGCTTATGCAGAAGATATGATCCGACGGATAGATGAAACCCTGCAAAGTGATGATTACCTGGCACAGCAGGAATATAATGCTGCAATGGCAGAAGCCGGTAATTTTGAATCGCAGTCAGATTATAGAAACGCCATCAAATCCTATGAAAAGGCGCTTGCAATAAAGCCTGCCGATGAGGTGGCCCAATCAAAAATTGCAGCGTTGCAAGACCAGTTACGCGACCAAAACTATCTTAAAGTATTAGAAACAGCAGCTGCTTTGCTTGAACAAAAAGAACTTCGCGGAGCTCGTGACAAGTATGTTGAGGCTTTCAATATCAAGCCTTCTGAGCCTGAGCCTCAACGAATGATTCAACGAATCGACCAAATGATTGCCCTGGCTGAAGCCGAAGCCGAACAAGAAAATGAATATAACAGATTGATTACGCTCGCAGCAGAAGCTTATGCCAATGAAGAATTGCCTCAGGCTTTGGATTATTATCAGCAAGCTGCAGCCATTAAACCGGATCAAAATAATATCGATTCTAAAATGGGCGAAATCATTAGCTTGCTTGGCGAAAAAGAAGCCATGCAAAAGCGCGAGAATGATTATGAAAATGTAATCCTAAACGCAGATGAAGCCCTGGCACAAAACCAATTGCAGCAAGCACTTGCAAGTTACAATGAGGCCTCCAAACTATTTGAAGACAGAAGTTATCCAAAAGAGCAAATCTTGCTTATCAATAATAAATTAGAAACCCTTGCTGAAGCTGAAGCACTTGAGCAACAGTATATTTCATTAATAAATTCCGGAGATGAGGCAATAACTTCTGGTAAGGCAGTAGAAGCGAAAACTGCTTATGAAGCTGCACTTGCCCTCAAACCAAACGAAGCTCATCCCAAAAACCAATTGGCCATAGCAGAGGCAATGCTTGCCGAAATGGCTGAAGCGGAAGCACTGGAGGAAGCATTTGCTAAAAAACTCAAATCCGCAGACAGCTTATTTGCACAAGCTAATTGGAATGAGGCACGCACAGCCTACCAGAAAGCCGAAAGCCTAAAACCGGGAAACGATCGTATCGCAACTCAACTCAATGCTATTGATTTAAAACTTAAGGAAATTGAGGAAGCTGCTGAGCTTGAAGCCCGTATAATCAACCTACAAAAAACTGCTGATGAAGCTTTTGATGCTAAGCAGTGGCAAGAGGCAATTCAAAGATATAATGAAATCCTGAGTCTGGAAGCCAATCAGCCTCATGCAATGGAAAGAATTGAATTGGCGCAGTCAGCCATTCAAGCAGAGACTGAAGAACGCATGCAACGTTTTAACGAAGCTATCGTTGCCGGTGACGAATTTATGGAGTCTAAATCTTATGCCGAGGCCGTGGAACAATATAAACGAGCCAAAGGAATACAACCAGACAACCCGGTAGCTGATACAAAGATTAAATCAGCAGAGGAACTCCTTGAAGCTGAAATGATGAAGCTGCGAACAACCTATAACAAGCTGATACGCGAAGCTGACCAACACTATAAAGCAAAAACTTACGATAAAGCCATTGAGCAATATACAAAAGCTGAACAGCTAAAAACAGGAGCCCCCTACCCTGCCGAAATGATTGCATCAATTACCAGACAAATTCAGGAAAACATGCTTGTTGAGCTTAACCTTAATCCTTTAGTAGTGAGCGCAGGACAAGCCAAAAGGTTTTCGTTTGAACCTGTAAATATTGCCGAAAGAAGAACAAACTATATCTTGATTAAAGCCAGAAATAACGGCACTAAAGGCTTCCCGCTAATTGTGGGTTTCGGTAGTTCTACCGGCCGAAATGGCGGATTTGTCCTTCCTATTCCTGATGATGGTGAATGGCACGATTTCGTTGTGAGGATAGGTTCGCAATATAAATGGTTTAGTGAAGATAATAACTGGATAGAGGTACTGCCCGAAAATGGTGAAATAGAACTTGGTATTGCGCAGATTTCAAGAGGTTTCTAATTCTTTGATTTTCGTTTGTAAGAAATCCCTATTTTTATTGACTACCATTTTTCATTATCTGAAAACCAATTGCCTTTTAAGGTTGTCTTAAGATAACTGGATCATCCTAACCAAAAATACTTATGAACCCACTGGAACAGCACTTTGAATCTTTTAGAACAAAAACAATAGGAAACGAACTCATTTTTAAAACGCCTTTTGGACAACAGAAAATGATTTATGCTGACTGGATCGCCAGCGGAAGATTATATCGCCCTATTGAAGATCAATTGCTGAATGTTTTTGGACCCTATGTAGGTAATACCCATACCGAAACCAGTGAAACAGGCACATTGATGACAAAAGCCTACCATTTGGCGCACAAAAAAATCAAACAACATGTCAATGCTGGTCCAAAAGACGTGATAATCACTGCGGGATCGGGAATGACTACCGTAGTTAATAAACTTCAGCGCATCATGGGTCTAAAAAGTTGTGGCTTGCTGAATAAAGGAGAATGTAACCAAAAGAAACAGGATAGACCGGTCGTTTTTATTACTCACATGGAACATCATTCTAATCATACCAGCTGGATAGAAACCAACGTGGATGTGGTGGTTTTAAAACCTACTAAAGACCTCCTTGTTGACTTAGACGAACTTCGTGAACAACTTAAAAAACACAAAGAAAGACCATTTAAAATTGGAGCATTTACAGCATGTTCCAATGTAACTGGCATTGAAACGCCTTATCACGAGATGGCAAAAATCATGCACGAATACGGTGGCACTGCCTTTATCGATTTTGCTGCATCTGCACCATACGTTGATATTGATATGCATCCGGCAGATGATGAAATGAAAAAGCTGGATGCCATTTTTTTTAGTCCTCATAAATTTTTAGGTGGCCCTGGAAGCTCTGGCGTGATGATTTTCGACAGCAGTTTGTACAAAAATGCTACGCCCGATCATCCTGGAGGAGGAACAGTTGATTGGACAAATCCTTGGGGAGAATACAAATACATTGACGACATTGAACTTCGCGAAGATGGCGGAACACCTGGTTTTATGCAGGCAATACGCACAGCACTTGCTATCGAGGTGAAGAACCAAATGGGTACTACAAAAATTCGAGAAAGAGAATATCAATTGGTTGCAAAAGTTTTTGAAGCGTTCAGGAAAATTCCAGGCGTTCATATCTTGGCCGAGAATGTAGCGGATCGATTGGGCGTTTTGTCATTTTATATCGATAACATTCACTTCAACCTAGTTGTAAAGCTCTTGAACGACAGATTTGGCATACAGGTGCGGGGAGGCTGTGCCTGTGCTGGAACTTATGGGCATTATTTACTTGATGTAAGTCATGATAAGAGCAAGCAAATCACTGATTTAATTAACCATGGTGATTTATCTCAAAAGCCCGGATGGATCAGGGCTTCTTTGCATCCAACAATGACATGTGCCGAATTGGATTTTTTGATTGAAGCGGTTTCACAAATTGCCAGCAACGCCAAAGCATGGGGAAATGATTATGTATATAATCGCTTTACAAATGAATTCAGGCATCGCGGTGAGCCTGAAGATAAGACCGTTTGGGTTGAAAAATGGTTCGAATTGGCCTGATAAAATAACATTTAGATCAGAAGGGAACCGCATGGGGAAAGAGGTAGCGCACAACAAAAAATAGTAATAAGGCCATTATTCCTATTGCAGCAAACGTAAATCCAAGAACTTTTTTATGTTTCACAAAAAACCAGGTTGCCAAACCAAAAAACAAAAACGCAAGAATTAAAAGCTGTATTATCATTTTTTTAATTATTTAAATTGATCTACGCGTTGCACACGTTCTATTCCTCCTATCTTTCCTAATCGGTAGATAAGCTGCTCTAAATGATCAGTATCCTTGATCTGAAGAACCAATCTTCCATCGAAATGGCCGTCGCGCGTATCAAATGAAATACTTCTCATATTTACTTTCATGTCATTACTGATCACCTTCGTGATTTCGCCAACCAAACCGAGTGTATCCTTTCCTCCAATTCGCAGTGCCGTTTGGAAACCAGGACTATCAAAAGCATCCTTCCACCTTACCTGCATAATACGATAAGGATAGTTTTCTTTGAGGCGCTTTGAATTTGGGCAGGTCGTCCGGTGAATTGTGATCCCCCCTCCTATTGTAACAAATCCAAAAACGCTATCGCCAGGAATAGGGTTGCAACATTTAGCTAAACGGTAATTCACATTGCTGATTGTATCATCAATGATCAGGTAATCATTCTTTTGTTGAACACCGGTTTGTTTTTTTGTTTCTTCTGCTTGAGCATCCTTTGAATCAGCACTCAGTTTTATCGGTGGAATAACTTCTTCCTGTAAAAAATTTTTAACCCCAATCAAATCAATTTTATCTGTAGCGATGCCATGATAAAGTTCAATAGATGAAGCTGTTTTATAATGTTTTACAAGATTATTAACTACTTCATCAAAATTGGTGATTTTCCAGTTTTTTAATTTTCTGAACAGCATAGCCTTACCAATTTCAGCTTCCTTAAGCTCCTCTTCCCGCAGAAATCGCTTTATTTTTGACCTTGCACGTTCAGTGATAACAAAGTTCAACCAATCCGTTTTTGGACTTTGTTTTTTTTTGGTTATGATTTCTACCTTATCGCCATTCTGTAGCTCATGTCTGATCGGAACAATCCGGTTGTTTACACGCGCCCCATTGCAAGTTGCCCCAACTTGTGTGTGAACCTCATAAGCAAAATCAAGCACCGTAGCTCCTTTTGGCAATTGTTTCAGGTCGCCATTAGGTGTGAAAATGAATATTTTATCGGATTGATATTTATTACTGTTGCGATAGGTATAATCAAAATTGAGCTGTCCCGGATTTTCGAGGATATCTCTAACCTGATTCAACCATTCTTCTGTATCCATTTTTCCGGATGAGTCCTTGTATTGCCAGTGAGCAGCCTGCCCTTTTTCGGCAATCTCATCCATCCGTTCAGAGCGTATTTGCACTTCAACCCATTTTCCATCGGCCATTTGAACCGTTGTATGCAATGATTCATATCCGGAGGCCTTTGGCGTTGTGATCCAATCGCGCAACCGCTTTGGATTAGGTGGGTATAAATCTGTGACTATTGAATAGATTCGCCAACAATCTTCCTTTTCTTTTTTGATAGGACTTTTACTAATTATACGAATAGCAAAAATATCATAAACTTGTTCAAAGTCAACATTTTGAGCCTTCATCTTAGCATAAATGGAAGGAATGGATTTAGTCCTCCATTTTATAGTGCAATCGAAGCGTTGTGCGAGTAATTCACGTTGAATAGGTTGAATAAATTCCTCCATCAAAACTTCCTGTTTTGCCTTAGTAGCAGCAATCTTTTCACTGATAACCTGATAGGTATCAGGATGCTCAAAACGCATCACCCTTTCTTCAAACTCAGCCTTGATTAAATATAACCCGAGGCGATGAGCAATCGGAATGTAAAGGTGTTTCACTTCGTGATAATAGATTTCAAGTCGCTCTGCTACAGCGTCTTCTGGATTTCTGAGGTCATAGAGTCGATGTGCTATTTTAAGCAAAATCACACGGATGTCTTCTATCAGGCTAAGAAATAGCTTTCTGAAATTATCAGATTGAAACGACAGCCTTTCTGTTTGCAGGCTCGAAACCTTGTTAAAGCCTTCGATTATCAAAGCAACACTGCTGCCGAACTGTGACTCAATTTGTTGAAGATTTAGCGTTGTTTTCTGATCTGTGCCATGCAAAAAAGCTGCCATCACTGTAGTGCTTCCCATTCCCAATTCTTCTACTACTATCAGTGCAAGCTCACACAGATGCAGGATATAAGGTTTACCAGAGGGCATTCGCTTGGTTTCATAAAGTCCACTGACTAGGTTGAAAGCCTCATCTGCACATAGCATCCGTTCTTTCTCCGTAGTGGAAATAAGTAAAGTCTTGAGCTTTTCGTAAGCTGCTGCAATTTGTTGATTTTCTTTTTTATTCAACAAGGTATTAGAAGGAATTATATGGTTTAAAAGTATTCCCCATTCAAAGGAACAGGGAATACTTATGAAAATCAGGAATTATTTATTTTCTTTCGGATTGTCTTTACTTCCACCGCCCAGATGCTGATTTGAAGGATCCGAAATGGAATCACGCATTTTGGTATCTGCCTGGATATTCTGGAATTTATAGTAATCCATAATTCCAAGATTTCCTTTACTAAATGCATCTGCAATTGCCTGTGGGATAAGCGCTTCGGCTTGTATCACATTGGCACGGGCTTCTTGTGCTTTAGCACGCATCTCTTGTTCCTGAGCCACCGCCATAGCACGTCTTTCTTCTGCCTTGGCTTGTGCAATATTTTTATCAGCATTGGCTTGATCCATTTGAAGCACTGCACCGATATTTTTGCCTATGTCGATATCGGCGATATCGATAGACAAGATTTCGAAGGCAGTACCCGAGTCAAGTCCTTTCTTTAACACAACTTTTGAAATAGAATCGGGATTTTCAAGTACTTGTTTATGCGAGTCAGCAGAGCCAATCGATGAAACAATTCCTTCGCCAACACGCGCGAGTATCGTTTCTTCACCGGCACCACCCACCAATTGCCGGATATTAGCGCGTACCGTTACCCTGGCCAAGGCGATCAGCTGAATTCCGTCTTTTGCAACCGCAGCAACCTTCTTGGTATCAATAACTTTAGGATTTACTGACATTTGCACCGCTTCAAATACGTCACGTCCAGCCAGATCAATTGCAGTGGCAGTTTTAAAGTTAAGATCCATGTTAGCTTTATCGGCAGAGATAAGCGAATTAACAACTTTTTGCACCCGACCTCCGGCCAGAAAGTGAGCTTCCAGATCGTCACGTTCAAGTTTTATCCCCGCTTTTGTGGCAGCGATAAGGCTGTTTACAATTACTGATGGCGGAACTTTACGCCAGCGCATCAAAATAAGCTGGAGTAATGAAATTCTAACTCCTGATACCAAAGCGGTAAACCACAATCCAACTGGTATGAAATAAAATAAGAACCAAATCAGGAAAAGTGCTCCCAAACCAATGGCAATCAGAACATACAGGTCATTCATAATTAATTGTTTTTTATATGTTTAACAAAGATTTTATTATGTTCTACTTTTATTACTTCAATAGGTTCATCCTCATCGATAAATTCTGAACGAGCATGAACCTCGTAAAATTCATTATTGATTAAAGCTTTTCCTCCGGGCGTACAACGACTGATTGTAGTTCCCTGATCGCCAACTTTTATACCAGATTCATCAAAAAGATTAACCCGGCTATCCACATTCTTATTTAGCATCAAGCGATTCCAGGTTTTTGACCGCAATGCAAGTGCTAAAAATGAAAGATTTAAAACTATTGTACCAGCCAAAACGTAATGACCTTGTGGTGTTCCAAGCCTTGAATAACTCAGGAATACTGACACTGCCATAAGCGCAAAACCCAGAATACCAGCTATGCCCATACCAGGGATAACAAGTATTTCGAGAAGAATCATCAGCAAGCCAACCAATATAAGGGTAATAATTATTGTCCACATACTTATTCAATACTTACAGTGAGTTGTCTGTTTATTAGTTCAGTCTTGTATGACTGCAACTCTTCAACAGTGCCAGACTTTACGGCACATTTTCCTTTGAAGTGAGCAATCCATGCACAAGTTTCAGCCTGCTCAAAAGTGTGATCACAAACTTGTACGAGACTTTTAATAACAAAATCGAATGAATTCACATCGTCGTTAAAAAGAATCAACTTTTTTCCTTGATCTTCAAACACCTTCTCTTCCGGAAATACAGTTGGTTTTTCTTTTGTCATAAACTTTCGAAAGTTTTATCGCTATAAAGGTACAAATATATCCTATCCCAGATTAATTCAATAGTTAATTTCTATTAATTCGCATTCGATTTCAAAATTAAATAACGATGCCAAACTTTGTAAATGAAACTAATAAACTGCAACAATTGGTTAAATTTGCAGCATGAATCCACAGCTACCAGCATTTAGAGATCTGATAAAAGAATTAAAGATCAAATTGTTACAAAAATTACCCGGATCTCAGGCACATTTCCGAATGGAGCCCATTACCAGAAATGCATTCCTTAACCTTAAACATTCCACTCCTCCGAGGCAGAGCGCCATTTTAATTGTGCTTTTTGAAGAAAACGGAAAAATAAAAACCACTTTTATCAAAAGAAATAGCTACGACGGCGTTCACAGTGGTCAAATTGCATTTCCCGGAGGAAGATACGAGGATCACGATAATAATCTAATTAATACAGCCTTACGTGAAACCGAGGAAGAAGTAGGAATTCCGAAGGAAGCAGTTAAAATTCTTGGATCGCTTTCAAAAATTTATATCCCACCAAGTAATTTTGATGTGCTTCCGGTTGTGGGCTATACCGAAAAAGTGCCTCAGCTGACGATTGACCCAGTAGAAGTTTCTAAAGCATTTTTTGTTGAGCTTGAAGCCTTGGCATCACCCAGCAACCTTGGGACATACACCGTAACACTGAAAGATGGCATGCAAGCTTCGATTCCTTGCTATCAGGTATCAAATTATACAATTTGGGGAGCTACCGCAATGATTCTTAGCGAATTCAATGAGATAATCTCCCCAATCAGACAATAAAACAGTTTTAAGCTTCAATAATTTCAATTTCATGTGTAAGCTCGGCACCTTTGCGCAATAGTTCACTTACCCCACAATAGCGTTCTTGTGACAGATTGACAGCTTTATCAATTTTAGCCTGATCCAAATCTTTTCCTTTAAAAATATATTTGATGTGGATCTTATGATAATATTTGGGGTGTTCTTCGGTAAGTTCACCACTTACTTCGATGTTAAAATAATCAGGTTCAACATGCATTTTCTTTAAAATCGAAATCACATCCATTCCTGTACATCCACCCAAAGAGGCTAAAGTCAGGGGCTTTGGCCGAGGACCTTTGTTTTGTCCACCAACTTTTTCGTCGGCATCGATTATTAGTTTAAATCCATTTAGTTCTACTTCAAAGGCCATATCACCTGACCAGTTAACAGATACTTTGTTCATATTTTTTTGTTTTAATGATAAAATCCTATAAATCCCGGAATAATTCCTGCCTGCACTGAATCAATAAGCATGCCATCCGAAGCGAAGCGAAACATCCATCCATTTTGAACATAGTTTCCGGCATCAGTCACAATTATTGTTTGATCTTCAGGATGTAAAGCAAGCGCAAAAAAGTTTCTGCCAGAGGCATAAATACTGGGTTCAACAGGCAGTTGATCTTCTTCAATGTGCATACTATAAACATCTCCATTCAAAAAGTATAACTCATCTCCCATTGTATTGATGCGGAGCTGCTCAGGGGAAGTTTCCAAATCCGGGAAATTAAACCGTTTTTCGATAGAACGGCTGGCAGGATCAATCTTAAATAAGGCGGGAATTTCTTCGTTCATGAATCCACCACTGCACAAAACCCACAGTTTGTTATTTTTGTCAACAACTAAGCTATTCGGTTCTTTGGCAACTACAATGCTGTCAACCAATTGATCAAGATTGGCATCTATAACCTGAACCGTATTATTTGAACCAGTTTGATTATATGACGACCAGTTTGTTACAAATACCTCATAATCAACAATTGCCATAGCTTCTGTTGTTTTTCCAGTTTCAATTACTCCTAATGGCTGCATGCTCATCGGATTAAAAACCATCAATCCTTTTAACTGAAAATCTGAGATGTAAGCCTTTTCTGCATCAATAACCTGAATAAATCGCGGAGATTGAAGTTCAGCTATTTTCTTTTTAAAATAACCTGTTTTAGCATCAATTACATAGATGTAAGCAGAATTATTGACAACGATATATGCATCATCGTTCCAAAAAGTAATGCTTTGAGCCACATCTCCTAAGGGAGCATTATTTAGTTTGTAAAAAATATTATTTATCATTTTAGCAGCGTCCTCACTGTAAAAGGACAGCGAGGAGTTGCCAGAGGTGAAATTACCCTGGTTAAGTACATAAAAGCCTTTTCCTAATTGACCGGGAGGAAGCGGATCGGGGGGCTCTTTATCGAGTTTAGTACACGCAGCCGTTAAGAGCGCGAACATTAAAAGATAACTTAAAATTTTCTTCATATAAACTATTTCGATTTGAAATGATAACTCAAGGCAAAAGCAAAATTTCTACCTGGCATAGCACGCCAACGTATGGCCTGATAGTCTTTATCAAAGATATTATTGAGTTGAAATTCAGCAGAAAAACTTTTCCATTGCTTGCTCAACGAAAGGTGATGCAAGGTGTAAGCCGGCAAAGCAAATCCATAAAATTCATGTTCGTTCAAACTTGTAGTTCTTTCGCCTGTATAAACAACAATATAAGCGAAGCGCCAATTATTCCAGTCCAGACGATACACTGCATTCGCCTGATGCTTAGGTATATAAATAAGTTGACGACCTTGTGTGTTTTCAATTTGTGCCAAAAGGCTTTCGTCAGTTGTGCGTGTAAAAGCATAGTTTAGCTGCAACTCATGCTTTATCTTTCCACTTTTATAAACGCTTTTAAAAAACAGTTCGACTCCCCGGGCAAATACTTTTGATATGTTTTCCGGAATCCAATACCTGTGTGCTGTTGGACGCCACTGTATCCAATCTTCAATCTGAGACGCATAGATACCAGCCGAAACAAATACTTTAATTTTCTCACGTTTCAGCTCATACTGAAGTAAGAAATCTGATTGCAAAGCCTTTTCTGCCAGCAGATTAGGATTTCCTCCCGGATACCAATACAAATCGTTCAGACTTGGACCATTATAATTACGACTCACCCCGATAGCGTAGCGCCAACGCTTTGCAGCCGGAATATTGGCCGTGTATTGCGCGAAAGGTGAAAGCACCATCAATTTACCATTCAGGTCGTCTTGATGAGCTCCAAATTCGAGCACATGTCCCTTTTTGTCTTGATAGATCATTTTAATATTCATCGCGAATTGGTCGCGTTGCTTTTTATTTTCATAGGAAGTCGAAAAAGCTGTCTGCCTGTTGATAAAATTACTGGCTCGTAATTCCCATCTTTTTCCCAATGACTGTGTAAAATTAATTTCCTGCTGCCAAAACTGAAGGTTATTTCTGCTGTCTATTTGACTTACAGTCTCATAACTGCCATAATTGGAAGTCGTTCGAAGAAAATAATGCTGATATTCTGCGAAATATGAGGATTTAAACTCCAAACTGGCTTTTGTCCAAAAATACTTGTAGGATAAAATGTTGCGATGAAAACGGTCATCCTGACGCTCTATAGGTTTGCCACCACGCTCTAGATTAGTCATTATAGGAGGCAGATTTCTGTTGTTCCATTGATTCCAGCTGATGAAACTAAGCAAACCTCCTCCCTTCTGCCAATGAAGTTCTTGTAAAAATCCCCGATCGAAAAAATCAGCCTGCTCTTGTTTCATTTTCCTGGCCGGAATAGGGGCTGTATTCAGGTATTCAAAATCGTTTTGGCTCGAATTACGAAAAATGCGAGATCTGATGTGGAGATTTCTTTGAGACCATGATACATCGGCATAGGTGCCAAAGCTACTGAAACTACCTAATGCCTGCTTCAATTCAAATTGAAAACCCTGGTTAAATGATGATTGATTATTTAACATCACCGATCCTCCTATTCCACCCTGCTGACTTGCTGATTGCGCACCACGAGCCAGCTGAGCTTCATCAACGAAAAAAACCGGAAGCCTGTTGAAATCAACCTGACCGTTGTTGGGTGCGTTTACCGGAACTCCATTCCAAATCACCTTGGTATGACTTGCTGCTGTACCTCTGAAAGAAGCAGTTGCAAGCGATCCCGGACCATAATCCTTAATAAAAATCCCACTGTGCTGTTGTAATAAATCCGCTACTGTATTTATGCTTTTAGTCTGCAAAATAGTTTGGTCTATACTATGAATTAAGGCCATTTCGGATGATTGATCTGATGAAGCAACCACCTCAACCTGCTGGAGCAGAAGTGTATCTGGTAGTTGAGCTTTACTTGCTAATGAAAATATCATCAGTTGCAACAAGAGCAATATTTGCCTGAATGCAATTCTCATTGCTTGATTGCTTTGAGATGATACACTTGTCTGTTTACAACAACATTTACAATATAAGTAGCTGAATGCCATTTTGTTGCATCAATATAATTCTTTCCGGAGGAAATTCCCGTCTGCATCATCAATATCCCTTGTTGATTGTAAACCTGCATTACTCCAGCTGTATTGCAAGTCATATTAAATCCATTATAGAATGGATTAGGCCAAATATAAAAATCAGATAATGAGGAAGATGAAAGGCTTAGATTTGAAGCATCATGTATCACCCCAATTGCATCCAGGTCAAAACCAGAAGAAGGAAAAGGTGTAGGCCAGGGATCATTAATAAGACGTCCTTTTGAATCCCTACTACCCCACTCATTATCCAAAATACCGACAACGTCCGTGATGCTAATGTGCGTGACTAAACTCTTATCTAAAAGGGGACTTTCAGGAAGGCTATCCAAATCAAATGGTACGCCGTAGGGTGCCCGATATTTTCCGGCCAGATGATGAATTTTGCTGGCATCCAATGTCCCGAAACTGCCAACTTGCTCGCTTGTATCAGTGAGTGAATGAGCAGGAAAACTAAAAAAGTTTTCACCGTCACTACTCACTGCAACGTGCGCCAGCTCAAGAAACTGCTCATCGAATGCATTCTCAAATACTACAAAATCAGCTCCTGAGCCATTGAATATTGGAAAATCAAATTGTAGTAAGGCAGAACCTCCATCACCCAGACTTACAACAAATCCATCAGCTTTACCGATTGCATCACTTTCATTTCCATAGCTGGCATATCCGGAATTAACATCATCAATTTGCTGAAAACCACGCTCAATTATCGCATTGGTTGCCCAATTGATGATGATGTTACTGTCAGCATGCACTGCATCCGAACCGACTTGTCCGGCAGGAGGAGCAAATTGCCCAAAAGCCAGTGAAGGAAAAAGGAAAAGAGTAAAAAGAAAACAGCAAACAAGGCATCCCATTACCAATTTCGACAAATTACCAAAAAAGAATTCCCAAGCTTGTGAAAGCGACATAACTATTTTCTTAACACCTTTTTATTCAGTATTTTACCATTTTCAGTAACCAGATTAAGCAGGTATAATCCGGGATTAAGATCAGGAAGTTGCATGGTTTGAGAACTAGTACCCGCAAAATGATGCTCAAAAACCAGCTTTCCCGATAAAGAAAATAGTTTACAAAAAGCAAATTCCGCTGAGGAAGAACCTTCGAGATTTAACTGGTTTGTAAAAGGATTTGGAAATATTTTAAGTTCCGTTTCATTCATGGCAGCAACTGATGTAACTTCCTGAATTACTACAGCCATGGCTTCTGCTGAAATACCAGCCTCAAAATTCCCTTTTAATACGCCAAAATTATCATAAACGGTGCCTTGACCGAATGAAAAATAATCAGTTGTAGTAGCATAAAACTGTTGATTCAGGCTGTCAAATACAATATCAGCAAAATAGGTATAATTAGCACTTCCCGGATCAGGAATGATTTGTGGATCTACCATTTCCATCGAGCTTAAATCAATCAATCCCAAACCGTTATCAACAATGAGGTAAAGTTGATCTCCGTCCAGGTAAACAGCTTTACCAAAAGCATGGTTAAAACTATGATGTTCAAAGGTTTGTGTTTGAGTATCAAAAAGACTTAGGACTCCTGTATTTTCACCGTAAGCAGTTTTGTTAACGCACAAAACTTTTTCGCCAAAGGCAAACAAATTATAAATTCCCTTGGCTTGTGAACCCATATCAATTTCTTCAATCAGCTCAAAATCAACAGGGTCAAGTACAGCAAGTGAACCTGTAGCTGTGCCATAAGCTCCCGGAACAGCAACATAAAGTTTGTCGTTAAAAAACAACATCCCAGCTGTTTCTCCAGAAATGTCGCTGATAGTTTGTTGCAGTTCAAGGGAGTTCTTATCAAAAACTCTCAGGAAATCAGAAGTTTCAGGATATTGTACCGACATTAATAGTTTATCCTGATGCACGAGCAACAGGTTGGCTCCTGACACTCCTACAACTGCTGTTTTTTGATTTGTTAAGCGGTCAATTTTTACCACCGAATCTGTAGCTGTTAGGTATAGGAAATTACCATCACTAATCAAATCCTGAACAGCCTGAGTAAAGACCGTATTTACATTACCACTTTCCTGCTGAAGAGGATCATAAACCGAAATCTCTACAAAATCATTTGGATCAGAAAAGGCTCCGCCGGAGGCAATAAACAACTGTGATTGTTGCTGCGAGAAGAGCAAATCCGAAAAGAAAAACGCCATCAAAAATAGGAACGAAGAGTAAAAACTTTTTTTAAACATACTAGAAGTTTTAAGGTTAAAAAATAATTACCTCAAAACTATCAGGAGAAAATGTGTCGAATCGACGTGTTACGCTGTCGACAAGCCTTTATCCCGAAAGCTTTGCAAAACATTGAAAATGGCAGGTCTTCTGACTTACTCCCCTGCGATGCCTTCCCATTCCATAAAGTTGAAACAGTGGCTTGAGGTTATCGCAGGATAAAAAAGAGCTTACAGCAGCGGGAACTGTCCAGGATTTACACCTGGTTCCCTATTAAGTCCTAAGCTTTGCGAGAGCATCGAACACCATCATCATCTGCAAAAGTAATAATGTTTGGCTGTCCCTATTAAAAATTCTAGGTATTATTTCGTAAGTTATAAACAGCTCATTGTTGATCTTCATTTAAATCAGATCAAAACTCAAGTCTCGAAAGTATGGTTTTTTTTATACTTTTGCGCCGTAAAATAGTGTAGATTATGACTTTTAGCCCAAAGCACACAATTAAACTAATTTTTCTAATATTCCTGTTGTCACTAATATCAACCGCTTGTAGCAGAGGTTCATCGTACGTTTTATCAGGACGTGCATCAGATAAAAAGCAAGCTCACTTTAACCCGATGAGCACTAAATCGCAACCTATACCTAAAAAGTTTGTAATTAAAAACGGCAGAAAAACCTACCTCGGACAATTAAAATCGAACTAAAAAAAATCTTTTCTGGCTGTTAGGCTTTAAAATTTTGAATGCCATTTCAAGAAATAAAAAACCGCCCTCAAGCGAAGGCGGTTAAACCCGTAAATTTTTATTCAGGTTATTCCTCTTTCATAAAAGAATAGCGGTAATCGGTAGGTGGAACAAAGTTTTCCTTAATGGTACGTGGTGAAACCCAACGCAACAGATTAAGGTAAGATCCTGATTTGTCGTTAGTACCCGAAGCACGAGCCCCACCAAAAGGTTGCTGACCAACAACAGCACCAGTAGGTTTATCGTTGATGTAATAATTACCAGCTGCATTTGTTAGTGCATTATTAGCTTCTTCGATAGCAAAACGATCCTGTGCAAACAAGGCTCCTGTTAATGAATATGCAGTGGTTGTGTCAACGAGTTCCAACGTTTCGTGCCATTTATCGGCATCATAAACATATAAGGTAAGCACCGGACCAAACAACTCTTCATGCATGGTAATATAATGTGGATCTTTTGTTAAAATCACAGTAGGTTCAATGAAATAACCTTTTGATTTGTCGTAATTTCCTCCAAAAAGAATTGTTGTGGGCTCATCTTTTTTAGCCTTGTCGATAAAACTACTCAATTTGTCAAATGAAGCTTCATCAATTACAGCTCCCATAAAATTGGTAAAATCTTCAACAGGCCCCATCTTTATCGTCTTCAGGTCTTTCTCCATTAGTTTCCATAGCTCAGGCCAGATATTATTGGGAATATAAGCCCGTGAAGCAGCCGAACATTTTTGCCCCTGATATTCAAAAGCTCCCCGAATCAAAGCAGTTGACAATGCTTTTACGTCTGCACTCTTATGTGCTATAACAAAATCTTTTCCACCTGTTTCCCCAACAATTTTTGGATAAGTATTATGCACACTGATATTATCGCCAATGGCTTTCCATATTTTTGAGAAAACCGCAGTGGAGCCTGTATAATGAATACCTACAAAATCGGGATGTGAAGCGAAAATTTTACCTGCCACAGGACCGGGAACGAAAACAAGATTGATAACGCCATCAGGCAATCCGGCTTCCTCAAAGATTTCCATAATAACCCGGGCAGAATAAATCTGAGCATTTGAAGCTTTCCACACAACAACATTTCCCATCATGGCAGGAGCCGAAGGCAGGTTACCGGCAATAGCAGTGAAATTAAAAGGAGTAAGAGCATAAATAAAACCTTCCAAAGGCCGGTATTCAATTCTATTCCAAATACCTTCGGATGAGATTGGCTGATCAGCGTATATTTTTGACATGAAATACACATTAAAGCGCAGAAAATCAGCTAACTCACAAGCCGAATCAATTTCAGCCTGATGAACTGTTTTAGACTGTCCGAGCATAGTAGCTGCATTGATTTTGGCACGATAGGGGCCAGAAATCAGATCTGCGGCTTTCAAAAATATAGCTGCACGGTCTTCCCACTCCAAAGCCTGCCACCTTGATCTTATCTTGAGCGCAGCGTCAATCGCCATATGCACATGTTCTGCTCCTCCCTGATAAAAATATCCCAGTGTATGCTGAATATCATGTGGAGGTGCTATTCGGATGCTATGCTCCGTTTTGACGCGTTGACCACCTATCACCATCGGAATTTCAATTTCCTCTGATCTCATTTTTGCAATCATCGCTTTTACTTCTGCACGCTCAGGACTTCCGGGAGCGTATTCTTTAACTGGCTCATTGTGTGGTAATGGCACCTTGTAAAATCCACTGTACATAGAATAAAATATTTATATTTTTTTAGACTAAATTCGAGTTGCAAAGGTAGGCATAATTTGCCTTGTTTAGAACAATTCTAAAGGCGCTTAATACTTTGACAGGAGTTTTTGGCTGATTTTGTGCTAGAGGAATTTTGGCTGTTTTTTTGTATTTTTGCTGTGGCTATATCGAAAATGGCTTAACGTTCTGAACATTAACTTTAAATTAAATAATACAGCAATTGCATGAACCCACAAAACTGATTAGGATGAATGCCAAAAGCAAACAAAAATTTAAACGACTAGATAAAATAGCAATTAACTTAAAGTCGCATAGGATTCTGCAAATATTTTCAAAAGAAAACCCCGACGTAGCTGCGATTCTTAAAGATGCCCACGACAAAGAAGAAGCCCTGGAGGCTATGCGCAGGTGGATATTGCCTTACTTCGAAAAAAATCCACATGCGTGGGATTATTACATAGGAAAAACCACCGGTCGTGTTGCCTTCGATCAGTTGAGCTGGTCAGATTATGGTGCCATTCGGCTAATGGATTATATTAAACATGCCGGAAGAATTTTTGAAGATCTTAATTTGAGAGGTGACCTTGTGGGCAGTCATCCTATCAAATACCTTTGGCTGGCAACAAAACATGGTACTGGAGGCGCCAATCATCATTTCTTTAATGATACATTGATGCTTTTCAGGCAAATAAAAGGCACTTATGACAGACAAATGCCCAACATTGCGAAGCTAAAGGAGTGGATGGACAGACATCCTTCGGGATTAGATGAAAAGATCCAGAAAATTCGAAAGCAAAATCGTGACAGAATTATCAAGGTTATCATTGAAAAAATGGATGCCGGTGAATTGACCAGCAGGCGGTATCAATTTGAGCCCGAAATGACGTTCGAACAGAAATTTCTGGCTGCCTGCAACTGGTGGAACGATATGAACTTTCATCTTAAATTTGCTGTAAGGTCGCCCAAAATGCTTAATGAAATGCTAAACAATTCGTTGAGCACCAAAACTATGGAACTTTTAAATGAAGCGCGCGAGGCAGGCATTCCATTTTTTGTTAACCCCTACTATTTATCCCTGCTCAATGTTTCGGAACCGGAGTTTGCAATTGGTTCTGATTTAGCCATTCGCGATTATGTGATCTACAGCAAGCAGTTAATCAAGGAGTTTGGACAAATTGTTGCCTGGGAAAAGGAAGACATTATTGAACCCGGAAAACCCAATGCAGCAGGATGGATTTTACCTACAGTTCATAACCTTCATCGCCGCTATCCGGAAGTTGCCATTATGATACCCGATACCGTGGGACGTGCCTGCGGCGGACTGTGTGTGAGCTGCCAGAGGATGTATGATTTTCAGAGCGGACACCTCAACTTTAACCTCGATAAGCTCAAACCAAAAGAAACCTGGCCACAAAAGCTTCAAAAGCTGATGGATTATTTTGAAGAAGACACACAACTTCGCGATATCCTTATAACAGGTGGAGACGCCTTGATGAGTAGTGATAAGTCGCTTCAGTTTATTCTGAATGCTGTTTATGAAATGGCCAAACGTAAAAAAGAAAGTAACACGGTTTTACCAGCTGAAAAAAAAATTGCAGAAATATCAAGAGTGCGACTGGGAGCGCGTTTGCCCGTCTTCTTGCCCCAACGTATCACACAAGAATTGGTTGCAATATTGGCAGATTTTAAGAAAAAAGCCAGCAATGTTGGCATCAAACAGTTTGTAATTCAAACACATTTTGAAACAGCCATGGAGGTTACTCCTGAGGTGAAAAAAGGAATAGAAATGCTGTTAAGTGCTGGCTGGATCATTACCAATCAGCTTGTTTTTACGGCAGCTGCTTCTCGACGAGGTCATACTGCTAAATTGCGTAAAGTATTGAACGACATAGGTGTACTAACATATTACACTTTCTCTGTAAAAGGATATAAAGAAAATAGCCACAATTTTGCCACCAACGAACGTGCCGTTCAGGAACAATTGGAAGAAAAAGAATTTGGCCGTATTGATGACCACTATAAGGATGTGATTAGTGAGCTTGCTCAAAATGCGGAGGAAATAGTTGCCAACATCAACATGCTTCGGGAAGAGGCAAATATTCCCTTCTTAGCTACCGATCGTAATGTTTTGAACCTCCCAGGAGTCGGAAAAAGCCTGACGTTCAGAACAATAGGACTAAGTCGTCATGGCCGTCGCATTCTCGAATTCGACCATGATAATACCCGCCGCCATAGCCCGATAATACATGATATGGGCAAGGTTGTGATTATAGAGTCCAAATCAATAAAAGAATACCTCGATCAGCTCGAAAATATTGGCGAGGATGTTGAAGATTATCAGAGTATTTATGGTTATAGTATTGGTGAAACTGAGCCATTACAACACATTTATCGCTATCCGGAATATGATTTTGAGGTAACTGACGACTACACAAACCTTGAATTGGGCGAAACTTTTATGGACATGGCTGATTAAAACCACTTCTTCAGTTTACAGTCAGATAAAACTCAATTTGAAATTATTCTTTAGCTTGTTGTAATTTTACGGCAACAATTTTACTTATATGAATAGATTTTACAGGCTGATAATAATCGCTGGCTTAATTTTAAGTTTTTCTTCGTGTCATGTAGGTCGGTTTTTCTATTATAACTTCGCGGATATTAGGGACTATAAAAAGTTTCCAAATCAAGAAATAGAACGTGATACAAATACATTCCGACAGCTGCCTAAACGAAATAAACTTGCACAGGAGCAATATATAAAATCTTTAGGTGAAGTTCAGGGACTTCCATTTAATGAATTTCTGGAAGAACACAAAACTGTTGCATTTATCATACTTCAAGGAGATAGCATGATTTATGAAGCCTATTTTGACGGTTATGATGCTAGCGCGATAATACCCGTTTTTTCTGTGGCAAAATCTTATGTTTCAGCTTTGGTTGGGATTGCACTTGAAAAGAAATATTTTAAATCGCTCAACGATTCTGTTACACAATATATCCCTGAATTGCAAGGCAAAGGACTATCATCAATAAGTTTAAAAGACCTGTTGGAAATGCGATCAGGTTTGGATTATGACGAAAAATACACTTCGCCCTTTGCCGATATGGCCAAGTATTATTATGGGAGGAACTTGCGTAACTATGTGACTAAACTTAAATTAGCTGAAAAACCCGGATCACGTTACGAATACCAAAGTGTAAACACCCTTTTGCTTGGTATGGCCTTAGAACATGCTACCGGTCAAAACCTGGCCAGTCTGCTGCAGGAGTGGATATGGAAGAAAGCCGGAATGGAATACGAAGCCAGCTGGAGTATCGACAGCAAGAAACATCAAACTATCAAGGCTTTTTGTTGCCTAAACCTAAGAGCTGCAGATTTGGCCCGTTTTGGGTTGCTTTATAAGGATGGCGGCAAATGGCAGGATAGTGCAGTTGTTCCCGAAGCATGGATCAAACAAAGTTTGGAAATCACCAACGACTCACGCGATTCGGGTGGATATCCCTATACCCTGCACTGGAGGAGTTTGCCGGATGGTTCATTTTTTGCCAAAGGTGTTTTAGGACAATACTTATATGTTGATCCAGAAAATGAACTGGTTATCGTAAGGCTTGGTAAATCTGCTGATGATGTTGATTGGGTTGAGCTTATGAGAAGTATGTCTAAACAAATTCAATAGGCTTCACTTGCTACTGAATAATTATTCGGCTGCCATCATCCAAACCCTGAATGTACTTCCTTTCTCGGGTTCACTTTCCACTTCAAAAATTCCTTTTTGCATGCGGATAAATTCTTTTACCAGTTGCAAACCAAGGCCAGTGCCGCCTTCATTGCTTGTTCCTTTAGTCGATTCCAGATGTTGTCCTGATAAAATCGCTTTAACTTGATGTGCCTGCATTCCAAGTCCCTGATCTGTAATCTCAATAATTTGCCAATTGTCCTGTTTGCGATTTTTAATAATTATTTCTTGCCCGGCGCTGCTAAATTTGATTGCGTTATTAATCAGGTTACGTAATATGATTAACATCAATTCTTTATCTGCCAATATAAAAGCATCCGAATCTATGTGATTTTTTAGCATTATTTCTTTGACTTCTGCCCGATTTTTAAGAAAATTTATTTCTTGCAAAGCTAAATCCAAAAGATTCAGTCTGAATGGTTTGCATTTAATTTTACCCCCCTGATTCAAAGCCCATTGCAAAATATTCTCAACAGTCTGGTAGGTGTCGCCAGCTTGCTTGAATAAGGTTTGCAAAATTTCTTTTTGTTCTTCGGGTTCAAATGTTTCAAAATCGGTAGTCATCATCTGTAACAAACCCAACATGCTATTAAAAGGCGAACGTAAATCGTGTCCTATAACTGAAAGAAGTTTGTCCTTAGCCGCATTGGAAGTTTGCAGGGCCTCATTTTGTTGAGTAATTGTGCTATTTAGGGCTTGAAGTTCAGCATTAAACTTTTCCAGTTTTTTGCGGCTTCTACGAATATTAAAAATAAAAACCGCTAAAATAATTAGTAGTACAGCAAGTACAACCAAAAACAAGGTGCGCCAATAAACGATCTGATTAATATTCTCATTTTCAACGCGTAATTGTTTATTTTCCAACGATTTTTTCTCTGCCTCATATTTAGTCTTTATATCCATCAGTTGCTGACTGTTCGCCAGCTCAGTCAAGCTATCTTTTAAAGCCAGGAATCTTTCATGATAAAACAAAGCTTCTTTATAATCTGATTTATTTTTAAGCACTTTCACTTTTACCTCGTAGGCATTTTTCAGCAATTCAAACTCCTGAAACTCCTTTGCATTCAATTCAGCCTCATTGATATAAGCCAAAGATTTATCGATGGATTGATTTTCGAGATAAAGTGAAGCAAGGCTAATGTTATTCAGAATAAGTCCGTATTTGATGTTTTCCTTCTCGCAGATCTCAAGAGATTTAAGGAAATTTTCTTCAGCGGATGAAGTATCGCCCATCAACATATAAATATCAGCAGTATTCAAAAGTGCCCTTGCCATTTCCATTTTAAATCCATTTTCCTTAGCAATGGAATAAGAGGTAGTATATGCTTCAATTGCCTTATCATATTTTTCCAATGCTTTGTAACTTATGCCAATATTGCCGTGATTCATTCCTAAATCATATACATCGCCATAAATTCTGTTTATAGCCATGGCGTCTAAAAAATATTCAATTGCCGTTTCGTGATCACCTAACTTTTGATTAATTCGCCCAATGTTATTATTGAGTACAGCCATGTTTCTTTTGTCGTCGATTTCAGCAAAATACTGCAAAGCTTGCATATAATGACCGAAACTCTCATACATTTTTCCTAAGTCACCTGCCAGAATACCCATATTATTATAGTAGGCGGCATAAAACTTCGGTTTAGCTATAAGATCGGCCAGTTTCTTGACTTTTTCAAGATAGCTGGCAGCTGTGTCATATTGCTGATACTGAGAATTAACACGAGCAAAAAGATTTATGATCATAAATTTGAGCTCATTTTCCTTTATCTCACTCATATGGCTCATGGATGCTCTAAAAGCTAGAAAACAAGAATCTTTGTCGGCGACAAGAAAATAATAAATTCCTTTAACTGCCATGGCATATGCATAATTTCCAAAATCACCCAACTCATCAGACCTGTTAATCAAATGATCAATGAGTTGTTTGCCTTGTATTGGATTTCGGTAAACGATGGTCTCTGCCCTGCTTATTAGATCTTTTAAAGAATCAACCGGAGCATTTTTGATTTTTTGGATGAAAACCTGCTGTTCATCATGCTGTGCATGAACACTTGCAGGGATTAAGAAAGTAAACCCTAAAAGAATAATAACAGTCTTGATTTTATGTAAGATTTTCACTTTTAGGCTTATTGCATACCACAAAATTAAACAATTTAATTTGGTAAGGCACTATGACTTAAAAAGTCTTTCCTAAGCTGTTAAGGTTTATAAATCATTCAAAAAATTTGGTTCAAGTAAAAACATTTTAGCTAAAGAACTTGAACCAGCTTATCAATCGCTTTTAATCCTTTAGTTCTATAAAACGATCAAAATCAGTTTGGAACAGGCGCTTCACATAAGGATCGTACCTAAAATGGATTATTTGATCGGCTTCAGTTTCTGTTGTTGACTGAAGCAAGTTATTCAAAATCTGATCGTAGGTGTAAGCAGCTGACAATCGTCCCATAAAACCCACAAATTCCATCAGATCATTTACTTTTAAGGTATCCACATTGTAAGAATAATTAACACCTCCTGTAGCAAAATCATAGAAAAACTGACCTTCGTGATAGTCATAAATATTTTGATCTGTAAAATATACCTGGTTTTGTTCTGCTTCCCTATTCACAGCATTCAGCTCGAGCCAAACCGCAAGATTAACACCATTTAAAGTAACAGTATGGGAATACCGCATCCCAAAAAAATTATCCTCATCCTCATAATCAGTAATAAACTCCTGCAATTCTATTTGGGCCATATTGGCAATCCAGCTCAGGCTATCACGTTCATAAAAACGATTAAAATCCGCCTCAGCAAATAGTGCTACATCATACTTCGATAATGCATCCCAGTATTCCTGTTTAAATATTTTAAGCAATACACTATCGTTCAACTGTTTCAAAAACAGCGTTTGATTTATGAGACTATCTTGTTGATCAGATTCAGAGAGCAGGGAGAGTCCGCGCTCATTACGATCGTAGCGGTCGTTTATTTTAAATACCTGTTCCGGAAATAGCACAAGTATCCCCCAATCAGGGCTTTGCTCAACATAAGTTTTGGCAAGCTTACGCTGAGGGCTGCAGGAGGCTATCAAGGATAAAAATGCCAAAACGAAAAGTGCTTTATACCAGCGCTTCACTTTAGTTTTTATTTGTTAAACAGTGCATCGTAATAAAATGTTGTACCGTAAACGAAATTTGAGCTAAATTGTTACTTTTTCGAGCAACATTTCACCAAAGCGTTTGCCATATTGTTCAGCTCTTTTTAAATCGTCATCTTTTGGGCTAAATTTCACAAATAGATCAGTTTCGGTATATTTGAGTTTTAGATTTTCGAGATTGGTACGTATGATCTTCATGCCTTCGCCGCTCCAGCCGTAAGAACCAAACCCGCCTGCAAGTTTACCTTTGTCGCGTAACGGACTCACCACAGCAAATAGCCTGTAAATTGGCAACAAAATATTCTGATTGATGGTAGGACAGCCAACTATCAAACCACTTGCCATTGAAACTTGCATATCGATATCGCCCAAAGGTGTATGTTCAATATCCATTACAACGGCTTCCAAGCCATCCACCTCAGCTATTCCTTTGCCAATTGCTTGGGCTATCTGGGCAGTTTTATGATAGGCCGAAACATAAGGAATATAAACCCGCTTTTTTTGTGGAAACTCCAATGCTTCCTGGGCATAGCGCTCAGAAAGGTCAACATAGCGTTTCCAATTAGAACGCAAAATAGGGCCATGACCAGTGCAAATTGTAGTGATTGGCAGCGGTCTGATCTTTTCTATTGCTTTGAGCATAAACTTACTAAAAGGCTTCAGGATGACATCAAAATAATACTTGAAGGCATCATCCCAGTTGCCCACTTCATCATCGTACATACGAACGTCAGCATAGTGAGCGCCAAATGAATCGCAAGTAAACAAAATCTGATCCTCTGTTAGGTAACTATACATGCTATCAGGCCAATGCAAATTTGAAGCTCCGATAAATTTCATCGTTTTATTACCAAGATCGAGTTCCATACCATCCTTTACCTGTAAACTTTTAAAAGGCACTGCAACCAAATCCTGTAAATAACGAATCGCCGTTCCAGTGGCCACAACCACAGCATCAGGTGCAATTTCCAACAACTTGCCCACGCATCCCGAATGATCGGGTTCGGTATGATTCATGATGATGAATTGAATCTCTGAAGGATCAGTCAAAGCGCGAAGTTTTGCTTCATATTCCGGCCAAAACTTTTCTTTAACCGTTTCTACCACGGCTTTTTTATCTGCATCGATGAAATAAGAATTGTACGTTGTTCCGTATTTGGTCTCCATCACCACATCAAAAGTTACAATATCGTGATCGAGCACGCCAATCCATTTTACATCTTGATTAACATCCAGAATCTGCGGTTCTTTTATCATGATAAGCATATTTTAAATAGCAATATTTCGTGCAAAATTATCCGTTTAGCGGCATGGAATCAATCTAAATAGCCGCGTAAAAAAGTGTTTACGACATAGTCTTTACAATTATAAAAGCTCAAAAACACGCTTCATCAAAACTCGAGCTCCATTTGTGAAGGCGGTTCATTTTTTTTGCTTTTAGCATCCGTTTTAGCATCGTCATTCTTCTCGGGGGCTATTTGTTCATCACTTTTGTCTTCAAGATCTGATTCATCTGTCAAAGTTTGATCATCATTTTCAATCAAATCCAAAGTAAATGGTTCGGAATCAGGCTCATCCGGTGTGGAATCATCAGAAGATTGCTGTTCTTCTTCTGGTTTGGGATTCATGGGTGCTAATAACTGAATCTTTTGTATTTCCTTATTTGACAGCCGCTTACCTTTAGCTTTTACACTTTTTACAGCGATAAACTCTGCTACATTTACTTGTTCATCCTCTGGTTTCTGGCCTTTAGTATTTGTTTCAAAATCAAGCGAGAGCATAGGATACACATCTGTAAGCCAATGTTTTAAGACTGCATGAGGGTGTTCGCCAATGAAATTAATACGTTTGTTAAGAGCTGTATCTTCATCTATTTGAAAACGCTTCAGGTAAAACAACTGTGTTTCACCTTCGAGGTAAATTACCGAAAACACAGCCTCTGGATCAAATTTTTGCAACAGCATCAGGTCTTCATCAAAATGCGTACTCAAATCGTAGCCACTCAGCTTATACTCACCACTGGCAAAAACATGCAAAAGCTTATCGTCAGCTTGAAAAGCCCCGACATATTGCCCACGTTCTTCGGTATTTAAACGCTTTACAATTTCATCATACCAAATATCTCTTGCCCCAAGAGTTGATATACCACCATCACGTTTATTGATTTGTTTTACAGCATGTTTAGATAGAATATTTCCTTTTGCATTTCTGTTTTTGATAGCCAAATCAGCAAAACTAAACTCAAATGATGTTTTCTTCAACTTAGGTTTAGGGCGTAATAAAACCTTGATAGTTTCAGCTTCTCCGTTGGGATTAGCCGAAAAATAATAAACCTTCGAATCCGGTTTTCCAGCAGTTAAATCGTATTCTTTATCTCTGGTAACGCCCAAAACAGCAAATCGTTTAACCAGCCACGGGCCTTTATGTCCGTCGCGGTAAACCATATTATAAATTGTACGATCGTCGTTTTTTCTAAAGATATCAATATGAATAATATGCTCGCCCACGAAAGCTTTGCTATTTACCTTAGTAACGAGGAATAAACCATTTTCGCGAAATACGATCATATCATCCAGATCGCTGCAATCGCAAACAAATTCGTCTTTTTTGAGCGAGGTTCCCGCAAAACCATCCACACGATTGACGTACAATTTTTCGTTATTTGCAGCCACAGCTGCTGCTTCAATAGTATCGAAATTTCGAAGCTCAGTTTTGCGTTCGCGCCCGGTTCCGTGTTTCTTTTTAATTTGTCTGAAAAAGTTAATCGTGTAATCTACAATGTGTTTAAGATGATTTTGCACTTCCTCCATTTCTGTTTCCAGCGATTGAATATGCTCATCAGCCTTAAAGGAGTTGTATTTGGAGATGCGTTTAATTTTAATTTCGGTCAGGCGGGTAATGTCATCTTCGGTAACAGGCTTATTAAGGTGTTTGGTAAAAGGTTTTAAACCATTATCAATTGCTATTATCACTTCTTCCCAGCTTTCGCATTGTTCGATGTCGTGGTAAATTCTGTTTTCGATAAATATTTTTTCAAGCGAAGAATGGTGCCACTCTTTCTCCAGTTCATCCATGCGTATCAAAAGTTCCTGACGCAGCAGCTCCAAAGTTTTTTTGGTGTTGTGCTCCAGTATTTTATGGACACTCAAAAAAGCGGGTTTGCCATCAGCGATTACGCAGGAGTTAGGGGAAATTGAAAACTCACAATTGGTGAAAGCATAAAGTGCATCAATGGTTTGATCGGGAGAAATACCGGGTGCAAGATGAATTACAATCTCTACTTTTTCGGCTGTGTTATCGTCAATTTTTCTGATTTTAATTTTGCCTTTGTCGTTGGCAGCAATTACTGAATCGATGAGTGAAGTAGTTGTTGTGCCAAAAGGTATTTCGGTGATTACCAATGTTTTTTTGTCCTGCTGACCAATTTTAGCACGCACCCTTACCCTTCCACCTCTGAGTCCTTCATTGTATTTTGAACAATCTGCCAGGCCGCCCGTAAAAAAGTCAGGAAACAACTCAAAGGGTTCATTATTAAGGCATTTAATAGAAGCATCAATTAACTCAATGAAATTATGTGGAAGTATTTTTGAGGCCAAACCAACGGCGATACCTTCTACTCCCTGTGCCAGCAACAAAGGAAATTTCATGGGAAGGGCTACAGGCTCTTTGTTGCGACCATCATAAGATAATTTCCATGCTGTTGTTTTGGGATTAAATACTACATCATGTGCAAATTTCGAAAGCCGTGCCTCAATATAACGCGGAGCCGCAGCACTATCGCCTGTTAAGACATTACCCCAGTTTCCTTGCGTTTCGACTACCAGTTCCTTTTGTCCCAATTGCACCAGCGCATCACCTATCGAGGCATCGCCATGAGGATGATATTGCATGGTATGCCCAATGATATTGGCAACTTTATTAAAACGACCGTCATCGAGATTTTTCAATGAATGAAATATCCTGCGTTGCACGGGTTTCAATCCGTCGTTAATTTCCGGAACAGCACGCTCAAGGATTACATATGAGGCGTAATCCAAAAACCAGTTTTCGTACATGCCCGAAAGCTGAATCGTACGATGGGTTTCGGTAGGTTTTTCAGCCCTCTCCTCATTTTGCTCCGAATTCATATCTTCGTATTCGCTCATTCCTGTTTAAACTTTCTTAGGTTTAATTCTTTATTCCTGATTTACTTTTCGATTTCCACATCCTGATTACAAAGGCTTCTGCAAATAAAAATAAAAGCGCCATCAGTACAAACCACCACCACTGATCTTTGCCCTTGGCTGAAGTAATTTTATCAATCGCTTTTGAATCTGTATCTTCCAATTTTTCAGCAACAGCATAGCCATGCTGCTCAAATAACGAGGCTGCCTCTTCTACCTCATAAAATTTCATCTGAGACTCTTTTCTGCTTTCATTCCAAGCCATTACAGTCAAAACGCTGTCCTGATGATTTACAGCATAAAATCCGGACTCAGGAAGTGGCTCTTCAAAACTTAAAAGCAACTGTTGTTGCCTGCGACTTATTCCCGGGATCATTTCAAAATCATCATTTAACGATTTAACCCGCAATACTTCATCTCCCGGAAGGCTTGCCTTTACTGCAAGTTGCCTGTCATCACCTAAAACATAGCTCAGCCTTGACTGAGATATTCCATAAAAAGCCATCCTAATCAGCAAAGGTGGGAAAAGAGAACTTTCAGTAAATTCTGAAGCCGATTTATTTAGCGGCACGGCCAAATGAAACACACTTCCCTGTCCAATGGTGCTGTGTGTTAAAAAAGGATTACCATTCAGTAAGCTAACCAATGTTGTGTTTCCACTGCCCGGCATTAAGCCGTAATGAATGTTAACCTTTGGAAAATCAGCATTTTCTGGTATTTTACTAAACATCTCATCAAAAAACGGATGCTCCTGCAAAATACTATTTATCCTTGTAGCTGAAGTATCTGCCAGAGGCTGCACAACCAAATGCAGGCGCTTATCAATACTTGAAGCAAGTATATTTCCTTCCATTTCGGGATGCAAAAGCAAAGCCCCTCCGGTTTCGACCCAATCTAAAAGGCCAGCGCGTAAACCTTCGCTCATCGCGTCTTCCAATGGCGCAATAATTAGTTGGTAATCTGCAAACTTTTGAATATCAGCTCGAAACATTGATGTGCTTGTTAAGGCAAACAAACTGTCATCCGAAAACAGCAATTCAATTGACGGGTCAGGCGCTTGTTTGAAAATTTCGAGCACTTTAATTTGCGGGGCAATTTCAAGGCTGATAAAATAAGTATCATCAAAAACAACCGGAAAATCTTCTATTGATAGTTGAGCATTCAAGTATCCAAATCTCTGGGGTACAAACGATAGCTTCAAAAGCTTATCTTGCTGTGGATCAATGTCGCTATTTGTAATTGCAAGTACCTTTTCTGAAGTTTCCAGTCTTAAGGCCAAACTCCTGAGCTGGTCAGCACTTTGATTACTTATTATTACATTAAGCTCCACAGGAATACCTGACTGCACCACAGGATTGGTTAACCAAACACTATCAATGAAAACATTGTTTTGACGGGCAGCTCTGAATGGTAGCAGTATGAGCTTGATCCGATCTGAAGCCTGCGTTTTCAAATCATTGAAAGCACTTTGCTGAAAATCAGAAAAAACATATAAATCGAGCTGATCATATTGATTTTGCTGAGCAAGATAATCGGCTCTCAAAAGTATATCCTGCATCTTTATGGCAGCGCTTCCGACGGTAATAAATTGCAGTTGCTCAATTATTTCGTCACGCGTCATTTCACGTTCGTGCGCAGGATCGAAAGCATTTGTAAGCAACATAAAACGATGATCAGGCCCTAAATTTCTAACCAGCGAAAGAGCAGTATTTCGGGCGTCATCAATCAGGCTTCCACGCTCACCCGCCAGCTGCATACTCCTTGAATTATCAATGTAAATCAGGCTCATTTCGCGGTTTAAAGCATCCAGTTGTGCATTATCCGTAAAAACCGGGCGGGCAAATGCCAAAACTATTGCTGTGATAGCCAGCATACGTAAAATCAAAATGATGAGCTGACGAAGCTTGCTGGTTCTGGATGTCTGTTGCTTGAGGTTTTCGAGCAGGCTTACATCACTGTAATAGACCAATTTATGCTTCCTGAAGTTGAACAGGTGCACAATCACCGGGATTGCCAGCGCAAATAATCCATACAGCATTATGGGATTCAAGAATTCCATTCAGTTAAGCAGCTTTAATTAAAGTGGACAAAATTACGATTTAAAACGAATCCGGCGAAAGCACAAATCCTGAGATTTCTTTGAAATGAGCAGCCAAAATGAATGTTTTTCGACCTTTGATTTGAAAAACTAATCAGCATCATCGAACGCCTTAAGCACAGGCAAAGCGTGATTCCCAAAATCGAACAGTGCCTGATTTTCCATGATGGTTTGCTCAAATATTTATGTAAAAATACAATTTATGAGTTCAGTCTAAAAAGGTTTGGAACAAAATTAGGCATAAAAAATTAGGCTTGAGACTGTTCATAAGTTGATTATGTAATTAACACATTATCAGTGAATTAAAAAATTTATGAACAATCTT